>Ga0302326_10003615_pt1 | contig 36258 bp, 32 predicted proteins | sample Palsa_T0_3_FD_202264 | JGI IMG/M metagenome (GOLD analysis project Ga0302326, IMG submission 202264) | Peat permafrost microbial communities from Stordalen Mire near Abisko, Sweden - Palsa_T0_3 | ecosystem: Environmental > Terrestrial > Soil > Palsa > Peat permafrost | place: Sweden: Abisko... | reverse complement strand
ACCGCACGCAGACCCCGGACACTGGCCAGTTCGTCGACCGCCTGCGGATGCGGTCCGCGTCTCCCAACTCGTGAAATCGGCATGCTTGATTGTTGGCATAAATCGCGCCCGAAGTCGTCGCCACCCAGCCCGCAGGCGGTTCGCCGCACGGATCAGTCATACCCTGAGGTGGATATTTCGGTGCCGTTTGCCTGGAACGCGACTGCGGCCGAGGTCTTACCGAGCAGGTGGGCGCGGCGCTCTGAAGAGCATGTCCGCAACGCCGTTAGCTTCACCACCTATAAGGGGTTGATCGCCGGAAATCAGGGCATGCAGGTGTCCATCCACGCGCGCAACGCCGGCCAAAAAAATGCCCGCCTCGGCGACGAACGGCAACCTTGGCATTCCCGTGTGCAGGTTCTGCACGTTCTGCACCTCCGATCTGCCCGAATGTAGGGAACGACGCTAACACAGCCTGGAGATCTGCATGAAATCGCAGGCTTCCGGTTCGGCCCAAGTCTTGCACGGTGGAACTGGAGGAAACGCCGCAAAGCCTCCCGGCGATGACAAACGTCGTGTTGTTGTTGGCTTTCGCCGGCGAGAGAAGCCTCAGAGCGTCGCCCGCGTGGCAAATAGCGCCGGGACGGTTTTCCATTCGGTCATCGCCTGAGAATAAAAGGAGAAAATGAGACTATTTAACGTTGCTCTAGCGGCTCTGCGTATCCGCTTCGTTCCTTCGCTGTTGTTGGCAGTCGGAACGCTATGCCTGTCGACGGCATCTTTCGCGCAAGTTGGCATATCGGTCGCCATCGCGCCCCCCGAGCTGCCCGCCTACGAGCAGCCTATGTGCCCCGGCGACGGTTATATCTGGACGCCCGGGTATTGGGCTTGGGATAATGAGTACTACTGGGTACCGGGCACATGGGTGATGCCCCCCGAAGTCGGGTTCCTCTGGACTCCGGGCTATTGGGGTTGGGGCGGCAGCGGATTTTTTTTCAATGAAGGCTACTGGGGCCTGTCAGTCGGTTTCTATGGGGGGATCGACTATGGCTTCGGATACTTCGGTCATGGCTATGAAGGCGGCCGCTGGGATAACGGGCATTTTTTCTACAACACGGCGGTGAATCGAGTGGACGCCAATGCCATCCACAACGTTTACAACACGAGGGTGAACGAAAATGTTAACCGCGTCAGCTACAATGGCGGTAACGGCGGGATCGGCGCGCGCGCCACTTCTGAAGAAGAGGCTGCTGCGCGTGGCAGACATACTGGGCCTGTATCCGCGCAAACTCAACACGCGTACTCTGCCCGCAATAACCCCCAGCAACGGTTTTCCGCGAACCACGGCGCGCCGCCAGTCACTGCGACTCCGCGCGCCAACCTTGCGTCCCATCCTAAGGACCTGCCGCCTATCGAGCGCCCCGCTGTTCCTAAGACAGGGAACGCAAAGCAGGACCAGAAATACCAGAAGCAGCAGGACAAGCTGGTAGCGCAGCAGAATCAGGATCGGCAGAAACTCCAGCAGCAGCAGGACAAGGAACATCAGCAACTGGCGAAACAAAAGGCCGATCCAGCAAGAACGCAGCAAGCGGAGCAGAAACACCAGCAACAGACGCAGCAAATGCACCAAGGACACACGCAGCAGATGCAGCAGATGCAGCAGATGCAGCAGAGACAGTCGGCTGGCGGCGGAGGATCTCGTGGCGGGGGGCGGCGGTAATCGAAGTTTCGTTATGCCAAGGCTGGCGCTATGCGGCTAGAGCGAAGAGTAGGCTGAATTGGATTTACTAATTCCAGGGCAACGCCAAGAGTGACCCAGCCCATCGGTACGTCCTAGTACCGGGTCTGGACGAGGCAAATGATGGAAACGGTGAGACTGTTGGCAGCAAGGGGCGTGCCCGAGACGCTGCCCAGCCTTGCCCAGCGATCCGCGGAGTTCCAGGCGGATGAGAAAGCTACACGCACGCTGGAGCAAAAAACATGTTCCACATAAGTTGCATTTCTTGTCGAGGCAAAATAGAAGTGTCCTGAATGAATTACAAGCAGCTCATCACATGGGCAATTGAGAACGTGGCGCCCGCATATCCGTCGGGGAGTACGACGCCTACTCCAACTTCGGGTTCTGCATCCTCGGACGCGCGATCGAGAGGCTGACTGGGGTACAGTACGAGCTACACGTGCGCGACGCCATTCTGAAGCGCTGCGGCGTAGCGGACATGCGCATCGAGACCACGCCCGAACGGGGCCGGCCGAACCGCCTACGCAGCCCATCGGGCGCCACCCCATTCACGTTCCCATACCTCCCAATGTCCCTCCCAGGGGAACTCGGCCAGCATTCCGGACTCGGTGCGAGTATCGAGGCAGGGGATCGATGGACGTCTGAACAGATCTTCGCACGTCGCGACGACTGGGTTTTTGAGCATCATTTCCGCCCGGAACCAGTCTTCTCGATCCGATCCAATGGGACAGCCCCTATCGAGCCATAATTGATACGCAATTATGGCGATTTTGCTTTCAGTCGGGCCAACAGTTGCGCTCGTTTTCACGGATTCACTGACGGTTAGCATTTTCACTCCCTTCCTGCGAAAGCCCTGTCCGTACGAGCAAGCTTAGGGCCTTTCCGCATCCAACCGCGCGCTTTTTGAATCATCTGGGGGTGGTTCACGGCCGCAGGACCTTGACGGGTGTCAACGGGGAGAAACCAGACTAGGAAGTTGGATGTTCCGGTGAGTACAACTGCTGTGCTTTGCAGCAAATCCAGGCGGTCCCACTCGTGCCGGTTGGCGAAGCCCTGGATCGATCTGAAAGTTTCAGCTCCCCAATACGGCGGTCACAGGGCGCTCCGAATCATGCGGAATGGTTTGCAACCGCGAGCCCCACGGTTCGCACACCGTGAACTGCCATTCGGCATGATGGCGCAGTTCCTGCCGTCCATAAGGCAACAATTGCAGGTAGAGAGCGCGTTTGGGCGCGGATCCCGGGATCCGGCTCGAGCTTGTGATCGGCGATCCAGTGCTGATCGTAAACGAAGAACTCCGACTGCAGCACATGCAGGCGGTTGAGCTCCTGGAACAGGAAAGCCGCGGCATCGAAGACCGGGCCCATGGGATCGCCGGCGCGCAGCCGCCCCACTCCTGAAATGTGCCGTGGGCCTCCTCAAACTGGAGGTTATACATTTGGCTGTAGCCGTTTTCCAGCGTGACCTCGGCGTGGCCTGCCGCAACCGCCGCCGAGAGGACGGAATTCGCGGAGCTGGCCGCCGGCTCTCCATAAGCGCCGGATGTGCCACAGCCGGTGCCCCTATAACGAAAGAAGGCGGCCGAAAAACGACCGATAACGGCGTAGCGCAAGCCGGAGATCCTCGGTCGATACGCCGTCGCCGCGATCCCACTGCCCCTCAAGTTTCGCGCGTTCATCCGCAAATATTTCCGCCAGGCGCTTCATCGTCCCCGCAACCAGGCTGTCCGCCTGCTCCACCGCTCCCCGCGGCTCATCGACAAAGCCCGCTTGGATAGTATCCCAGCGAGCCCGAAATTCCTTGGCTTCGTTGGGCGAAAAAAGCGGCGTCGCCTGCTCATCGAGGGCCACGGCGGGCGCGCCTCCGGCAACTGAACCGATCCCATCGCCGGGGGCGGACGCAGCCTTTTGCCGCAGCTCCGTTGTCGGCGGCGGCAACTCAAGGTCTTTCTTCAAATCGGTTCGCTCGCCGGCGCCAGCCAAAGCCGCCGTCGGGGGTCCCGCACATCTCTGGTCTTCTTCCGTCTTAAATACAGCGTTCATGGAATCGCCTCGATTTTGCCTTCTGCGCTCGCAACGGCCTTCTGTTCCTTCGTAAATCGGAGTTCACGATGTTGCCTTCGCAACCTGCATCTCCGGCTCGTTGACTAGCTCCTCAAAAAGGGTCCGATAATGAACCATTGCCTGGCGCAAGTCCTCAGTGTTGGCCTGTCCCAGCGTTTGCCGCTGCGCGATCTCGTGGGCTGTTCGATAGCTTTTCAGAACCAGTGGGTGGTCTACGGAGATATCCGCGGCGCGCTGTTCAAAATCGCTTACCGGATAGCCCCGCGCGGACATCACGTCGCCAAGCAACTGGTCGGCTTCCGTTACAGCACCGGCGGGACCATCGACGAAACGCGCCTGGATTCTGCGCCAGGACTCCACGAAGCGCCCACGATCGCCCAACGTTAGCGGGCGGACGTGGAAAGCCTCGACTCGTTCGGTGCGCTTTTCGAGCCCGGCTTCCGCGTGCCGCCGGTTACCCCCTTCTTGCACGGCGCGAGTATATTCCTCGCCACCGAACCGGGCGCGCAGTTGTTCCGTCCGGCGTTTTCGAAGGAACAGTAAAACCGCAATACCGGCAACCACAATCACCACCAGAGCGATGATCAAGAGTAATTCCGTTGTGCTTAATGCTGCCATATTCCAAACTCCTATTCTGTGTTCCAGCTTCTCTTGAGCAGGTTAGACACCAACGGCAAATGCCTTCGAAAACAGGTAAGAAGACGGAGCGCCGCTCATTCGTCCATCGCCCCAATCTAATCTGCCCGCCGCTGTCAAGACCAAGTCTCCGGCGGTGCGCCCAGCTTAATTCTTGGGCCTCCGCGGCCCGCGGCATGCGCCTGAGTTTGAGGAGTGTAAGGAAACATGCTTCTCGGCTTCCCCGGCTTTTTTGGAAGGGTCCGGCTGTCACAGTAGGTGCAGATTGGGTCGCTAGAAGTGCAGATTCTTCTTCAGTCCGGGAAATCCGGACAGGACGACGCTGGATTTCCCGTTTCCTCGCTGTTCCATAGGCCGCGACAATCGAAGTCCAATTTCCCTTGGTACGGAGTGCAGCAATTGCCTTCGAGCTTTTCAGGCCGTGCGGCCACCCCGCACGAAATGAAAAATCAAGGAAATCACCGCGAGAATCAGCAGTATGTGGATCAACGCACCCGCGGCATGAAAAGCAACGAAACCGAGAAGCCATAGAACCAGCAGAACGGCAAACAACATAAGAAACATCGTGTCTTTCCTTTCAGCGCTCCAGAAGTTTGGTTAGCGGCTATTATTTCCCGGAGCATGTACTCTGCCAGAGGAAGAAACACGCGATCGAACGGCCTTCTGGGTTCTTTGGCACTCTCACCCGTGGCCCCCGGCGTGCCCTTCGCAATAGCGCCGGAGGACCCCGTTAGTGTCAGACGTCATAAGTAGTCCGACCCCGGAGAACCTTCCGGCGCCGGAAGGACCGCCGGAAATCCCGGCAGGGCAGCGTGAACAGCCCCCGCGAAAGTCCCCAGCCTGGTATACGAGCCGGATAGCCAGGATTACGCTCATCGCGGCCGGCGTCTTCGCAGCGGCGGGCCTGAGTGTCTTCGTTTGCTACTACGTCAAATTCGCTCGCCTGACCGAACAAAGACTCAGGGCCGGAGTGTTCGCGGGAACTCTGAACATCTTCGCCGGTCCGCGCATCATTTCAGTCGGCGACCACCTATCCCTCGGGGGTGCCGTCGCCTATCTCCGGGAGAACGGCTATAGCGAGTCGCGCGGCAATCCGGTTGGGTCGTTTGGCGTCCGGCAGAACACGGTTGCGATCTTCCCCGGGCGTCAATCCTATTCGGATCAGGAACCCGCGGTGATCCACTTTTCCGGCACCGGTTCCGATAGCAATGTTGCCCGCATCATTTCGCTGGCCGACAACACCGACCGCCAGGAATACCAATTCCCGCGGCAACTCCTCACCAACCAGTCGGATCGTAACCGTGAGAAGCGCCGTCTCGTAAGATTCTCCGAAATCCCTCCCGCGTTGGTGCGCGCGGTGGTGTCCGTCGAAGATAAGCATTTCTTCTCCCATGGCGGCTTCGATCTGTTCCGCATCCTAAGAGCCGCGTTCGTAGATCTCAAGGCCGGGCGCAAGGAGCAGGGAGCGTCCACCCTGAGCATGCAGCTTGCGCGCATCCTGTGGCTGGCGCCGGACAAAAACTGGAAGCGCAAAGCCGAGGAACTGCTCATCACCATGCACCTGGAGCATAAGCTGACCAAGCAACAGATCTTCGAATACTATGCAAACCAGGTGTATCTGGGCCGCCTCGGTACATTCAGCATCAACGGCTTCGGCGAGGCCGCGCGCGCCTACTTCGGTAAAGACATCTCGCAGTTGAACCTGCCTGAAGCGGCCATGCTGGCCGGTATGGTGCAGCGGCCCAGTTACTATAATCCGTTCCGCTATCCGGACCGCGTCCAGGAGCGCCGCAACCGCGTGCTGCACCTAATGGTCGAGAACAGATTTCTAACCGATCGAGAGTACCGCGGCGCGGTTGATACGCCAGTCCAGGTGCGGACGGGCGACACGGAAGCGCTCAATTCGCAGTACTTTCTGGACTTGGTCAACGATGAGCTGCAAAGCCGCCTGGGGGAACACGATGCACAGAGCGACTACGTCTATACGACGCTCGATATGGACCTGCAACGCGCTGCCGTGGAGGCTGTGCGGATCGGGATGCAGAATGTGGACGAGCAACTCCGCAGGCGCAAGAATCCCGACCCCATCCCTCCCGGCCAGCCGCAGGTGGCGCTGATCGCGCTCGATCCGCATTCGGGCGAGATCAAGGCGCTGGTGGGCGGGAGGGACTACGGGTCGAGCCAGTTGAACCACACCGCCGCGGAACGTCAACCTGGTTCCGCGTTCAAGCCGTTCGTGTACGCCGCGGCGCTGAATACCGCGGTCGATGGCGGCGCGGCGATTTTCACTCCCGCGACCACCATAGAGGACAAGCCTACGACTTTCCAATTCGAGAATCAACTATACCAGCCGGGCAACTTCAAGCAGGATTTCATGGGAACCGTTACCCTGCGGCAAGCGCTGGCGCACTCGTTGAACGTGGCCACCGTGAAACTGGCGCAGATGGTGGGGTATAGGGCGGTGGTGGATATGGCCCGCCGCGCCGGCCTGAACGATAACATCAAGCCCACGCCGGCGGTAGCACTGGGAGCATACGAAGCTACGCCGCTGGAAATCGCCGGCGCTTACACCATGTTCGCCGATGGTGGCAATTATGTGAAGCCCGCGATGCTGGCCCTGGTGCGCTCGCCGGAGGGTCAGGTGCTTTATCAGCACTCGCCGGAGGCGCGTCCGGCCTTGGATCCGCGGGTGGCCTACCTGATGGTCAACCTGCTGGAAGAAGTACTGCGTAGCGGAACGGGCGCCGGAGCACGGGCGCGCGGATTCAGAGTTCCAGCCGCCGGCAAGACGGGCACCTCGCACGACGGATGGTTCGCCGGATTCACTTCCCAATTGCTGTGCGTGGTTTGGGTAGGATTCGACGACAACCGTCAGTTGAACCTGGAGGGAGCTAAATCGGCGTTGCCTATCTGGACGGAGTTCATGAAGCGTGCGCTCGAATACCGCGGCTACCGCGATGCCAAGAAGTTTCCCGTCCCCTCGGGCATCGCGAGGGTGAATCTCTGTTCGGAGTCCCGGCAACTGGCAACTCCGGGATGCTCGGCGACCTACCCGGAGTATTTCGTGGACGGGAGCCAGCCCGCGGATGAGTGCCAACTCCACTCGACGTCCCAACCCAATTCGGATGCCAGCGAGCCCTCGGCGGATCTCCGGGGCACCCCTGGCTTTGAGGTACTGCCGCTGTCCCCAGCCTATCGGAATTCGCCGGCTTCCAACCGCCGCTAGCTGCCCGCTGCCAAGGAGGGGAGCCTGCTAACGCGGCCCACTTTGAGCAGTGCGATGTGGCGTGACATTCGCCGACGACCAAGGCTTACTCGGTCGAAGCGATCCCGTGCCGGATGGCGTACGCCGTCAGCGCGGCGTCGGTGTGGAGACCCAGCTTTTCGGTGAGTTTCTGTTTGTGAAATTCCACCGTCTTGACGGAGACGCCGAGAATTTGGGCGATTTCCTTGCGAACGCGTCCTTCCGCCAATAACTGGAGCACTTCGCGTTGCCTGGGGGTGAGATCGGCGGAGAGCTTTTTCGTCCTTCGCAAGAAAGGCGGCACTTCTGCGCCAAGGCGTTTCCGGATCTGCAAACTGATGTAACTCCGGCCACTGTCCACATCATGCAGCGCCGTGACGAGTTCGGTTGCCGCCGATTGTTTCAGCACGTATCCGGATACCCCCGCCTCGAAAGCCGCGCTAACAAAACTGAGGTCCGCATGCATGGTGAGGATAATCAGTTTCGCGCCGGGATTGGATAGCTGCAACCGCCGTGCGGCTTCGATGCCGTTCAGGCCGGGCATGGAAATGTCCAGCAGAATGAGGTCGGGCTGGTGTTTCTTAGCCGCTTCCAGAACCGCTCTGCCATCGGCGGCGGTCGCCACCACATCGAATTCCGGCGCCAGCAGAGCCTTCAATCCTTCGAGGAGGATGGTGTGGTCGTCGGCAAGCAATAGCCGCGGCTTCGTCATGACGTGGTCTGTTCCGCCGCGATCGCCGGCGGCATTGTCTCGAGAGGAATCCGGACCTCGATGCGGGTTCCTGCGCCGGCATTTGGAGCGATCGAAAATGTCCCACCCAGGTGCCGCACGCGTTCCTCCATGCTGATCAGCCCGAGCCCTTTTCCTTTCACCTGGTCCAGGTCGAATCCGTGGCCGTCATCCCGGATGCCGGCGTGCAGGGCATCGTCGCGGCCGGAGATCGATACCACGACACGCTTGGCCCCGGAATGTTTGCCGACGTTTCCCAGCGCCTCCTGGACCACACGATAGACGCATAAGGCCACGCCGGACGAGATTGCCCCAGGCAGGGCGCGCGCGATCAGCCGCACCTTGATCTGCCTCAGTTTGGAGAACTCCTCGCAATACGCTCGCAGGGCTGGTTCCAGGCCGAGATGCGTCAACATGAAGGGATGCAGGTTGCGGGCAGTGCGGCGGAGATCCTCCGATAACACCTCCATCTGCTGCTGCAACTCCCCCAGCTTGCGCTGCAGTTCTTCGGGCGAGATTCCGCGCGCCTGATGCAACACCTCCAGTTGAATGGCCAGCGCCGCCAGCCTCTGGCTGATGTCGTCGTGAAGTTCCTGCGAGACCCGCCGGCGCTCCTCCTCCTGGGCCTCCACCAAGCCGGCTGTCAGCGTCCGCAGTTGCTCCTGGCTGTGCCGGAGGATCTCGGTTTGTTGCAGCGCCTTTTCGGCCAACCTGGCCTCGGTAACATCCACGCCGATCCAGACCAGGTGCTGGGTGGCGCCCTGCGCCTCGGTAACCACCGTGCTGGACCAGGAGATTAAATGCCGCTGGCCGCTCCGGTCCACCCAATGATTCTCGTGTTCGCGCGCGGAGCGGCTCCCTGCGAGCTCTTTGTACACCTGTTTGACGGCTTCAATTTCTTCAGGGGGCACGAGCACGTCCCAGACGGGTTTTCCCTCTAACTCCTCGAAGGAGTATTCGCTGAGCCTGCGGCAGGCGAGGTTGAAGCGGGCGATGTGGCCCTCCAGGTCGGTGACCATCACCAGAGCGGCCGCCGATTCCAACACCGCCGCCGTGAAGGTCTGCTCGCGCTGCAATTCGATATGGATTCGCTTGGCGGCATCGATGTCGATAAAGGTCATCACCGCGCCGTCAATCTTGTTGTCCATGGTCCGGTACGGCCGCACCCGCATGGAATACCAGCGGCCTTCCCGGTCCTGAATCTCCCGCTCGCGCATACTCACTGTATCGACGACCTCGGTAACCAGGCTGGCCAGGTCCGGCACGTCGATGTTAGGCCGCAAGTTGACGATGGGGCGCCCCACGTCGCCAGGCAGCAAGTTCAGTAGTTTTTCGGCCTGCGGGGTGAAGCGCCGTATGCGCCAGTCGCCACTCAGCATCAGAATGGGGATGTTGACGCTGCCGATCAGGTTGGTGAGATCGTCGTTGAGCTGCGCCAACTCGAAGTTGCGGTTCCCCAATTGCTCGTTGACCGTGACCAGCTCTTCGTTGGTCGACTGCAGTTCCTCTTTTGCGGTTTCCAGTTCCTCGTTGGTGGATTGCAGTTCCTCGTTGCTGGAAAGGGCTTCTTCGTTGGCGGATTTCAGCTCCTCGTTGATGGCTTCCTGCTCCTGGACCATCGACTGGAGGGACTCCTTGGTCGCCTGCAAATCCCGGCGCAGGCGGGCGTCCTCCTGCGACTGGCGTCTGCCGGTGGCCGGCGCCTGGTGACCCTCAGCTTCCGGACCGGCCGGCTCGCGCGCCGCCGTTTCCTGGAATAAGATCAGAAAGAAACGCTCGCCCAGATCGCTCTTGATCGGAACCACCTCCAGGGATACGTCCCAGGGATGGCCATCGCGCAGTATCCGGATGCCTTCCTTGCCAACGGCGATCTCCTGTTTCTTGGAGTGATGCAGGGCGGTGCGCAGTTCCACGGCTAATTCCGGGCGCACCATGCGCAGCAGGCCCAGGCTCGCCTGGCCCGGCGGAGGAGAAAGGTAGGGACTCGACTGCCCACGGAAGTGGAGTATGTGCAGGTTCTCATCCACGACCAGGCCTGCCGGTGCATATTGGCTGAGGACGATCCGGTCCGCTTCCCTCTGCACGTCGAACCGCGATTGCGTTTCCGGTTTCGCAGCGTCCGCTCGCATGGCTTTCTCGTAACTCGCGGCGGTGGACAGATCGAAAACCCGGCCGGGTTCGCCAGGCTTTTTCGAACAAATCTTGTGCTCCCGGTCGATCACTGTGAAGAGGTCCGCGAAGCCGCTGATGGATTCCGACTTTCCCTGCATCAGGAACCCGGTGGGCTTGAGGGCGTAGTGGAAGATGCCCATGACCTTCTTCTGGAGCACCGGCCCCATGTAGATGAGCACGTTGCGGCAACTGATCAGGTCCAGCCGCGAGAACGGAGGGTCCTGGGCGAGGTCCTGCCGCGCGAACACACACATCTCGCGCAACGATTTCGCGATCTGGAAGCCTCCCTCCACTTTGACGAAGAAGCGCCGCAGGCGCTCCGGCGAGATTTCACCGAGGCTGCTCTCGGCGTATACGCCCGCGCGCGCTTTTTCGATCGACACGGCGCTGATATCGGTGCCGAAGATCTGAATGGGCATGCTGGTGACACGGTCGCCCAGGCATTCCAGCAGGACCATGGCGATGGAGTAAGTCTCTTCTCCCGTGGAACAGCCCGGGACCCAGATGCGAAGCGACTCGCCGGGCGGCTTGGTGTCGAGCATCTTGGGGAAGATCCGTTGCGCCAGCGCCTGGAATGCTTCCGGCTCCCGGAAGAAGCCTGTCACGTGAATCAGGATATCTTCGCATAAGGCCGCCGGCTCGGCGGGGTTCTCGTGAAGAAACTTCAGATACTGCTTCGGACTTTCCAGTTTGTGCAGGAGCATCCGGCGGGCGATCCGCCGCTTGATGGTGCTGTATTTGTAATACGCGAAATTCACTCCGGTCGCCCTCTGGAGGACGAGGAAGATCTTGTGCAGATCGTCGTCACTATCGTTGGCCGGCTCCTCGGCCTGCGCCGGCGGTTCCAAACCCAGGTAGGGATGCCGGCCGATGCGCGCCAGTTCGCCGGCGATGGCCTCCGGCGGCAGGACGAAATCCACGCACCCGGCGGCGATGGCGCTGCGCGGCATGCCGTCGTACTTCGCGCTTTTGAGGTCTTGGGCGAAGGTGATGCCACCTTCGGTTTTGATGGCCTTCAGCCCCATGGTTCCGTCGGAGGCGGTTCCGGAGAGAATCACGCCGATCGCCCGGTTGCCCCGGTCTTCGGCCAGCGAGCCCAGAAAATAATCGATGGGCAGGTGCTTGGCCGTCGGCTCCCCGCGGGGCATCAGGTGGAGCGTCCCGTTCCGGATCCCCATAGTCTTGTTCGGGGGAATGACGTAGACATGATTTGGTTCCACCGTCATGCCCTCTTCCACTTCCGCGACGGGCATGGCGGTGGCCTTGGAGAGCAGCTTGGCCAGCAGGCTTTCATGTCCGGGATCGAGATGCTGCACCAGAACCAACGCCAGGCCGGTATCCGAAGGCAAAGCCGTGAGGAGCTGTTTAAACGCCTCGAAGCCTCCCGCCGACGCCCCTACGCCTACGATGGGCTGAGGTTTCTCCGGGATGGAGAGTTCAGCCGGGTGCGCAGCGGCCTTCAGTTCGACCTTCCGGCCGGGCTTCGGTCCAGGCGTCACATCCGGAGAATGCTTGGCCCGCGGTCGAGTTTTCTTGGCGGGCCGCGCCGCGTTCTTGCGCGCCATGATCTTCCTCCTTGACTTGAGCCACTCAGTGTTGCAACACCGCCGCTCAGCGGAGGCGTGCGACCATTTTCTCTCATAACAGCACAGACAGGGTAACAATTTCACTGTATTTGCGGTTGAGCCAAGCCAGGCTCACCTAGGCACACTCCTAGTTCCACGATTACCAGCCCGAACCTTATTATCAAGAAAGCGGCGAATCGCCGGAATGGCTGGCTGCCGGGCTTGGCTTCGTCAGCCGGCAGGGAGGGACTTTCATGGAAAAAGTCATGCGGGAGACCACCAGGGTCTGCGATAGATTGGCGCCGCGCAACATCGCCTCGGCCAAGCAGCGGGAAATAGCCGCGCTGGCATATAAGCTGTGGCTCGCACGCGGGTTTCAAAACGGATCGCCACAAGAAGACTGGCTGCGGGCCCAGCAAGCCGTATGCCGGCAGCGCCCACGCGCCCGAGGGGCTGGGAGTGAGGCTTGAACCCAACTCACCTAGGCACACTCCTAGTTCCATTTGCCCCAACCGAGTTCTAGTATTAAAGGAAATAAGGATCATGAATTGAAAGCGGAGGTGCAGGTGTCGCTCTGCCCATCGCTGGACTGCGGCATCCAACGCCCTGCCTCTCATGGCCGACACGGTCATTGCCGTTGAATTCGTGAGGCAGAGGTGTCACCGCACAAAGGAAGTCCGCGAGTGGAAGCGCATATATGGCTGCAGATGGAACATAGCTCTCATGGAGAGAACAAAATGGAAGCGATTGTTTTGACGGACGACGAACTGCAGCGCCTCGGAACGCGATTCGGACCGGTTGTACGGCAAATGGGTCCGTGGAATTCCGATGGTGTCTTCGGCTATGCCAGCGTTCCGATCGTGGCCGTGGAAAAGGCGGCTGAAACACTCGAGAATCCCAATCTGCTGGTAGCACTTCCCCGTTTGCGCGCCACGGAGCAGACCAAGACGTTCATCGAACTGTTGGAGGATTTCGGCTCGGTTTTGGTCGAGAGAATCGTGGACAACTACAGAGAATCCTCGATTTGGCCTCATCGGCCGGTGTCGATGAATTCCAGGAACCCATGGTAGGCTTCGTCATGCCGCGACAGTCTGCGGTCTCCGGCCGGGTCCTCATCGTCGATGACGACGAGCGGCAGCGCAGCGCTTTGTCGGCCATGCTTTCCGAACGCGACTTCGACACCCGCAGCGCGGCCGACGGGCAGGAAGCGCTGGAACGGCTCACAGCCTTCCGGCCAGACGTCATCGTGTCGGACTTAGTCATGCCGCGCATGGATGGTTTTGAACTTCTGCGGCGCCTGAAGGAACGCGGCGACCTCACACCGGCGATCGCGCTCACAGGCTTCGGCAGTATGGACAAAGCGCTGTCCGCCGTTCACGACCTCAAGGCATTCTGGTACCTGGAGAAGCCGGTGGAGCCGCTCGCCTTCAAAATTCTTCTGGAACGCGCCATTCGCTACAAAAGGAGTCTGCAAGAAACCGACGGGCTGAAGCGCGAACTGGGCCGTCACGGAGTCCTCGGGGACCTGGTAGGAACCTCTCCGGCGATGCAGGAGATCTTCTCGCTGATCAGACAAGTGGCGCCCACCTCAGCCCCCGTATTGATCCGCGGAGAGAGTGGCACCGGGAAGGAGTTAGTTGCACGGGAGATCCATAAGTGCAGCCCCCGCGGTGATGGGCCTTTCGTCGCGATTAATGCAGCCGCCTTGCCCGAAGCTTTGGTTGAGAGCGAGCTATTCGGCCATGAGAGAGGCGCGTTTACGGGCGCCATGGAGCGTTCGGCTGGTTGCTTTGAGCAGGCGCACGGGGGTACTTTGTTTCTCGACGAAATCGGCGAAATGCCGCAGTCGACGCAACCAAAGCTATTGCGGGTTCTCGAGGACTTGCGCGTGCGGCGACTGGGCGGCAAGCATGAAATCGCAGTAGACGCCCGCGTACTTGCCGCGACCAGTCAGGAACTCGGCACGCATTTGCGCGAAGAACTTTTCTATCGGTTGAGTGTATTTCAGATCGTGCTTCCGCCGCTGCGTGAACACAAAGAGGATATCCCACAGATCGCCGATCTCTTGCTGCAGAATCTGAATAAGAAATATGGCACGCGCGTTATAGGGCTCGATGCCGAAGTGCTGGATCTGCTGCATCGCTATGATTGGCCTGGCAATGTGCGGGAGCTGCGCAATGTCCTGGAGCGAGCCAGCATCCTGGCAGGCGAAAGTTGCATCCGGCTGAAGGACTTGCCTTCCCCTGTGTTCGGTGTAAGCCCCGACCCGTATACGCGGCCCTCAAATGGCCATGCGGGCCCTTTAACGCTCCAGCCTGGCCAGCCACTGACGAAACTCGAAGAGGCTTACATCAAGCTCACCCTCGAACACGTGCGCGGCAATCGCAAACTGGCCGCAGAGATGTTGGGGATCAGCCTGCGAACGCTGCAGAACCGGATCGCGGTACTGCGGGAAGAGGCGATGTCCGCGACTGCCGGTTCATGATGTTGTCGCGAACAGGGTCCGCTTTTCGGTGCCGGATCGGCAGCCCGAGTTTCAGAGCGTGCGAATCGGATACCGAGTCAGTGCGATCGAATGCCCGCTATTCGTTCGATCTCCGCCAGGGCCAACTCGTGTGCCAGCCGGGCCTGTAGTTCGTCGAGTTCAGCCTTGCCCGTTGCGGCGGCGGCTATCGTGTTCTTAGCTTCGGAAATAACGCCAGCCTTGAATTGGTTACTTTGCAGCCGTTCGCTCTCCCTCTTGCAGGGCCAGAACCTCGGAGGCCACGAAGACCACGAGTTCGCTTCGCTCCAATTTTCCGGTACGCCTTGTCCACTTCCAGCGACACGCGGTCCGTGATGCGGCGCAGGTTCTCTTCGGCCTGGGTGAGGAGCGCTTCGCGCTGTCCCACGACACCATTGCGTTTGCCCCAATCGAAGATGTTCCAAGTCATCTGCAATCCGAACGTGCCGAAGCTGTGAGCCGGAAATGGGACGCCGTTCCGATAGGTGAGGCGGGCGAATGCGCCGATGTCGGGGATGTACTCATCGTGGGCGGCGCGCAAACCGCTTCGCGATTTATCCACCGTTTCCCGGCAGCCTGCACTTCCGGGTTCCGCGCCAGCCGGATCCAGTTCCGTATCGAGGGGCAGGCCGAGCGTGTTGTTCATCTTCTTGGCTGCTTCCTGAGCCAGTTCCGTTGCCGAGACCGTCCCCGTTTTTGCTTTTGCGCTAGCCTCTTTCCCTTTTTCGAGCTGCTGTTCCAGGGCGGCGCTGCGTTGCTCGAAGAGGCGCGTGCTGTCGGCGTATTGCTGTTTGATTTGAGTTGCTCCAGCGGATCGTCTATGGTTTGTAGCACAAGACGATCCAGAACAGAACCCGCTTTTCGGATGCAGAGGTCTCTGGGCCGGGCCAGTGGAAAGGCACCGGTTTCGAACGGCAATATCTGCACCTGAAAGTGCGGACTTTGCCGACGCCAACTGTGACTGGCGGTTCGACTGCTCGCGGAGCGAGACTCCGAAACCTTACGCCCGAAAATACGGAGCAGAACTCCGAGTGGCGAACGAACTGCTATGAATACCCCGGAGATTCGCCGTTGCGCTTCCACCTGCATCCATCTCGACGGGCCGCTTCCAAATGCAGCAACGGCGTGTCGCTGTCGGGTTAAGAACGTTGGCACCCAATGCTCGCTTACCCCGACACTCGACCGATAAACCGGGGCCCGGTCGATCGGCCGGGACCCTAATGCGCGTGATCCAGTTGCAACGGCCCGTAGTCGTCGGCCAGCGTCTCGGACGACGGGAAAGGTCGTAAAGCCAATGATCGAGAATCTGACCCACGTCGAGCAGCCAACGCCGCCCGCAGCCGAAAAGATTAGGGCCGCCGGAAGTTATCGCACCGTTCACCGTTGGCGTCCGCTGAAACTCATTATTATTGCAGCCGTCGTACTCATCGTTCTCCTGGCCATCGTCGCCGGCTGGTTGCAGAAATGGCTCTGGATGCAGCAGCTCGGCTATACCGGCGTCTTCTGGACAATCCTGTCCGTGAAGTGGGCACTGTTTTGCGCGGCATTCGTTGTCGCACTTCCGTACCTCTGGATCAATCTGCGCTTCGCGGCGAGAAACGGCGCCACCTTCCGTGCGGGCAGCTTGACAAGCGAGTCTACTGCTGCCACGAAGCTCGGCATCCGGGTCTCTCCCACGGGTTTGAAACTGGCCATCGAAGCGGTGGCTGTTATCGCCGCTCTGTTCTATGCGCTGATCTTCTACGGGCAATGGGATACGTATCTCCGCTTTCGTTATGGCGGATCCTTTGGGTCCTCCGATCCTCTTTTCGGGGTCGACGTGGGGTTTTATCTGTTTCGTCTCCCCTTTTATGAGCTCTTGCAGAGCAGTCTGAGCGCATTAGCGCTGATCGCACTCCTGGCCGTCTCGGCCCTCTACGCGTACTTCGGGTCACTGCGGTTCGGCCGCAGGCAGATGCAGGGCTGGAGCACGAGAGCCGCTTCACATTTGTCTATCCTGTCCTTCGTCCTGGTCGCCAGTTGGGGATGGGGGTTTTACTTGGATCACTATGGACTCCTTTACTCCACTCAGGGAGTAGTTTACGGGGCCGGCTATACAGCCGATCATGTGACCCGCGTCGCTTTCTGGATCATGGCCGGCGCCGCGGCCGCGCTATGCGCGCTGCTGGTCCTCAATGTCTTCCGGCCGAGGTTGAGAGCGATCGCGATTGGCTCCGGAGTTTACTTTGGCTTGTACTTCATCGCCGTCTGGCTGGCGCCGGCTTTCTTTCAGAGGTTCATGGTGCAGCCGAACGAACTGGCCCGCGAGACTCGGTACCTCAAAAACAACATAGAGTTCACGCGGAAGGCCTACGGCCTCGATACGATCCAGGAAACATCCTATCCGGCGCTGGCGGACCTGACATCCGACGTGATTGCGAGAAATCAAGATACGATCCAGAACATCCGTCTCTGGGACTATCGCCCGTTGCTTCAGATGTACCAACAAGCCCAGGAGATACGGCTCTATTATCAGTTTTACGGCGTGGATGTGGACCGCTACCACCTGCCGGACGGTTATCACCAGGTGATGCTTTCGGCCCGCGAGCTCTCCCCGGAGCTTCCTGCCGAAGCCCAAACCTGGGTTAACCAGAAGTTGCAGTTCACCCATGGTTATGGCTTGGTCATGAGCCTCGTCTCGAAGACCATGGGCGGAGGATTTCCGCAGTACGTACTTGAGAATATTCCGCCCGCATCCGCCTATGGCCTAACCGTAAGCCAGCCGTCCATCTACTACGGCGAGTCCATGTCCGGATATCGGATCGTCGCGACGAGCGTTAAGGAGTTTGACTACCCCAAGGGGAACCAGAATGTCTACACGAGTTACGCAGGCACAGGCGGCATTCCCCTGGACAGTTTGTGGAAGCGGCTCTTGTTCGCCTGGACCCAGGCCGACGTCAATATACTGTTTACGTCCTACCTTCAGCCGGAAAGCAGGATTCAGATCTGGCGGCGCGTTCAGGAACGGGTGCAGCAAATCGCTCCGTTTTTGCGCCTCGACGCGGATCCCTACGCCGTGGTCAGCGAGGGCAAACAGTACTGGATCCAGGATGCCTACACAGTCTCGGATCACTTTCCCTACTCCAACCCTCACGCGGCGGCCTTTGAGCCGGGGCTGAACTACATTAGAAACTCCGTAAAGGCCGTTGTAGACATGTACGACGGAACCGTCCGGTTCTACGTCATGGATCCGAACGACCCCGTTCTGGCGGTTTACCGGCGTGCGTTTCCGGGCGTTTTCATGGATCTGAATCGGCTTTCGCCGGATCTGAAAACGCACTTGCGGTATCCGGAGGATCTCTTTTCCATTCAGGCCGACCAGTACAGAACATTTCACATGACGGTTCCGCAGGTCTACTATAACCGCGAGGACCTCTGGGTGCTCCCCCAAGAGAACTATGCGGGCACGGTCGCGCCTATGCAGCCCTATTACATCCTGATGAAGCTCCCCGGAAGCGACCAGCTCGAGTACCTCCTGATGACTCCTTTCACGCCTCAGAAGCGAAACAATATGATCTCCTGGCTGGCTGCCCGGTGCGACTTCCCCGAATACGGAAAAATGCTTTTTTACGAACTTCCCAAGGAGAAGCTGATCTACGGCCCGATGCAAATCGAGGCGATGATCGATCAGAACACTACGATCGCCCAGCAACTGACCCTTTGGGACCAAAAAGGCTCCAAAGTCATTCGCGGAAACTTGATCGCGGTGCCGATCGAGAACTCTTTTCTCTACGTGGTACCGCTGTACCTCACGGCGGAAGGCACGGACTTCCCGCAACTCAAGCGCGTAATCGTGATTTCGGGGGATAAAGTGGCGATGGAGCCTACCCTCGATGAAGCCATCCAAACCGTCTTTGGGACCCAGCAACCCCAGAATCCCGCGCAGGCCTCGCTCCGGCTGCAACCGGAATTAGGCCAGGCGAGGGCCCAGTTCGACGATGCACAGAAGGCCATGCAGCAGGGGAATTGGGGAAACTTCGGCAAGGCGATGGATGCGCTCAAGCGCTCACTGGCCGGGCCGGCACGATAGGTACCGGCAATGAAGAATTTTAACTCCGTAAAGCTGCAAAGGAGATAGAAGGTGGCACGAGAACAACTACAAGAATTCAAGACTCAGGCTCAACAGGCGGGTGCTGCCGCGACGCGGCTACCAAATGGGCAGAACAGCGGCCTTGAGAAGAGAGCCGTCGCATTGAAGAAGGAGCCTTCGGGGCCTGTTCGTGCCGCGGAACGACGCGGCCGGCCCGAGCGGCTTTTTGGCGACGGGTCGGCGGGCGTGTTTTGGAGACCCAATTACGTCGGGCGCAGCGTACGAGAGTTGAATCTAACAGGAGAAGACGAAAATGACACTTAGACCTCTGTTCCAAAAACAAGTTCACATTCGGCTCACAGACGACCAGACCGCCTTCGTCTGCACCGCGAAATGGTCATTATTCTCAAGAATCACACGGGTTTGCGTCCGCGACGCCGGGCCTGACTTTGCGCCTCAAGCGACGGAAGTTGGATCGATTGCCGGCGAGCCGCTTCCGGTGCTCCGGCGCGTGAAGTGACAGTGTCCGGGGCGGTTACATACCCTGAAACAATCGAACGTTATATAAGCGGACAATAGACTCGCTGGAGAAGAACAATGCCTGATTCGCCGACAGTGCCGCCCACGACGCCGAAACGCATCGGTGTCGCTGCCGATCATGGAGGATTCGATCTGAAAGAGTATCTGGCCGGGATGTTGCGTGAGGCTGATTATGAGGTGCTCGACTTCGGCGACAGGCGACCGCAGCCGGACGATGACTATCCCGATTTTGTTGTGCCGTTGGCCCGTGCAGTCGCTCGCGGCGAAGTGGATCGCGGTGTGGCCATTTGCGGTAGTGGCGTAGGTGCGTGCATGGCCGCCAACAAAGTGCCGGGCGCGCGGGCGTGCCTGATCCACGAGTGTTTTTCAGCGCACCAAGGTGTCGAGGACGACGACATGAACGTGATCTGCCTCGGCGGCCACGTGGTTGGAAATGCGCTCGCTTGGGAGTTGGTCCGCGGATTTCTCCAAGCACGATTCAGTGGCGCCGAACGGCACCGGCGCCGCCTGGCTAAAGTCGCAAGCCTGGAAGGCGGGGAGACGGCATTATGCGCAGCAACCCTTTGAAACGGGTTGGGAACGAGGGCGACAGAGGGTGGATTGGCACTAGCCCCGGGAAAAGAAGTGAAATACCGGACTATAACGGCGTTGCCGTGACCCTGGGATCCACTCGAACCCTATGGCACCGGTGACGAAAGCGCCCCCACAACAGTTGCACGGATACAGCTCGGAGACATTCGGGCACGCTGACGTTCGTCCGGGCTCCTCTCTGTCTTTGGGAGCTCGAGAATCGGGCACAGGCGTTAATTTCGCCATTTTCAGCCGTGATGCCAGCCGCGTGCGACTGGAGTTGTTCGACCATCCCGAAGACGCCGCGCCCGCCCGGGTAATCGACCTGGATTCAGCGCGCAACCGCACCGGCGACGTGTGGCACGTTTGGGTAAAAGGGATCGGTTCCGGCCAACTCTATGCTTATCGCGTGGATGGCCCTTACGAACCCAGCGCAGGGCATCGGTTCAATTTCAACAGACTTCTACTCGATCCCTTTGCTACCGCGATCTCGCGGCTTCCCCCGTGGAATTTTGCGTCGGCGCGGGGATACGACTCGTTGGCGCCGGAGAAAGACTTGGCGCTCTCAAAACTGGATAACTCCCACTCGATGCCGAAATGCGTATTCATCGACGCGCCCTTCGCGTGGGATGGGGACCAGCCGCCCCGGCATTCATGGTCGAAGACCCTCATTTACGAGACACATGTTCGCGGCTTTACTATTCATCCCAAGTCGGGAGTGGACCATCCGGGAACCTACCGGGGTCTGATAGAAAGGATTCCGTATCTCCAGAACCTGGGAGTGACCGCTGTGGAGTTAATGCCCGTGCAGGAGTTCAACGAAACTTCCGTTACCCGCAGCAATCCGCAAACACGTCAGCCGCTGAGGAACTACTGGGGATACGATCCCGTAGCATTCTTCGCCCACAAGGCTTCCTACAGCAGTTCGGCAGGGGTTGGTCAGCAGAAGCTGGAGTTCAAGGAAATGGTCCGGGCCTTACACCACGCCGGCATCGAAGTGATTCTGGACGTGGTGTTCAATCATACGGCGGAGGGAGACGAACTGGGGCCGACGCTCAGTTTCCGTGGGATGGCTAACGCGATCTTCTACACGTTGGCGAGCGACAAACGCTACTACCAAAACTTCACCGGGACTGGCAACACCATCAACGCCAACCATCCCGTGGTGCGAGACCACATTTTGGCCGCGCTCCGTTATTGGATGGTCGAAATGCACGTCGATGGATTCCGGTTTGACTTGGCGTCGGTTCTCGGCCGCGACGGCACAGGCAAACTGCTCGCCAACGCCCCGCTTCTTACCCGGATCGCCGAGGACCCGATCCTGAGAGACGTGAAAATCATCGCCGAGGCTTGGGACGCCGCCGGTGCATACCAGGTGGGTAGTTTTTCAGAGCGTCGTTGGGCGGAGTGGAACGGCCGGTACCGGGACGATGTCCGGCGTTTCTGGCGCGGCGACGATGGGATGCTCGGTTTGTTTGCCAGCCGCATCTGCGGCAGTTCCGACATCTACAACAAGTCGGGCAAAGGCCCCGAGGGCAGCATCAACTTTGTCACTTGCCACGACGGATTCACTTTGAACGACCTGGTGAGCTATGGCGACAAGCACAACGAAGCAAACGGAGAAAACAACCGCGATGGGACCGACGCCAACTTCAGCCAGAACTATGGCGCTGAAGGCGAGACGACGGATGCCGGGATCGAGAGCTTGCGGAAAGGCCAGATCAAGAACTTCCTTCTGACCCTGTTGATCTCGCGCGGTGTGCCGATGTTGCTCGGGGGCGACGAGTTTCGGCGTACTCAAGGCGGTAACAACAATGCCTACTGCCAGGACAATGAAACCAGTTGGGTTGATTGGACCTGTCTTGAACAGCACAGCGAAATCTTCGGATTCACCCGCGGCCTGATCGCCTTTCGTCGAGCGCATCCGATTCTGAGCAGGGAGCAATTCTACACGCCCGCCGAGATCCATTGGTTTGGCCCGCAAGGAGGATTGCCCAACTGGGCCGACCCGAAAGCCAAGGAGTTCGCCTGTCTGATCCAGGAAGATGAACGGCGCGGACTCTGCCTGATGTTCAATGCCGGAGGCTATGCGGTCGATTTCGGTTTGCCCCCGGCCATGCCGGATACGCGGTGGTATCTGGCCGTCGACACTTCTCGCGAAGCGCCGCACGATTTGTCTCCCGCGGGCGAGGAACCGCTCTGGGAAGATCCGCGATCTTACCACCTGAGCCCGCGATCCAGCGCCATACTCCTGGCTCGAAGAACGGAGGCCTAATGCAGAGCGCGCTCCCGGTCACTACCTTATTTCTGGATATCGGCGGTGTCCTGCTCACCAACGGGTGGGATCATATAGCCCGCAGAGCGGTGGCGCAGCACTTCAATCTGGAGTGGGCCGAGATGGAGGCGCGCCATCGCCTGACCTTCGAAACCCACGAGGAAGGGAAGCTTACCTTCGAAGAATATTTGGGCTGGCTGGTTTTCTACCAAAAGCGCCCGTTTACCCGGGCTCAGTTTCGGCGCTGTATGTGCGCGCAATCGAAATCTCACCCCGAAATGATTGAGCTAATGACCCAGCTCAAGATCCGGCACGGGTTGAAGATAGCAGTCGTCAGCAACGAAGCTCGTGAAGTGAATGCCTATCGGATTCGCAAGTTCAAGCTGGATGGGTTCGTGGATTCTTTTATCTCTTCCTGCTTCGTGCACATTCGCAAGCCCGACGCGGACATCTTTCGGCTGGCGCTGGACATCGCCCAGGCGCGAGCCCGGCAAGTAGTCTATATCGAAAACACCTCAATGTTCGTACGGATCGCGGAAGGTTTGGGGATTCGAAGCATCCTTCACACGGATTACCAGTCCACCTGCGCGAAGTTGGCTGCGTTCGGATTGATTGCATGAAACCCATTGCCCCATGCATCCTGACGATTAATGGCGGTTCGTCGAGCATCAAGTTCGGAGTGTACCCGGCCGGCGAACCGCTGAAGCGGGGGCTTTATGGAACGGTGGATCGCATCGGCATGACCGGAACGAATCTGACCTTCCATGACCCGGCCGGGAATCGGAAGGACAGCCACAGCCTCGACGCCTCCGACCACAAATCGGCGGCGGCTTTTCTGATTGACTGGCTCCAAGAGCAGCATGGCTTCGAGTCGGTCCGAGCCGTGGGACACCGCGTGGTGCACGGCATGCAACATACTGCGCCCGAGCTGGTCACCCAGGAATTGTTGGATGAATTGCATCGCATCAGTCCGTACGACCCGGACCATCTGCCCCGCGAGATCGAACTGATCGAGACGTTCCGCCAACGGCATCCGAAACTGCCGCAGGTAGCCTGTTTTGACACGGCGTTTCACCGCACCATGCCGCGGGTTGCCAAGCTGCTTCCCATCCCGCGTTGCTACTACGCGAAGGGAGTGCAACGCTACGGTTTCCATGGTTTGTCCTATGCCTATTTGATGGAGGAACTCGCACGCCTGGGCGACCCGGCGGCAACCAATGGCCGCGTCATTCTCGCTCATCTGGGCAACGGCGCCAGCATGGCGGCGGTGCGCGACGGCAAGAGCATCGACACCAGCATGGCCTTCACTCCGACGGCGGGATTGGTGATGAGCACCCGCTCTGGCGATTTGGATCCTGGCTTGGCGCCGTATCTGGCGCGAACCGAGCAGATGACCACAAAACAGTTTTACGAAATGGTCAACCACAAATCCGGCCTCCTCGGGGTTTCGGAAGTCAGTTCCGACATGCGCGATTTGCTGGCGCAGGAAGCCCACGATACCCGCGCAGAGGAAGCCGTGGCGCTGTTCTGTTATCAGGCGAAAAAGTGGATCGGTTCCTTCGCCGCCGCGCTAGGTGGATTGGATACGTTCGTGTTCGCGGGAGGCATCGGAGAAAATGCGCCGTGCGTCCGCGCGCGCATCTGCGCTGGGCTGGACTTCCTGGGCATCGAACTGAGTGAGTCGCGCAACGCGGAAACCGCGGCGGTGATTTCTACGGACGCCAGCCGGACTACGGTGCGCGTCATTCGAACGGACGAAGATTTGATGATTGCGCGCTCGGTGGGTCGCATTGTCGAAACCGGCGCGGAGAACGGAAAGGATTGAATCATGAAAACCAACACAGTTACACCGGAAGCGCTTCACAAGAAACCCGGCGCGATCGACGCTGAGGACTTAGCCATCAAAACCAACACACTCGCACCAGACCTCCTGCACAAGATGAACGCCTACTGGCGTGCCGCCAACTACCTGTCGGTCGGCCAGATTTATCTTTATGACAATCCGCTGCTGAAGGAGCCGCTGAAACTGTCCCACGTAAAACCCCTGGTGGTCGGGCATTGGGGCACTACGCCGGGCCAGAACTTTATTTACGTGCACCTGAACCGGGTCATCAAGAAGTATGACCTGGACATGTTCTACATAGCCGGTCCCGGTCACGGTGGCCCGGCGATTGTGGGCAACGTTTACCTGGAAGGCACCTGGAGTGAGGTCTATCCGAATGTCAGCCAGGACGAGGCCGGACTCAAGAAGCTGTTCATGCAGTTCTCGTTCCCCGGCGGAATTTCCAGCCACGTTGCACCGACCACACCTGGGTCGATTCATGAAGGCGGCGAACTGGGGTATTCGATCAGCCACGCTTTCGGTGCGGCATTCGACAATCCCGGTCTGATCGTCGCTTGCGTGGTCGGCGACGGTGAAGCGGAAACAGGCCCGTTGGCCACCGCATGGCAATCCAACAAGTTCCTCGACCCCATCACCGACGGAGCCGTATTGCCGATCCTGCACCTGAATGGCTATAAGATCAGCAACCCGACCGTCCTGGCCCGCATCGAGCATGAGGAACTGGAGCAGTTTTTCCGAGGCTGCGGCTGGGAGCCCCACTTTGTGGAAGGCGATGACCCGGAAACGATGCATCAACTCATGGCAACCACTTTGGAAACAGCCATCGAGCGAATCCGCGAGATCCAAAACAATGCCCGGAAGAACGGGGATACGACTCGGCCGCGCTGGCCCATGATCGTCCTGAAGTCGCCCAAGGGCTGGACGGGGCCGAAAGTGGTCGACGGCCTGCAAATAGAGGGCACCTTCCGCGCGCACCAGGTGCCGCTGTTGGTGGATTCCGGCCATCCGGATCATGTGAAGCAGCTTGAAAGCTGGATGAAAAGCTACAAGGCCGAGGAGCTATTCGATGAAAATGGCCGGCTGATGCCGGAATTGGCCGATCTGGCGCCGAAGGGCGACCGGCGCATGGGCGCCAATCCGCACGCCAACGGCGGCATTCTGCTGCATGACCTGCGCATGCCGGATTTCCACGACCACGCGGTGAATGTGCCTTCGCCCGGCGCTGTTGACGGACAAGATACGCTCGTGCTGGGTAAGTTCCTGCGCGACGTGACCAGGCTGAATCAGGATCAGCGCAACTTCCGCATCTTCGGACCGGATGAGACAGTCTCGAATCTGCTGGGCGCGGTCTTTGAAGTCACCAACCGTCAGTGGGACGCGCGCAAAGTAAAGAACGATGAGTTCCTGGCGCCCGCCGGACGCGTGCTCGACTCGATGTTGAGCGAGCACCAATGCGAGGGTTGGCTGGAAGGATATTTGCTCACCGGGCGGCACGGGCTGTTCAATAGTTACGAGGCCTTCATCCGTATCGTCGACTCGATGTTCAGCCAGCACGCCAAGTGGCTGAAAGTCACGTTGGAACTGCCCTGGCGCCGGAAGATCGCATCGCTGAACTATCTGCTGGCCTCCCACGTCTGGCAGCAGGATCACAACGGCTTCACGCACCAGGATCCCGGGTTCCTCGACCACGTGATCAACAAGAAGGCCGACATCGTGCGCGTTTACCTGCCACCCGACGCCAATTGCCTGCTGTCGGTGTTCGATCACTGCTTGCGCAGCCGGCATTATGTCAACGTAGTGGTTGCCGGCAAGCACGCCCTGCCGCAATGGCTGACCATGGACCAAGCGGTGGTGCATTGCACGGAAGGAATAGGCATCTGGCAATGGGCCAGCAACGACCAGGAGGGCGAGCCGGACGTGGTGATGGCCTGCTGCGGCGACACTCCTACGCTGGAGATTCTGGCGGCCGTTTCCATCCTTCGCCAGCATCTGCCCGATCTGAAGATCCGGGTAATTAATGTCGTCGATCTGATGAAGCTGCAGTCTAAGAGCGAACACCCGCATGGCCTGGACGACACAGGCTACGATTCGCTTTTCACCAAAGACAAGCACATCATTTTTGGCTTCCATGGATACCCATGGCTGGTCCACCGCCTGACTTATCGCCGGACCAACCGCAACCTGCACGTCCGAGGTTACAAGGAAGAGGGCACAATTACAACCGCTTTCGACATGAGAGTGCAGAACGATCTGGACCGGTTCCACCTGGTGCAGGACGTGATCGATCGGCTGCCGCATTTGGGATCCAAGGGGGCGTACCTGAAGCAGACGATGCAGGACAAACTTATCGAGCATAAGCAGTACATCGACAAGCACGGCGAGGATTTGCCGGAAATTCGCAATTGGAAATGGACCAACCCGAAATGAATACGCGAGAGCTTATAGACACGGCAAGGGCGCTGGTCGCCGACGACAAGGGCTTACTGGCGATGGATGAAAGTAATCCGACCTGTAACAAGCGATTTGCCAGGTTAGGGATTCCCCAGACCGAGCAGGTGCGGCGCGCCTATCGGGAGTTGATTGTGACCGCGCCCGGTCTCGGGGAGTCCATTAGTGGCGCGATCCTCTACGACGAGACAATCCGCCAGCAGAAGAAGGATGGCACGCCCTTTGCCAAGGCCATAGCCGATGCGGGAATCATTCCCGGCATCAAAGTCGATACCGGCGCCAAGGATCTGGCCGGTCATCCCGGAGAGAAGATCACCGAAGGTCTGGACGGATTGCGCGACCGTCTGGTTGAATACTCTCACATGGGCGCGCGTTTTGCCAAGTGGCGCGCCGTGATTGCCGTGGGCGATGGCATTCCCAGCCGGGCTTCGATCGGGGCCAACGCGCAGGCGTTGGCTCGCTATGCCGCGCTGTGCCAGGAAGGCGGATTGGTCCCCGTCGTCGAGCCGGAAGTGCTCATGGAGGGCGAGCATACCTTGGAGCGGTGTTGCGAGGCAACGGAGGAAGTCCTGCGAACGGTTTTCAACCAGCTTTACCAACAAGGGGTGATGCTGGAGGGGGTGATCTTGAAGCCCAATATGGTCCTTCCAGGATCGGCCTGCCCCAAGCAGGAATCGGTGGAGGAGGTGGCCGACGCCACGGTGCGTTGTCTCCTGCGATCCGTCCCCGCTGCCGTTCCGGGGATTGCGTTCTTGTCGGGCGGCCAATCCGCGGAACTGGCTTCGGCCCGATTGAATGCCATGAATGTCCGATTCAGGTCGCGGATGCCTTGGGCGTTGGCGTTTTCGTTTGCCCGCGCCATCCAGCAACCCGCGTTGGAGATTTGGCGAGGCCGAGAGTCCGAAGTGTTAGCGGCACAGCGAGCTCTGTCTCATCGAGCCAGATGCAACCGGGCCGCGCGCCGTGGCGAATATAGTGCCGCGATGGAAGGGCCGCCTGCAGGTATCCCGCAAGTCATCAAACCAGCGGCATAGCCAAGGCGGAGGAACCTGAGCGAAAGCAAATATGAAGAACGCGGCCAATCCTGCGAACCACGGCGCGGTGATCTCGGTGCGCGGCAGTGTCGTAGATGTACGATTCGACGCACATTTGCCGCCCATCTACTCGTTGTTGCACGCCAATGAGGGGAAAATTGCCATCGAGGTTTTAGTCCAGATCGACGCGCATAGCGTGCGGGGAATCGCACTGACTCCCACCGAAGGCCTGGTACGTGGCAGCGCAGTGGAAGACACGGGCGGTCCGCTGAAGGCGCCGGTCGGCAAGGGAACTCTCTCGCGCATGTTCGACGTTTTCGGAAACGCCATCGACCGCAAGGCGGCGCCGACGGATGTCCAATGGCGCACGGTGCATCGAGACCCGCCCGCGCTGGAACGGCGTTCCACCAAATCCGAGATCTTCGAGACGGGTATCAAGGCGATCGATGTGCTGGTGCCGCTAGAGCGCGGCGGCAAGTCGGGCCTGTTCGGCGGTGCGGGCGTGGGCAAGACGGTATTGCTCACCGAAATGATTCACAACATGATCGAGCACCAGAAGGGTGTCAGCATTTTTTGCGGGATCGGCGAACGATGCCGGGAAGGCGAGGAACTGTACAGCGGGATGAAGGCGGCTGGCGTACTGCCGAACATGGTGATGGTGTACGGGCAGATGAATGAACCGCCGGGCAGCCGTTTCCGCGTGGGCCTCGCGGCGCTGACGATGTGTGAGTATTTCCGGGACGACGAGCATCGCGATGTGCTGCTGCTAATCGATAATATCTTCCGCTTCATCCAGGCTGGCATGGAGGTGTCCGGCTTGATGGGTCAAATGCCGTCGCGCCTGGGCTATCAGCCTACCATGGGCACCGAGCTATCGGGGTTGGAGGAGCGCATCGCCAACACCGATACCGGCGCCATCACTTCCATTCAGGCGGTGTATGTGCCGGCGGACGATTTGACCGACCCGGCAGCGGTGCACACGTTTTCGCATCTCTCGACGTCCATCGTGCTTTCGCGCAAACGGGCCAGTGAAGGGCTTTTCCCGGCTATCGATCTGCTGCAATCCAACTCCAAAATGGCTACGCCCGGCATCGTCGGCGACCGGCATTATCTGCTGGCGCAGGAAATCAGGCGGACGCTCGCGCAGTACGAAGACCTCAAGGACATCATCGCCATGCTAGGCCTGGAGCAACTGGCGCCGGACGATCGCAAGGTAGTCGCCCGCGCCCGGCGGCTGGAGCGATTCCTTACGCAGCCGTTTTTCGCCACGGAGCAGTTTAGCGGGATCAAGGGAAAACTCGTCAGTCTCAAAGACTCGCTGGATGGCTGCGAACGAATTCTGCACGATGAATTCAAAGACTACCCGGAAAGCGCGCTTTACATGATCGGGGCGATTAGCGAGGCGAAGAAGCCCGCCGCCGATTCCAAGCCCAAAGCCAAGTCCGCGCCGCAGCCCGAACAGAAACCTAAACCGGAGGTCGAACATGCCGCAGCCGGCGCTCATGCATCTTAAGATTCTCCTGCCCTTCGGAATCTTCGCCGAGAAAACCGGCGTCTCGCGCATCGTGGCGGAAACCCGCGAGGGATCGTTTGGGCTCCTGCCACACCGGCTGGATTGCGTGGCGGCACTCGCGCCCGGGATTCTGGTCTATCAGAGCGAAGGGGAAGGTGAGGTTTATGCAGCCGTCGATGAAGGGGTGCTGGTGAAGACCGGCATGGACGTGCTCGTCTCCGTGCGAAACGCAATCGGCGGAACGGACCTCGGCCAACTGCATGCGGCAGTGGAAAAGGAGTTTCTTAACCTGGACGACCGGGAGCAGAGCGTCCGCTCGGTGATGGCGAAAATGGAGAGCGATTTCATCGGCCGCCTGGCGGAGTTTCACCGTGAGTGACGAATCGTTCGGCCGGGCGGTCGCCGCGAAGGCGGCGCGCAAGCTCAAGGCGCGGCGCCACCCCGCGCAGGGCGTCTGGTTTGGCCTGGGCATGATGGGGCTGGTGGGCTGGTCGGTGGTGGTTCCGACGCTGCTCGGCGCGGCGTTCGGAATCTGGCTGGACAAGCGCAATCCAGGGCACCTTTCCTGGACGCTGACGTTTCTGGTCATCGGCCTGGTCATCGGCTGTTTGAACGCCTGGCATTGGGTGAGTAAAGAAGACAAGGAGATGCGAGACGATCAGGAGAATAAGGATGACTGAAGCTTTGGGTCTGGTGCTGGCTCTGGTGGGGGGCGTCTTGCTTGGTGCGGTGTTCTTCGGCGGACTTTGGTGGACGGTGCGCAAGGGCGTCTTGTCCAAACAGCCGGCGCTTCTGTTCTTCGGCAGCCTGATGCTGCGAACGGGTATTGTCCTGTCCGGTTTCTATTTTATCGGGCGCGGTCATTGGGAGAGGCTGCTGGTGAGCCTCCTGGGATTTGTCGTAGCACGCCTTTTGGTGACGCGTTTTACCCGCGCGGCGCAAAGGCCAACCTATCTGGAACAGGCGGCCAGCCATGCACCTTAGTCCCGATCAAATAATCTACTGGCAATACGGATTCTTCAAACTCAACGCCACCATTGTGTTCACGTGGGCGCTGATGCTGGTGCTGGCCGGCGGTTCCAGACTGATCACGCGCAAACTTTCCGTCGGCCTGGAACGCTCCCGCTGGCAGAACCTTCTGGAGATTGTCGTCACCGGTATCGCGAAACAGATCGAAGAGGCAGGCCTGAGCCAGCCGCAGAAGTATATCGGGTTTCTGGGCACGCTTTTTCTGTTTATCGCCACAGCCAGCCTCTGTAACGTCTTTCCCGTCTACCAGCCGCCGACCGCTTCGCTCTCGACCACGGCGGCGCTCGCGTTATGCGTGTTCGTGGCAGTGCCGTTCTTCGGCATTGTGGATCAAGGAGTGGGCAATTACCTCAAGTCCTATATGCAGCCGACGTTCTTCATGCTGCCATTCAACATCATCAGCGAACTTTCACGCACGCTGGCCCTGGCCATCCGTTTGTTCGGCAACATGATGAGCGGGGCGATGATTGTCGGCATCCTATTGACTATTACGCCCTTCATCTTCCCCATCGTCATGACGCTGCTCGGCCAGCTCACGGGTATGGTGCAGGCCTACATTTTCAGCATTCTGGCGACAGTGTACATCGCGGCCGGTACGCGGGTCCGCAAGCCCAAGCCGGAACCCGTGAAGGATTGAAGCATGAACTACCGAAGCAAAAGGAGATTCCATGGATAGCATAACCATTATTGCGGTGGCGTCAATTGTCATCGCCGGCATTACCACCGGTTTCGGAACTATGGGACCCGCGCTGGCGGAAGGGAGGGCGGTGGCGACGGCGCTGAGTTCACTGGCCCAGCAGCCGGATGCCTCCTCTACCATCACCCGGACGTTGTTCGTGGGTCTGGCGATGATCGAGTCCACGGCCATCTACTGCTTTGTGGTTTCGATGATTCTGATCTTCGCCAACCCGTTCTGGAACCACGTCATCGCGCAGGCCGTGAAAAAGTAAGCGTATGTTAGCCGATTGGTTCACCATCGTTGCGCAGGCGCTCAACTTTCTCATCCTGGTCTGGTTGATGAAGCGGTTCCTTTACAAGCCCGTCCTCCACGCCATCGATGAGCGGGAGAAGCGGATCGCCGCGGAACTCGCGAACGCCGACGCGAAAAAGGCCGAAGCTCAAAAGGAACACGACGAGTTCCAGCACAAGAACGAGGAGTTCGACCAGCAGCGCGCCGCGCTGTTGACCAAAGCGACCGGCGAGGCGCAGGCCGAACGCCAGAGGCTCCTCGATGAAGCACGGAAAGCTGCTGCGGATTTGAGTGCGAAACGGCAGGCAGGGTTGCGAGGCGAAGAACAGACCTTACATCAAGCAATCCGCCGGCGGACGCAGCAGGAAGTATTTGCCATCGCACGCAAGGCACTGACCGATCTGGCCACGACGAGCCTGGAAGAACGCCTGGGCGAGGTGTTCACTCGCCGCCTGCGAGAGATGAACGGCAAGGCGAAAGAAGGTCTCGCCGAAGCCCTTAAGACAGGCGCCGATCCCGCGGTGGTGCGCAGCACGTTTGACCTGCCCGCGGACCAGCGCGCGGTCATACAAAATGCGCTCAACGAAACCTTCTCGGCTGAAGTCCGTGTGCACTTTGAGACCGCGCCAGACCAGATCGGCGGCATTGAACTCACTACGAACGGACAAAAGGTGGCTTGGAGCATCGCGGATTATCTGGCTTCGCTCGAAAAGGGAGTCGACGAACTTCTGAAAGAGAAAGATAAACCTGCGGCCAAGGCCGAGGCTAAACCCGAGGCCAAGCCCGAACCCGAGGCCAAGGCTGAACCTGAACCAAAGGCTGCGCCCAAACCTGAAGCAAAGGCTGAGCCCAAACTCGAAGCCAAAGCTGAGCCTGAACCCGAAGCCAAGGCCAAGCCCGAACCCGAGGCCAAGCCCGAACCCGAAGCCAAGGCCGAGCCTAAACCCGAAGCCAAAGCGGAGCCTGAACCCGAAGTCAAGACTGAGCCTAAACCAGAGGAATCTAAGCCCGCAACAAAGAGCCAGTGAACATGGAATCTGAGAGCCTGCAGAACGATTTCGATAGCGCCTTTGCCGCAATCGGCCAAGTCCGAGAGGCATTCACGCCGGCACTGACTCCACGGGAGGTGGGCACCATAACCAGCGTGGCCACCGGTATCGCTAAAGTGTCGGGGCTCCCCGGCGTGGGCTTCGATGAGTTGGTGTTATTTCCCGGCGATGTGCTCGGCATTGCGTTCAACGTGGACGCAGACGAAATCGGCGTGGTTCTGCTCGGCGAATACCAGCAACTCCACGCCGGAGATGAAGTGCAGCGCACGGGCCGGGTCATGGACGTGGCCGTGGGCGACGCATTGCTCGGGCGCGTAATCGACCCCCTCGGCCGGCCACTCGATGGCAAAGGGGCGGTGGCCTCCAGCAAGCGCCTGCCCGTCGAACGCCCGGCCCCGCCCATCATGGACCGCGCGCCTGTTACGGTACCTCTCCAGACGGGCCTCATGGTCATCGACGCGCTCATCCCCGTTGGGCGCGGCCAGCGCGAGTTGATTCTCGGCGACCGGCAGACGGGCAAGACCGCCATCGCGACCGACACTATCTTCAACCAGCGCGACCGGAATGTGCTGTGCGTTTATTGTGCCATCGGCCAGCGCGCGTCCGCGGTTGCGAAGACCGTGGCGAACTTGCGGGAAAAGGGCGCGATGGATTATACCGTCGTGGTTGTGAGTGAGGGCAACGACCCGCCCGGTCTCGCTTACATCGCTCCTTACGCCGCCACCAGCATCGCGGAGTTTTTCATGGAAGCGGGCCGGGATGTGCTGATCATATACGACGACCTCGTGCAGCACGCGCGCTCCTATCGCGAACTCTCTCTGCTGTTGCGCCGTCCGCCCGGCCGGGAAGCGTTTCCCGGCGACATCTTTTATATCCACTCGCGGCTGCTCGAACGTGCGACGCACTTGCGCAAGGAACTGGGCGGCGGCTCGCTCACCGCGCTGCCCATCATCGAAACCGAAGCGCAAGACATTTCCGCCTATATTCCGACTAACTTGATTTCCATCACGGATGGGCAGATCTACCTCTCGCCGTCGCTATTCGAATTGGGCGTACTGCCCGCCGTGGATGTGGGAAAATCCGTCTCGCGCGTGGGCGGTCAAGCGCAACTGGCGGCCTACCGCGCGGTGGCGGGCGACCTGAAGCTAGCCTACGCGCAGTTCGAGGAGCTCGAAACTTTTTCCCGCTTCGGAGCGCGCCTGGATGCAGACACGCGCAAGACTATCGAACACGGACGGCGAATCCGCGCTTGCCTGAAACAGCCGGAATTCTCCCCGGTCTCCGTGCCCGCGCAAATCGCCGTGCTGCTGGCATTGACCGGGGGACTCTTCGACCTGGTGCCGCTGGACCAAATGACGGACGCCGAACACGCCCTATGCGAGGCGGCGGCGGATATCCCGCCGGAAGTGCGCGGGCGATTGGATACCGCCGCAAAACTGAGCGACGAAGATCGCAAAGCGATTATCGACATCGCGAGCAAAGCGCTTGCCCGTTTCCAGCCCAAGCCTGAACCCGAGAAAAAGCCATGAGCGACACCACGGCGAGTTTGCGCCGAAAGATCGGCGGAGCCGGAGATCTCGAATCCGTTGTCCGCACCATGAAGGCCGTGGCCGCCTCGAGCATCGCACAATACGAAAACTCGGTGAGCGCGTTGACAGATTATTATCGCGCCGTGGAACTGGGGTTGGGAGCGTGCTTCCGGGAAAGCGGGCCGGCGCCTTTGGTTCCGGAACGGAAAGGGCGGAACGATGCGGATGCGATCGGCGCCGTCGTGTTCGGTTCCGACCAGGGACTAGTGGGCCAGTTCAATGAGGTGGTGGCCGATTTTGCGATCAAGACACTTGCCGCCCTTCCCGGCAAACCCAATGTCTGGGCCGTCGGCGAGCGCGTTCATGAGCGCCTGGCGGACGCAGGCCTTGCGCCGATCGGCATTTTCGCTGTGCCGAATTCCGTCAAGGCCATTACTCCGCTCGTCGGGCAAATTCAAATCGAAAGCGAAGCGCATCGGGCGAAAGGCGAGTATACGCGTCTTTATGGATTCCATAATCGGCCGCAATCCGGGGCGCTCTACGAGCCTGTAAGCCAGCGGCTGTTGCCGCTGGACGCGCAATGGGAACAGGGCTTGGCCAAGGTCCCCTGGCCCACTGGGAGTTTGCCCGAAATCATGTGCAGCGGTTCCACGACTCTGCGCGCACTCATTCGCGAATATCTTTTTATCTCGCTCTTCCAGGCGTGCGCGGAATCCCTGGCGAGCGAGAATGCCAGCCGCCTGGCCGCTATGCAGCGCGCCGAAAAGAATATCGACGAATTACTGGAGGATCTCAACCGGACATTTCATCGTTTGCGCCAAGGTGGCATCGATGAGGAACTGTTCGACGTTATCTCCGGCTTCGAAGCGCTGAGCGAAAAAAAGAAGGCCTCTGCGACGGCCCAGAAGCCGTTTAATCTTACACCGCGGATCGCCACGCGGGCCTATGAACTGTACCAGCGGCGAGGCCGCCGCAATGGTGGGCCAGATCAAGACTGGCTTGAGGCGGAACGCGAGATCGCACCAAAGGGATGAAGATGACGATCAAAATCGAACAACTGTTGACGCTTCGCCCGAGCAGCGCCATGCGTGGAATTCGTACCTGAACAGGAGATTCCGATTGACGGACGATACAAACAAGCCCTCACCCATCGGCCCTGACCATCAAGTCGCTGCGCCACGTCCCGGCCATAAGATCGCGTGGATTGTAGTGTGCATTGATCCCTACCTCGACGTTCTCGTTGCACAGGATACTTTGTTAAGGCGATCGGCAGACCCTGGTGACTCTGCGCGTGAGCGAGGCCGGTCGGGCCTATCGGCACAGGTCGCAGCCGATTGCCAGTCCATACTCGCCAACGTCCCGTGACTTCCACCTGCAACGCTGTATAGCAGCAAGCGGATCGAGTTTCAGGCGCCCGAATATTTGCGCAACGTCGTTCGGATCATCACCGAGACGGGGCTGCGGGTGTATAAGGAACTCATGCCAATGAAGAAGGAACAGGTTGATCTGGGAAACGGGGTCGCCTGGATTCCGGATTCGAAGACGCCGTACGGAATGGCCGAGGTGCCGACAACCCAGGTGCTATTCGGGAAGCGTCACTTCAACGAGTCGGGCGTTGTACGTCCAGATTGGACTCCCCGGCACAAATTTCGATGGGACTCCTGCCCGACTGAAACTTGGCCCTACAAGCTGCCGCCGTCGCCGGGGATGCCACGAGTCCAGCCCGCTGCTTTCGAGCGATTCTACGCCGGATTCCGTGCGATGGCAGCGTGGAGAAATCAGATCGGCCACCGGGATCTATTCAAGGCCGTGGGAATGCGCTACCGTGGATCGTAGGAGGACCGAATGCGAAGCCTACTTGATGCTGATCCGCTTGATCTTTCAATACTCGATCTTCTCGTGAGGGTCGCTGGAACAGATACACCACCGGAGACGCTGTATCACTATACTGACTTCCACGGCTTAAAGGGAATAATCGAGTCACATTCACTAAGGGCAACATTCAGCCGAACTCTTAACGATAGTACTGAGCAGCGGCATGGCGAGGAATTCGTGCGCCGTGCGTTACAGGAAATGGTGGATCATGATCTTCGTGACAAGATAGCAGCGGGGATGAAGGACAGGCCGGATCGTTACCGCTCCTTCGTTACCTGCTTTTGTAGCGACCCCAACCTTCTCAGCATGTGGCGTGCCTATGCGTATCGGGGTGGTGGGTACTGCTTAGGATTCGATTCGTCAGAACTGCGTAACTTGGTTAATGAGCAGCCATCAAAGCACAAGCGACAGCAGTTTAACTGGTTGTTTCAGATTGTTTATGAGCCGGAAACCAGATTGAGGGATAGCCTTCAGGAACTTACACGGCTGATTGAGCAAGATCCTACACTGCCACTCAGCTTTGCTGTAGCCCGGATATTAGCTGGCAAGATCAAACATGAATCCTTCAAAGAGGAGCACGAGTGGCGAATTATTGTGCATGATCCTACGTTTGAAGAGATGCAGTTTAGAGAAGGGCACAACAATATCATTCCATACATTGATCTGCGACGGCAACCTGGAGACGGCGAACGATTACTGCCCCTCCGAAAGGTCGTGTGCGGCCCAACGCTCCGAAATGACGACGAATCTCTTGAGATTGTCAATTGGATGCTGGCGAAGCATGGTTACAACGGGGTTGCGATAGAACGTTGCGAGATACCGTACAGGCTGTGACGCTTAGTTGTTTTTGGGTTTTCTTCGGCCCGTTCATTCTGGCGTGCGCT
>Ga0302326_10003613_pt1 | contig 36263 bp, 29 predicted proteins | sample Palsa_T0_3_FD_202264 | JGI IMG/M metagenome (GOLD analysis project Ga0302326, IMG submission 202264) | Peat permafrost microbial communities from Stordalen Mire near Abisko, Sweden - Palsa_T0_3 | ecosystem: Environmental > Terrestrial > Soil > Palsa > Peat permafrost | place: Sweden: Abisko... | reverse complement strand
GATCGCCTTTCGCCTCGCTCTGAAAGCGCTTCAGCGTTTCCTGCGCGATCTGCAGAAACGAAGAATTGTTGCTCTTCAGCGCGTCCGCCGCGAGCGCTTTGAAGGCATTCTGCAGGTCGGTGGCGGCGCGATCCCCGGCTTTCGTCAGTAATTCGATCTTCTCGGCGTTGGTCTTTCGTTCTGAATCGAGAGCAGATTCTAGTCTGGCACGGCTCTCAATCAGGTTTCTCTGATCCTCGAAAAGCCGTGCCAGATCGGCCTTTACGCCGGCTAATTCGTTCTGCGTCAATGACAAGCGAGCTTGCAGCGCAGCCGTGCGCGAACGCAGCACCAGCCAGGCAAGCACCCCGCCCAACAGCAAGCCGATGATCCCTAGTACCATAGACACAAGTGACATCTCGCTCTCATTTCCAACTTCTAGCCTAGCACCAGCAGCTGACTTGAGGCATAACGACTTTGAGCCGATGGAGAATAGAAGAGAAGATAGAGAAGAAGACTGATGTCTACCGCCCCCAAATTGTTCTTGACGTTTTTGCTTGTAACGGGCGCCGCGACCATGCCATGCGCGGCCGCACAGGCGCCCAACCCTCCGGGCGCTGATACTAATTCTGCGAACGGCTTCGAAGTTCAGACTGCGCAGCAGCTTCTGGTGTTAGCCAACCAGTCGCGCAAGCAGGCAGGAGCGCCCCCGCTCACGCTCGATGCCGGACGCTCTCAGGCCGCGCGCACGCACGCGCTGGCCATGGTCAAAGCCCAGCAGCTTTCTCATCAGTTTGACGGCGAGCCGTCCCTGCCCGAACGTCTTGCGGCCGCTACTCACCTCCATCTCGAGCAGGAGGGAGAAAACGTGGCGCTCGATTACGACGCCGTCCATGCGCACGAACATCTCATGCATTCTCCCCCGCATCGCGCGAACTTGCTCAACCCGGCCTTCAACGTGGTTGGGCTCGCTGCAGTGCGAAGCGGAGACCAGCTCTATATCGTCCAGGACTTCGGCCATGCCCTCCCTAACTACTCGGCTGCCGAAGTGAAACACCGTGTCGCCGCAGCCGTGAGTCAGAGTCGACAACAAGCCGGTCAGCCGGAACTCGCCCGTCGTGACTTGCCAGGCACCGATGACGCTGCCTGCTCGATGGCCCGAGCCGACAAGCTCGATACCTCCTTCTTTCGTCAGCTTGCCGAACGCGCGACTGTGCTCACCTATACCAGCCTGCATCCGGAAACCCTGCCCGCCGGCGCAGGACACGCGCTCGCCAGCCGCGCCCTGCACAGCTTCTCCATAGGCGCCTGCTACAGCCGCACCGAAACGTATCCCACGGGAGTGTATTGGATTGTGTTGTTGCTGGAGTAGGCGTGTCGACCGAGGTGCTCACGACATCGCAGACCGCGCTTCAGGGCGAAATCCTGACTCACTCCCATTGCAAAGAACTGTAAAGCGAGTGGATTTTTTCCCCGATCTGGGCCATCCTAGAAGCGCGTCGCCAGTTTGGTCAGGTCGCTGGTTTTGGCCCGATTGACGCGCAATCCCGGCGTCCTTCCTAACTGGCAGTTTCGCTACAATCCTTGCATCTGATTTTTGTCCGGAGATTTGCATGCTTCGAGGGATTTCCATTTCTATTTCCAATGCGCTGATTCTAGCCTGTGTCCTTCTGGCCTGTCCGCTCGTGGCGACGGCGCAGCGCCACGGTGGCGGAGGCAGCAACCTTGGCGGTGGAATTAACGGGAACGTTTCTGGTAACAATCGGCCTACCGGACTCGACGAAAAAGACAGCCTGAAGGACTTTCATGAGGTGCTTGCAGTACAGGCCAGCAGCGAGCAGATTACGGAATTTCAAGCGTTGGTGAAGAGTACGGAAGCGGCGCAGTCCGACCTGCAGGCCTTTCTGCAATCGTTGCGCAAGAAAAATGCTGCTGCTGCGCCCGCCCGCCGCGATGCGCTGGATCCGGCCCTGGAGAAGGCGCGAAACGAAAATAAGAAGTTCCAGGAAGGACTCTCCGAAGCGCAGAAGGCCGGACTCAAAGACATTTCCAAACGACTGGCCAAGGCGGATTCCGACCTGGAACAGGAGGAAAAAAAACTGGATCAAAGTCTGGATCTCAAATCCCCCACTGGTGAGTTGGTCACGCGCGCCGAGAGTCTCGACAAAGCGCTCACCGATTTCTACAACGAGCAACTTGCGCTCGGCCGGGAAATGAGCATCACGATGGCCAGCGGCCAGGATCTCGCCTTCATGCTTCCGAAAGTGAAGACCCTGGTGAGCCTAAACCATCGAACCATTCCAGTCGAGACTTCTGGACTGCTATCGCAGATTGCGGCGCAAGGTGACCAGCGCACCTTCAAACTCGAGATGATTGCCGACCTATCCGATCTGCAACAGAACATTACCGATCTTTTGCGAGCGCAAATCGAGACCTCGCCCACCTGCGGAGAGCGGCTTGGCATTCGGCGGTCCAGGCTAACGCCTGCCGATCCCGCAAGTCTACTGGTCCTGTGGCTGCACTATGAGCGCTGGATCTGCAATGGAACTCCGGGCCGGGAAGCTCCGACCGAATTGGCGGAAGGCGACGGAACGGTTGAGATCAAACTAACGGCTTCCGTAGAAAAACCGAACACGTTGAAAGTGTCGGCCACATTCGGACGCATCGACGCTACCGGTATGTTCGGGGATGCACTGCGTTCGGGATCACTCGGCGACGATTTGAAGGACCAAATTGCGCAGTCGATGCTGTCCGCGGTGCGCGCGGGCTTGGATTTCAAGACTACACTTCCGGCGGCGCTCCAGAGTTCCACTGTAATCCAAAGCGCAAAATTCCAGGACCTGGGCGTGGGTGGTTTGATCGTTGTGCTGCAGGGACAGATCGACCTGTCCAACCAGCAGAGCGACCAACTAGCCAGCCAGCTCAATCAGGCATTGTCGGCGCAGGGAACTGCGACGCGATAAACAAAGTCTCTCCGGTCCTGCATTCGTCCTGATCTTGATGCATGCTGACTCTCTAGGCAGAGGCGTGTTCGAGATGTCTTAGGGTCGGCAGCGCACGGATCGACCGGCCGAGCTTCCGCTCTGCCATCCGGATTTCATAAAGACTCTGCAGGTTCAGCCAAAATTCCGCGGTCGTGCCGAAAAAATGGGCCAGACGCAGCGCGGTGTCCCCCGTGATCGCCCGTCTCCCATTCAAGATTTCGGTGATGCGGTTGGTGGGAACGTCCAGTTGACGGGCCAGTTCCGCGGCGCTCATTTCTAGCTCGTCGAGTTCTACGGCCAAGTGCTTTCCGGGATGAATTGCAGTCACCGCCATGTCATTCTCCTGCTGTTAGTGATAGTCAACAATCTCGACCTCGGATGGACCGGACGCCGCATGCCTCCACTCGAAACACACCCGCCACTGGTCGTTGATCCTAATGCTGTATTGCCCTCTGCGATTTCCTTTCAAAGCTTCAAACCGGTTGCCCGGCAGCGCCGCCAAATCTTCTAGCGTTACAGCCGCTTCCAAACGATCCAGCTTAAGCCGCGCAGCGTATGGGATGCCGGAGAATGCTTTGACCCGCTTACCGTGGGCAAAGTCCCTAGTCCGTTTGTCCCGGTAGCTGACGATCACATCTTATTATAGGATACGTTATGCGTTACGTAAAGCATAATGAAACGGCGGGCAGGCGACTGTACTACGTTGCGCCAGCTTCTCGCAAACTCCATTCCTTAATCAATCTGTGCTACTCTTGGCCTGCCCTCCGTCTGCCGGTTCCGTTCATGGAATCCACTGGACAATTCCGCGTACCGCAGACCAATTCAAACTCGATCCGCATCGGCACGGCCGGATGGTCTTATAAAGACTGGGACGGCATTTTTTATCCTCCGGGCATGCAGCGCCGCAAGCAGCATCCGCTGGAATATCTGGCCCGCTTTTTCGACACCACAGAAATCAATACTTCGTTTTACGGACCGCTGAAGCCGGAACTGGCTAAACTCTGGTGCCGCAAAGTCGCGGCAGTGAATCCGGGATTTCTCTTCACGGCGAAACTCTATCGCGCCTTCACCCATTCGCCGCTCGCGGTCATGGAACCCACGTCCGCCGCCACAATTCACCCGACAGACGAAGACGAAGCTCGCACCCGCGAAGGCCTTGACGCTCTTGCCGGGGAAGGGCGGCTCGGCGCGCTGCTCATCCAGTTTCCTGTGTCATTCAAAAATACCTCGCTGAACCGCGAATATCTCGACCGCCTGCTGCGGCAGTTCATCGAATATCCGCGAGTGGTAGAAGTGCGCGACTCGAGCTGGAATAACGCCGAGACGCTGGCGGCCTTCACTCAGAAAAATATCGCCTTCTGCAACATTGATCAGCCAGTGCTGGGCCATTCGCTCGCGCCCACCGAGCATGTCACCGCGCCCATCGCCTATGTACGACTGCATGGGCGGAATTACAAAGAGTGGTTCGATTCCGATAACCGCAACGACCGTTACAACTATCTCTATAACGAGAGGGAGCTGACGGGCTGGAAGGAACGAATCGAGAACGTTGCAGAGAAAGCGCAGACGACCTACGTCATCACCAATAACCACTTCGAGAGCAAGGCTGGTGTGAACGCGCTGGAGCTAAAAGCGATGGTGACTGGCAAGCGCGTGCTCGCTCCGCCCACGCTCGTGCAGAAATATCCGGAATTGAGAAGATTCGCCGATCCGTTGGAGGATTCGTCCGAGGCCGCGGGACCGCAGCTCCCGCTTCTGGCGTAGCTAATGAGGTCTCATCTCGAGTTGGCGGATCTTGTCGCTGAGTCGGCGGCTCCGGTCAGTTTCAGGATCGCCGATGACTGGCCGCCGATGAACAATCACTAATCACTGACCACTGATCACTGACCACTGATCACTGATCACTAGCCACTGACCACCGGCCACCGGGTTTATGCTCCCAACGCCGCGTGATCGGCCATCCGGCGCTTGTTGTAGCGCAGGGCAACATTCATGAAGACGTAACCAAGGGAGGTCTCGAAGGAAATCATCAGAGCTTCGGTGTCTTCACTGGTCTTGTCGCCCTCCTGAGCAGTAAGAAGGAGCGGGGGATGCACGCGGAAATGAAAGCCCTGGTCGTTGAGCGCCGAAATGGCGTTGCCCACAACCTGATTGGCGAGTTCGAAGATGGTTTCCTTGATCAGCGCGTCCGACTCGGGCAATTCGGCCCCCGCATAGTGGCTGGCCACCTTGACGGCGGTCGCGGGTTCGAGGTCGAGTACAATCCGCCCCTCGATGTCACCCGTCAGCGCAATCATGCCGGCTACGCCTTTACGGCGATAGGCGTCCTCTTCCATGGTGAGGTTGCCCACCTTGGTCGAACCCTGCAGTCCTTGTGACAACACGGCGTCCGCCGCGTTGATGAAAGGCTGGATCAGTTCCATCTTCATCGCGTTTAGACTCCCGCCCCTGCTGCGTTTGCCACGGATCCGTCTTCACCCATGACGTACTTGATGACCTCGTACAGCACTTCCGGCTTAACCGGCTTCTGCACGAAGTGACGTGCGCCCCGTTGCAGCGCCGCGACAATGTTTTCCTGGTAACCCACCGAGGAAACCATGACGATGCGCGCTTCCGGATGCTGTTGGACAATCCGTTCGGCTGCCTCAATCCCTTCCATCTGCGGCATGGTGATATCCATGAGCACGATGTCAGGATGGGTGCGGTCGAACTCGCTGATGGCAGTCAAGCCGTCGCCGGCCTCAGCTGCCACCTGCCCGCCGAACGTTTCGATCATGCGGGCCAGATTCTTGCGGGCAAACACCGAGTCGTCCACAATTAAGTAGCGGACCGGCTGCCCGTCCTTGCTGCGTTTTACGGGTGCAAACTGCTCCATACACACCTCCCCTATCTACTGCATATCATGCCCGGCTAATCTGGCACCAGATGACTGTGGTCACGGGTCCTTTGCCGGACTCGATCTTTTCTTCTAGTTTCCAGTTTCTAGTTTCCGACGCGCACTGCCCGGCCCGCTTCGGACCCGGTATTCCGTCCGCAAAGAGCCTGCAGCGTCGTCCCCATTGCATCCAAACCCACCACACGAATGGCGTAACCTCGTTCGATCGCCGCCTTGGGCATGCCGTATACCACACAGGACTCTTCGCTCTGCGCGATGGTCATGCCCCCTTCTTTCTTGACGGCTCCCAAGCCTTCGGCGCCGTCGTCACCCATCCCGGTCATCAACACGCCGATCGCCTGCGACTTGAATTCCTCCGCCACGCTGCGCAACAGCACGTCGGCGCTCGGCCGGTGCCCATTGACGCGCGCCTCGTCGCAGAGAACCACCACGTCCCCCAGCGGCAGCCGTTTTACTTTCATATGGCGGTTTCCCGGCGAGATCAGCACCCGCCCCGGCTGCAGAATGTCACCTGATTGCGCTTCTTTCACGCGCAGCGGGCAAACTTCGTCCAGCCGCCGCGCGAACATGTCAGTGAATCCATCCGGCATGTGCTGCACCACCGTGATGGCTCCCGGAAAATCTCCCGGCAGGTGCGACAGAACGTATTCGAGCGCCTGCGGACCTCCGGTGGAAACGCCGATGGCGACGACCTTATTCGGAGAAGCCGAGGAAACCGGCAGTTTCTCGGGCTTGGGCCGAACTCCGGGCAGCATCCGCGGCTTCAGTTTGCACTCCGACGCCGCCTTTACTTTGGCAATCAGTTCGCGGGCGGTCTCGGCCATGTGCGCCGTGGCATCTTTGGGCTTGGTGACGAAGTCGAAAGCACCCAGCCCCAGCGCCTTCATGGTCACCGACGCGCCTTCGGTGCTGTGCGAGCTGAAGACAATCACCGGCACCGGGTTCCGCCGCATGATCTCTTTCAGCGTGTCGATGCCGTTCATGCCCGGCATTTCGAGATCGAGCGTAACCACGTCGGGCTTCAGCTCTTCAATCTTTTTCAGGCAGAAGTTGCCATCCATCGCGGTTCCTACTACGGCAATGGATTCATCGCCCGCCAGCATCTGCGGGATCAGCTTACGCATCAGCGCCGAATCGTCGACGACCAGCACGCGCACCGGAGGCGTCCTCATGCCTCACCTCCCACGGCCGAGGTCATGGGATTCATCGCCAGCCGCACGCGGTCGGTGTGTGACAGCAACAGCCCGGAATTGCATTGACCCAGTTCGGTTGGCCGGGCGCGGGACACATGTTCCACCACCGCGGGCAGATTCAGAATCAGCACCACGCGCCCGTCGCCCAGAATGGAAGCGCCGGAAACCAGATCGGTCTGAAAGGTGTGGTCATCCAACGCCTTGATCACCAATTCTTCTTCGCCTTCCAGTAAATCGACAATCAATCCGTACTTCCTCTCCCCCACCGTGATAACGAGAACGAACAGCTTGGCCTTGCGGTCGACCGTGTTGACCGGACGCCCCAGCCGCAGCAGCGGCAACACCTGGTTGCGCAGCTGCAGAACTTCATAGTTGTCGACCTGGTGAACCTCAGTCTCAAACGTCCGCGCTATCTCGAGCACCGCGTTCAGCGGAATGGCATAGAGCCGCTGCTCCACCCAGAACAACAGCGCTTTGATAATCGCGAGAGTCAGCGGCAGATTCAGGCGGAACGTTGTGCCCTGTCCAAGATGCGTCTCCACGCTGATCGAAGCCTTCAGGCGGTGCAGCACACTCTGCACCACGTCCATGCCGACGCCGCGTCCAGAGACTTCGGTGACCTGCTCGGCAGTCGAGAAGCCGGGCCGAAAAATGAATTCGAGAATCTCCGCTTCACTCAGACGCGCGCATTCCTCGGCCGTGGTCATGCCCAGTTCGATGGCTTTGGCGCGAATCTTTTGCGCGTCGATGCCGCGGCCGTCGTCGGTCACTTCGACCACTACCTGGTTGCCGTGGTGGTAGGCATTCAACCGGACGGTCCCGCGCGGCGCCTTACCCAGCTTGCGACGCTCTTCGGGAGTCTCAATGCCATGGCTCACCGCATTACGGACGAGGTGAGTGAGCGGCTCGGCGATGGAATCCAGAATTCCCTTGTCGAGATCGGTGTCCTGTCCGCTGATATCGAGTTCGACTTCGCGCCCGCATTGCCGCGAGACGTCGCGCACCATGCGGGGAAAGCGGCGAAACAACTGATCAACCGGTACCATGCGAATCTTCATCACCGAGCGCTGCAGATCGTTGAGCACTCGCGCCTGGAAGGCCATGGCGTCGGCAAACTTGCCGCGCAAGAGTTCTTTTGGATAGCGCTTGGAGAACTCGCTGAGCGCCTGCTGCAACATCGACTTCCCAATAATCAGCTCGCCGACCAGGTTGAGCACGCTGTCGATGCGACCGGCTTCGACCCGCAGCAGGTTCTCCGGGGTCGCGGCCACTGCCGATCCCGGAGCAGCAGCGGGAATCTCGGATGCGCTCAGTGCGGGCTCGGAAAAACTGTCATCGGCTGCAGCTTCGGACTCGGAATCGGGGGCGCTGGCGGCTTTTTGCGGAGCCGCACTCGGCGCCAGCAGCAACTCGACCGCGACTTCTTCCGCGATCGTGGGAATGCGGCCCTTGGCCGATATCTGTGCGACCGTCTGCGCGCTGGCCAGCACGAACTCGACATGCTTTGAAGCCGCCGGGGACTTCGCATCGGGAAGCACGGCAAGCACTTGACCGATCGAGCCCAGAGCGTTGTGAATCAGTTGCCGCCCGGCAATCGGCATGGCGCAGTGCGGATCAATCTTAACCACCACGTGGTAGACCGACAGGCCGCTCGCCTGGGCCTTCGTCATAGCCAATTTTTCGTATTCGGTCCAGAGCGAGGCCACTTTCGCAGCGGGCGTCGTCGCCTTGGCAGCGGAACGATTCACGGCAGAAGTTTTGCCGGCAGACCTTTTGGCCGAGCCGCTGGCCACGCTCTTCGCCGTCTTCTTGACGGAAGTCTTAACAGAAGTCTTCGTGGAGCGCTTGCTCGAAATCTTGGCCAAACTCCTCGCCGATTTCCTGCTTGCCGATTTCGTGCCCGCCAATTTCGTGCCAGCCGAAGTCTTACGAGCCGACTTTCTACCCGTCGATTCCGTGTGCGCGGATTTCCTCGCCGTCGCTTTGCTGATTCGCGGGGCTCTTTCCAAGGCGGGCGCAGCGGTCAAATCTTCGATCTTCTTGCTCAGAGCCTTGATCGAGGGCAGCTTGCCGCCGGTGCGGTAGGCCGCAATCATCTCGGTAAAGACGTCGGCGGCGGCAAAGGCGATTTCCGCCACGGCAGTTTGCGTGGCGCTGCCTTCAAGCGACAAGGCATCCTCGAACTGGTGCGCCAGTTCACTCAGCTCCCGCATCCCGCAGGCCGCTGAATCGCCTTTCAAGGTATGCACCGTGCGCCGGATGCCACGGACGATTTCCTCGTCGCCGGGCGTTTTTTCCAGCTTCAGCGCTTCCTCGTTCAGGGCCTGCAACAGTTCCTGCGAGGTTTCAAAAAAGAGCTCGCGCAGTTCCAGGCCACGTTCATCGGGGGAATTCGTCATGCGCTAATCTCTCACCTCAACCCGCTGGTAGGCTGTGCCACTGTCTTTGTGGAACATCTGGAACTTCTCGGTCAGTCCCAGCAGGCTTTCCGCATGGCCCACGAACAGATAGCCGCCGGCATTCAGGCAGCGGTAGAACTTCTCGACCAGGCGTTTCTGCTCGGCCTCATCGAAGTACATCATCACGTTGCGGCAGAAGATCACGTCGTTGCGCTGCGGCAGGTACTCCGTTTTCAAGTTGTGAAAGTCGAAGTGCACCATTTCTTTCAGCGGCTTCTTGATGGCATAGCGTTCACCCACTTTGTCGAAGTAGCGCAGACGGTAGCTGTAGTCAACCATCGACATCTGATTCTCGCTATAGAAGCCTTCCTGTCCATGCCGCAACACGGAATAGGCAATGTCGCTGGCCAGAATTTCCACCCGCCACGGCGGCGGCACCAGCGGCTTCGGCAGCGGCAGGTCCATGGGCAGCGGATTGCGCAGGTAGTAATAGGCCAACGCATCGGTAACCAGCATGGCCAGCGTGTAGGCTTCCTGTCCGGTGGAACAGCCCGCGCTCCAGATGCGGATGCTGAACTCGCGCCGCGAACTCTTGTGCTTGAACAGCTCTTCCAGCACGGTTTTCTGAAACAGATCCAGCTGCGCCTTGTGGCGAAAGAAGCTGGTCTCGTTGACCGTGAGGTTTTCCAGCAGCTTGGCCAGTTCGTTCTTGCCCTGCTGGCTGATCAGCAGCCGGTAGTAGGCGTAAAACGAGTCAACTTTGCATTCCTTCAGCCGGCGCAGCAGCCGGTCCTGGAGAAAATGAGTGCGCCGCTCGTCGAAGTGCATGCCGCACTCCTGGTAGACGAGCGTCTGCAACAGCTTCAATTCCGCTTCCGTCAGTAGAGGAGCAGGTGCCGCTCCGGATATGCTCATGCGTTTTCTCGTTCTCGCGTAAAAGAAGAAGCCGAATACAAAAAACTGCAGCTACCTGGTCCAGTCCTACTTACCCCGTACTTACTTGGCTGCGGCGGCCTTCGCCTCGGCTTTGGCCACGGTCTTTTTCTCTCCCGGCTCGCTCCTGACCTGCAGGCTACCCGGAGCCAGCAGTTTGCTCATGTCGAGCAGCACCACCAGCCGCCCGTTCACCTTACCGAGCCCGGTCACACAGTTCAGTCCGCCATCCTGAAACACCGCCGGCGGAGCCTCCACGGCATCCGCGGGAATCTTTAATACTTCGGAGGCCGAATCCACGATCAGGCCTGCCAGCCTGCCGCCATGCTCAACCACCAGAATGCGATTCTGGCGGCGCAGCGTGGTCTCCTTTTCTCCGAACCGCTTACGCAGATCCATCACGGAAACGATCTTGCCGCGCAGGTTGATCACGCCCTCCAGATAATCGGGGGCGTCGGGCACGGCGGTAATCTCGGGTACCCGCACGATTTCGTGCAGGGAAGTGATAGGCACGCCGTAGGTCTCGCGGCCCACCTTGAATCCCACGATATGAAGTTCACGGCTCATATTTTTCCCGCCCCATCGCCAGTTGCCAGACTGCAGTTCTCAGTACTGCGCTCCAGCTGACGCCCGTCGAGCGTTACCGCGGCCGGAGAAATCTCCGCCCGCCTGCCCCCGCGAAGCTTCTGCCAGCGAGAAGCGATCAATGAATTCCTGCAGCCCGCGCGACATCTTCGACATCTGTTCCGACGATGCCGCCAGCTCAGTCGAACCGGAAGTGGATTGCTGCACCAGTTCGCGCATCCGCTCCATAGCCTTGACCACGGCCTGCGCTCCCGAGGCCTGCTCTTCCACGGCGGAGTTGATTTCGTGTGTAATTTCGTTCAGCCGGGTGGTGGCGCGCGCGATCTGCGACGAGCCGTGCGACTGTTCGTTGGTGGCCGCGCCGATTTCCTGGGCAAATTTGTAGACTTCGGTGACCACGTTCGAAATCTTGCGCAGCGCCGCGTTCAGCTCGCCGCCCAGTTCCAGGCCTTCGTTCACGATGGTGGTGGAGCGGTCCATGTTCTCGACCGCCTTGCGGGCTTCCTTCTGAATGCTCTGGATCAGTTCGGAAATTTCCTTGGTGGACTGCGCCGATTTCTCGGCCAACTTGCGCACTTCGTCGGCGACCACCGCGAATCCCAGGCCATGCTCCCCGGCGCGGGCCGCTTCAATGGCGGCGTTCAAGGCCAGCAGGTTAGTTTGCTCGGCTAAATCGTCGATGACTTCGATGATCTTGCCAATGTCGTCGGCGCGTTGGCCCAGGGCTCCGATGATTTCGCCCGAAGAGTTGATGGTGGTGTTGATGCGGTTCAAGCCGTCGGTAGCCTTCTCCATGGTCCCGATGCCGTTGTGCACTTCCTCGCGCGAGCGGTTGGAAATATCGAGCAGCACCTTGGCCGTATCGGCCACACGCTGAATCGAGGCCACCATCTGGTCAATCGAAGCCGAAGTTTCGCTGACGCTGGAAGCCTGCACCTGCGTACTCTTCACCATGTTCTGCACGTTGACGCTCATTTCGTGCATGGTGCTGGTGACTTCGTCGATGGCGGAAGACGCCTGCAATCCGATCTTGGCCGCGTCGTCGGAAGCGCTGGCCACCTGATTCGAAGCGCTGGCCACCTGCGACGAGGCGTCGCGCACGCTGCGCACCAGCCCGGCCAGACCCTCGATCATGCGGGAGAAGGCGTTGCCCAGAGTGTCATGCGTCGACCGGGGCTTGACCTCAACTGAAAGATCGCCGCCCGCGATGGATTCGGAAATGCCCGCCATCTCTTTGAGGTAGGTGACCATTTTGTGGAACGTCCGGGCCAGTTCCCCGATCTCGTCGTCCCTATTCAGCTCGATGTTGTGTTCGAGATCGCCGGTGTTGCCGATGCCATTGGCCACACTCATCAACTTGGCGAGCGGCTGGGTAATCGACCGGGCCGTGCGGAAGGCGATTACGATGCCGAGACACAAGGCCACCACGGTGCCGACCGCCGATATGATGACCGTCCAGCGGGCCGCCACGTCATCCGAGGCGCGGCGATCGTCTACCAGTTTGTCGTTCTCGCTTTTGACCACGTCGAGCGCGTCGGTCGAATTCTTGACCCACGAGGACGCGTCTTTCTGTAAGTAGTAAATCTGCAATTCGGCCACGGTGGCGTTGCCCGAGTCGACGTCTTTCCGCTTTTCGATCAAGGGTTGCGCGAACTCCTTGCCCCAGGCCTGTTCCAGTTGCTGGACTTTGGTCAGAGCCGACTTCATCTGGTCGGAAGTGGCCAGGACTTTGCCCTGTTCCAGTTTGTCGTTCAGGGTGCGCAGACCTTCATTCATGCGGTCGACTTCACGAGTGTCACCGCTCAATAGGTAGTTGCTCAGGAAGAGCCGGTTCTGCATCATCTGGGAGCGCACAGCAGTGGTGGTGTCGGCCAGTTCGGTGGACGCCGCCGCGGCGGCCTTAGCGGCGTGCTCGCGCTGCACCGCTGAGAAGTTCACCAGAAACAGCACCAACACCATCGCGAGGATGATGCCGAAATTCGTGTAAAGCTTTTTCCCGATCGTCATTTTCCGTCTCCTCCGCAGTACATCTGCGGTATATCTGCAGTGCGCCTGAAGCGCATCCGAAGTGCGTCCGACTACCGCGGCTCAAACTTAAAGTCGATTACTCCCGAGGCTTCCGCCGGTGCCGCTTCAAAGCGCCACTTCTTGGCGGCATCCAGCGCCGCACTGGCCAGAACCGGATGCCCGCCTAGAATGCGTGCATCTTTCACCGCGCCATTCGGCGCGACCACAACCTCGATCTTGACCGTGCCCGAAAGGTTCATCTTCCGCGCGAGTGCCGGATACTCGGGCTGCACCTTGCTCTTTGCCCGGCGGACAATCTCTTCGCTTTGGGCCTGTTGCGCCCCCACATGAATCGTGCCCAGGGTTACTGCCAGAGTTAGCATCGCGAGCAGCGTCATTGCAGTTCTTCGAGACACAACTCCTCCTTGCTTACAGAGAGCCTGTTGACCCTGGGCGTGCAACGGCTGGGCCACCTGCTCCTTCTTGAAAAAACCAAAGTAATGGACTGTATCTTTAAGTAAACAAACTGGTTAACCTGTCGCAAAAAGAGCCCAGAACGTGCCCTCTAAATTAGATTCGTCTCACTCCAGCCGAATCCGGCCTAGTTTCTCAGGCTGAGACGGAATCTCACGCCCGTCTCGGGATTTCACACTCAGGCACCCCCGCTCGCCATTTCACTTGACTCAAATTGAGATGACAGGTACTTTCCCAATAGATTCAAGCACTTGTGAATCAGGAAACCTATTCCTCCATTGTCGGCGCAGCGCTAAGCATTTCTGGTGGCCCTCCCAGGGAGCACAGTGCGTCCCCGGGCTCTGATGAGGCCTTCCAGAAGCTTCTGCATCGGCTTGCCGCTGAAGCGGTTGAATTTTCCGACGCCGATTCCCTGATCCGGCTGTTCTGCCGGTCTATGCGCCAGTTTTTTGAGGTGTCAGGCGTCTATTTTTGGCGTCGCGACTCCACCGACGAACTGGTTGGAGGTCAAGCCGACGGGAAGCTGGCAGAGAGCTTTGCCGGCATCCGTATGCGTCCGGATGAGAGCGCGGTTACGGCCGAGGCGGTGCGGCAACGGCGCGCCATCTTCGCCAATCGTGTGGAGTCCGCTGCATTCCCGGCCGCGACGGAATTCGCCGCTCGCTCCCTGTTAGCTGTCCCGCTGATGGTATTCAATGAAGTCATTGGCGCTGTGACATTTCTGCACGACTCCAACGAGGATTTCTTTAACGAAGATCTGGCCGCCAAGGCCACGATTCTGGCTGGCAAATTGGGCAGCCTGCTCGAAGCCGCCCGGCTGCGGGAGCCCTCGCGCCAGGAATCCCATCTCCCCGAAACTCTGACGGACCTCGCCCATGCCCCGCATGGTGCGCCGGATGTTTCGTCCGTAATCGAGGCGCTGGCCGATCGTCTGCGCATTCTTCTGCGCACCAAGCTGGTTTGCGTGCTGCTGCGGCGCGAGGGACCGTTTGAATTGAAGGCGGTCTCGGCGGAGACGCCGCAACTGGCGATTTCAGCCCGAGCCCGGCATGACCGGCAAACCCTTCGTTTCGCGGCTGATCTGGCGCAGCGTGCCGTGGCCGCCGGAGAGCCCATCACGCTGTCGATCGGCGCCGATGTGCACTCGCTCGGCAAGCTGGTTTCTCCGGGCATGCTGATTGCCGCTCCCTTCCGCACTTCGCGCACCCAGGGTGCAATCCTTATCTATCCGCGACCGGACGGCCCGCGACCGGACGGCCCGCGACCGGACGGAATGTTCAGCCCGGAAGAGAAAGCCCTGGTGGCGGGAATTGCCGGCTTCGGCGCAGTGGCGGTTGCCCATGCGGAGCTCCACGCCAGCGCTCACGCGCAAGCGCACGAACTGCAGCAACTGCTGGAGATTTCCTCCGAACTCAGTTCCAGCAGCAATCTTGAGCATCTTCTGCAGATTTTTGTGCGGCGTGCTTCTGATTTCCTGGGCTTCGGGCGCTGCTTCGTCGCGCTCGACCAGGACGGCCAGTTTCACGTCCGCTACGCAGTCGAGAAGGGAGAGCCACGGCGTACCGAGATGCTGTTCCCCGAAGGCGTGGCCACTCGCGCCCTGCGCGCCAAAGAAGTGTTCTGCACCGACGAGGCCAGCCGCACTCCCGGAATCAACCTCGATCTGGTCACGAAATACAAGGTTCACCAATTCCTCGCCGTCCCGCTGCTGGGGATGAACGGCACGGTTCTCGGCATGTTCGGACTTCTCGACCGCCTCGACGGCACCGGAATCTCGCAGGAAGATATCCGCCGTGCCCGGGCTTTGGCGGGTCACGCCGGATTCGTGATAGAAGGCGCTCGCAATCTGCATCTCTCCGAACAGAAGCGGCGACGAGCTGAGGCTTTGATTGAACTCGCCGGCGAAATTGATGGTACCCTGCGCTTACCCGAGTTCGCGCAACGGTTGGTCTCGCGGACTGCGGAACTGACCGGAGCCCGCGCCGGCCTGGTGGCCTTACCGCATGAGGAACGCTGGCAGATCGCAGCCGTGCTTCCCGGCACAGAAGCCGTGGCAAAGACGTCCTCCGCTCTCGCTTCATCGCTGCCGCAACGCGGCCTTGGTCGTGGTATCGATCGCGGGCTAGGCGCCGCTCTGGCCGAGTTTTTGTCCCGCCATACCGAGACGGTCATCTCCGCGTCCGCGGAACAGATATTGGGCGCGGAAGCTGCCTCCAGTCTGAACTGGGCCGATTGCACGTTGGTTCGCCTACCCGTCGCCAACGGAGAACTGGCCGGATTACTTTGCCTTTCTGGTCACTCATCCCCTGTCGCTGTGGGTGCGGATGTGGAGGCTCGCATCTTCCTCGAGAGCATGGCCGGCCACGCGGCCAAGGCGCTGGAAAGCGCCCGCCTGTTCACGCGCGTCGAGCAGGCCAATCGCCATTGGACAGAGATCTTCGACGCCATCACCGACTTCATTGTGGTGCACGACCAGTCCGACAAAGTTCTGCGGGTGAATCGCTCGCTGGCCACCATGATCGGCGTTCCTCCCACGGAATTGATCGGCATGAATATGCGGGCGCTCATGGCTCTGACCAGCGATACCGCGTCCTACTCCTGTCCCTTCTGCCGCGCCATGGCCGACGACTCCGATGAGTTCGACCACCCCGTATTCGATCGCACCTATCTGGTTTCCACCTCGCGGGTGCAGGGTGCTCCCGATGAAGGTCCGCAAACCATCCATGTTTTGAAAGACATTTCCGACCGGCGCGAAGCTGAACGCCGTTACCGCGAACTCTTCGACAATATTCAGGAAGGACTATTCTTCAGCACGCCCGGCGGAAGCTTCATCGAAGTCAACGACGCCATGGTGCGCATGCTGGGCTACAGCAGCCGTGAGGAATTGCTGCAGGTCGATACTTCCACGCAACTTTACCTATCTCCCGGCCAGCGCGAGCGCCACTCAGAAATGCTGAAGGACAATGGCAACGTGCGCAATTTCGAAGCGACTTTGCGCCGTAAGGACGGCTCGCCGATTCACGTCCTGATCAACGGCTTCGGGCTCTACGACAATATGGGCCGCCTGCAGCAGATTCGCGGATTGATGCTCGATGTGACCGGCCTGCGCGCATCCCAGTCCGAACTGTACCGCGAGCGCGATTTTTCAGGGAAAATCCTCAACCACACCCAAAGCCTGATCCTCGTCGCGGATACCGCGGGCCTGATCAGCTATGCCAACCGCCGCTGGTTTGACGCGGGATTCGAAGCCCGGGAACTGTTGGGTCATCCCCTGCTGGAACTGGCCGCGCCCGCTTTCGTCCCCGCCCTCGCGGATGCGCTGCAGAGCACTCTGAACAGCCAGCAAGTCGACAATCTGGAACTGGAAATCGTACGCCGCAACGGGATTGCCGGAAAATTCTCGGCCAATCTCAGCCCCATGCGCGACGAGCAGGGCATCGTTACCAGCATCGTGGTGGTGCTGACCGACATTACCGACTCGGCCGTGCTCCGCGACAAATTAGTGCATGCCGAAAAAATGGCCGCCGTCGGCCAGTTGGTTTCCGGCGTAGCCCACGAAGTGAATAACCCGCTCACTGCGATTCTTGGATTTGCCGACCTGCTCATGGAGAATCCTGAGCTCCCCGAAACCGCCCGTAAAGACATGCGGGTGATTTTGCAGGAAGCGCAGCGTACCAAGCAGATCGTGCAGAACCTGCTCAGCTTCGCCCGCCAGATGCCGCCGCAGCGCAGTGCCGTGCAATTGAACGCGATTCTGCGCCGGACGATGCAGTTGCGGTCCTACGACTTCACCAGCCACGGCGTTGACGTCGTGGAGCATCTTGACGAAGAACTGCCCTATGTCATGGGCGACGCGCACCAACTGCAGCAAGTCTTTCTCAACATCCTGAACAATGCCTACGACGCCGTCCATGAAATCGGCCGTCCGCCGCGCATTGAGATTATGTCCACCAAAGCCGGAGACGCCGTCGAAGTTTCGTTCCGGGACAACGGCAACGGAATTTCGCATTCTGACAAGATTTTTGACCCGTTCTTCACCACGAAAGAGGTCGGCAAGGGAACCGGCCTAGGCCTGAGCATTTGTTACGGCATCCTGAAGGAACACGGGGGAGAAATCCTCTGTCACAACAACACCGACCGGCCGGGCGCAACGTTCGTTGTCCGCCTGCCCGCAGCGCCGCACACCGCAGCCTTGGGTGTGGCGGCAGGAGTGATACAGCCATGAGCCTATCCGCCCTCAAACCTCAGCTTTTGCCCGTGCTGCTCATCGAGGATGAGCCCGCCGTGATGGCCTACGTTCAAGCTGCTCTCGAACGCAGCGGATATCCCGTAGTCTGCTGCGAGTCCGGAGTCGACGCCCTCCGCCTGCTCGAGAATGGCAGTTTCCTGGGAGTTATCTCCGACATGCGCACGCCCGGCGGAGTCGATGGAGGCCAGGTGCACGCCTGGGTTGCCCGTCACCGCCCCGACTTGGCTGCGCGCGTCATTTTTATTACCGGAGACATCGCCAACGAGGAAACGGTTGCCACATTGCGGGAAACCGGCGCTCCCTGCGTGGAGAAGCCCTTTCGCGTGCAGCCCTTTATCGATGTAGTCGCGAAGACTTTTGGGAAGGCCGAGTGAATAGCCCAGGCAGCAAAGAAGATCTACGCATCCGTCTGCTGATCGTCGACGACGAGCAGAGCATCCGCAAACTGTGCGTCACCGTGGGCGAGGCGCTAGGCTTCGTCTGCCTGGAAGCCGAAAGCGGCGAGTCGGCGCTGGCACTGCTCGAAGAGCAGTCTGTGCATATGGTGCTGACCGATATGGTCATGCCGCACATGTCGGGCCTGGAGTTCCTGGAGAAAGTAAAAAAGCTGCTGCCACGCACCGAGATTGCGCTCATGACCGGTCACGGGTCGATCGAAACCGCTGTCCAGGCCATGAAACTCGGCGCTTACGACTACATTACCAAGCCGTTTTCGCCGCTGGAAGAACTGCGCCTCTTCCTGCGCCGCATGGCGGAAAAAATTCGCCTGGTCGAGGAAAATGAATTCCTGCGCCAACGCATGGACACCGAAACCGAGTTGCACGGCATCATCGGATCGTCCACCAAGATTCAGGATGTGCTGCGCATGGTCGCGCGCCTGAAAGATACGCGGACTCCGGTGCTCATCTATGGTGAAAGCGGGACGGGGAAAGAACTCGTGGCCCGGGCTATGCATTTCCGCGGCGCTTTCGCCACCCGGCCGTTCGTTGCCGTCGACTGCGGATCGCTTGTCCCCACGCTGATTGAAAGCGAACTCTTCGGCTACGAAAAAGGCGCCTTCACCGGAGCCCTGAAATCGAAGCAGGGATTATTCCAGGCCGCCGATGGCGGCACCATTTTCCTCGATGAAGTCGGCGAACTGCCGCTGGAATTGCAGGCCAAACTGCTGCGCGTGCTGCAGGAAAAAGAAGTGCGCCCCGTCGGCAGCAACCAGAGAATTAAAGTGGACGTGCGCGTCATCGCCGCCACCAACCGCGATCTCGAAGCCGCCTACAAGAACGGAACCTTCCGCAAAGATCTCTATTTTCGCCTCAACGTTGTCACGCTCTATGTCCCCGCCCTGCGCGAGCGCCGCAGCGACACGCCCATGCTGGTGCACTGGTTCCTCGAACGCTACGCCCCCGGTGGCGAGTTGCACGTGACCAGCGCCGCCATGAAGGCCTTGATGCAATACGACTGGCCCGGCAACGTGCGCGAACTGGAAAACTGCGTGGAACGCGCCGTCGCGCTGGGCAACGGACAGATCATCGACCTCGGCGATCTTCCCCCAGCGATCGCCTCAGGCTCGGCGGCAGGATCGAGCGGAACTGGAGCGGTAGCCGCGCCGGGAATTCCACCGGCCTCGCACATCGCAAGGCCGCCGGTGCTCGACCCCGATCTCGCCGCGGCGCAAGCCGTAGCCGAATCCCCGCGGAATCCGCTCTCGACCACCGACCTGGAAGACATCGAACGCGCCACCATCCAGCGCGTCTTCGAGCAAGTCAAAGGCGACAAAGCCCTCGCTGGCCGCATGCTCGGCATCAGCCGCGCCACTCTCTACCGCAAGCTCAAGCGCTACAACATCGGCATGGGATCGTCCGGCTCGGGTTCGTCGAGCCACACGCTGCAGTAGACGTGCTGCAGTAGACGTAAGGACTCCGCTTTTTCTAACTGCTGAACCGTCTTAACGGAACATTCGATGAATCATCCCTGTTCTTGGTGGGGTGTTGCCCCAAGGCTCGACCTCTGCTTCAGACCGATTGTGTACTTCACCTCCTGACAACCACTCCAATGGGTGCAGCGAGCAGCCCGTTGCCGAACTGCCTCAAGTAGTTTCCATCGCGGTCGAACTCCTGGATACGATTGTTGTCTAAATCGCTGACGTAGATATTGCCGCGAGCGTCGAAAGCCAAGCCTACCGGACCGATGAACTGCCCGTCGCCGGAACCGTAAGACCCGAACTGGCTTAGGTAGGTTCCGTTTGTGTCGAATTTCTCGATTCGGTTGTTGTTAGAGTCGGCGACGTAGATGTTGTCGCTCGCATCGATGGCGAGGTTTTGGGGATAATTGAACTGTCCATCACCTGAGCCGGTATTTCCGAACGTAGCCAGGTAGACTCCGCTGCTGTTGAACTTCACAACACGGTACCCGGTGAACGGATCGACATTAGTTACGTAGATGTTGCCGGCGGAGTCGAGAGCAATTCCATAGGGCTGAACCGAAGAGGAAGTGGCGGGGTTGCACCCTGTAACGCCGACATTCGCCATGCATACGATACTCAGGAAGTCGCCGGAGCTATCGACTTTCTGCATGTAATAGAAGTCGGGGCTGGTGACCCATACATTGCCCTCCGCATCGACCGCCATGCTGCCGACATTGTCGAAAACCCCGAGACCAAGCCCATTCGTAGCGCATGTGCCAAACTGAAAGAGGAATCGCGTATTCCTGTCAAACTTTTCTGCCTCGCAATGGTAGTTGCCGTCTTTTACGTAAAGATTGTTGCTGGCGTCGAGCGCGATGCCACTGGGCAGATCGAAGTCGTGATCGAAGTGACCGAGGTCATTCCCATTGTTATCGAAAAGGTCCACGCGATGGTTGCCGGCGTCAAGTACAACGATGGTTGCAGGTCCCCGTAGGCCCGGGCCCGAGTTCAAATCCCACATGTCGTTATAATCGGCTGCACCGGTTCCTTGCGTCCGTACCGGGTGAGATTGAGCAAAGCCCGCGCTGGCGACTGTTGCAAGTGTCACTGTGGCAATCAGTCCGGTGCGGCACCGCGACAACATTAGGCCGAATTCCTTTGAAAGCAAAATCCGCTTCATCGAGAGTCTCCTTTGTCCCGAGAGATGGCCCACATTAGATCCAGTCTGGAGGCCCAAACTGGAGTAAGACTTCCAAGCCCGTGAAAAGTTCGAAGAATTCTACACCGCTGCCGGTAGACTGCCACGATAAACAACAATAACTCGGGAGCTCGGAGGAACTTGCAGACAGACCCTGCGGACGGATGGGCCTTAATCGTGAGACGGGAGTATCATCCTGAGACGCCAAGCAGGCCTGCTCTCACGGCCCAGTCAAAGGATCCGCTCTAACCCACTGAAAATGCGCTCACCCAAGTGCTAGACCTTCCGTTCCCAGAGATGGCTGCCGCGTTGCTCCTCCTTTTCTGAACCGCGGAATCTGGCTTCCCACAGCTCTTCCTAACCGGGAAGAGGGGAGCCCAACCGCATTTAAGCCCAGGCCGAAACGAGTCTGGGCCGAACGAGTCTGGGACGAACAGGTCTGGGCAGAACGAGTCTGGGACGGGGGAAATCGCTTGGCGCAACAGGCCACAGGAATGGCACGCAGCGCGCAGAACGCCAGCACCGTGGCGGGGCTTGCCCGTTTTTTCCCTGAAGCTTCGCCCGTGCGCGTGCCGGTGCAACTGGCCCGCGTCCTGCCGGGCAGCGATCCTGCCGCCGCTCGCTTCGCTGAAAGTGTCGTCATTGAATTTGGCACTCCCCGCGAAGTTCTGTTCGAGTGCAATACCCCACTGGAGTTCGGCGACGATCTTCACCTGCGGAACTCCGACAGTTCGTTCGATGTGGCTGTTTCGGTGGTCGCAGTGCAGTATCAGCCCGGCAAGACAGTCGTGGCTGCGCGCTTTCGAGGAGAAGTTCCCAACTGGATCGTGAAATCATGACTCCTACAACACCTGTACAAGATCTGCCCACACAATGGAAGTCCGCCCGGCGGTTACATCCCATCTATTCCGAACTGGCGCGCGAGTTCGCCATCGAACTGAAACCCTGCGCCGAGCTGGAAGCCGGCGTCGAGACGCCCGAAAAGGATGTGGTCGAACAGGCCAACCACTGGCTGGACCAAATGGACCAGCTGGTCCAGGTGCACCAGTTGCGCCAGTTCCTGCAAACCAGTTCGCTCGCGAACGAGCAAGGGCTGGAGAGCCTGATCGAGCACTTCCTGGCCAAGCAGGTTAAAACCGACATCATCCGCGACAAGATTGATTTTCTGCTGGTGCAGTATTTCAGCCAGCTCGCACCTTCCAGCGTGACCGACGCCGAAGTGGATCTTGCCTATGTGGCCGAGGCCCTGAAGCCGGTGCTGGGCGAAGTGGAACTGAAACCTCCGGTCTGGCTCAACGCCCTCGACCGGGTGCTGGAATCGTCCCGAAAATGCCGCTCGCTCGACGAGCTCCTGCACGGCGGCATTCTGGAGCAGGGGCGCAAAGCCAAGGGCCAAGCCGGGGACTTGTTCTATCTTCCGGTCGCCATGGTTGCCTTCACCCGCTTCGGATACCTCATGCGGCGGTCCTTCTTTCGCCTCATGCTGGGCGATCTGAACGGGATTCTCGACGGTCTGACGGAACTCGAAGAGAAAGGCGTGCAGACCATCGACTGCCGCCGCGCTCAGTTTTCCGCGCAGGAGCCGATCATTCGCTTGCGCGTGATTTGCCAGTCCTGGAAGGTGATGTTTCAGGCCGAATATTCCTCGGGACAGCCGTTGCGCATGCTGGTCGATCTGCGCGCCTCGGTTGAGCATGCGCTCGGTCGCGGCAAACCTGCCGAACCGGAAGTCAAAGCACAAGGCGCGGCCAAGGCTGTGCCGGCGGCGAAGGCCGCACCGGTCGCGAAGGCTGCGCCGGCACTGCAGGCCAAGCCCGCTGCAAAACCTGTGCTTGCCGCTAAAGCCGCAACGGGCGTGGCCAAACCGGCCACGTCAGCCGCAGCCGCTGGGACGACGGCAGTAACGCCCGCAACTAAGGCCACCGTCGCACCCGCTGCTGCAAAACCGGAAAACACCCCTGCCGATCCCGCTGCCGATGAGCCCGAGTTCGAGGTTTCCAGCACCCCCGGCTGGGATCCTGACTCAACCTCAACGACGAAGAACGAGTGATCCGCTGAACCGCTTAGTTTCAAAGCAGGTCAGAAAAAATCGCGCGAGCAGAACGAAGAGCGAAGAGCGTAGAACGAAGAGCGAAGAGGAAGTTTGGACGTGCAGGCACCGACCGTACTGATCATCTCCGACGACGTCGATTTTTCGCGCCGCATCACCGCGCGCTGGCAGATGGAGCGCAATGTTCCCATGTTCACTCTGCTGAGCGGGGAATTGTGGCCGCGCTTTGCGGTGGATGTATTCGACGTAGCGTTGGTCGGGGACCTGCGCCGCGACCTTCTCTCTGTGGTTCTGGAGCCCCTGCATTCCACCGGTCAGCCGATTTTCTGCGTTTGCCAGGATGCCGCCACCGCGCAATTGATCCACGAACGCTGGCCCCGCATCTCGATCCTGCGGGGTGGCGATCTCCGAAGTAACGAACAGTGGCTCGATACTCTCGTTCTAGCCGCGGCCGAAGCCGTGCACCGCTCGCGCGCCGAATCCCGCGCCCGCGCCGCCGAGTCGGCCTGCGCCACGCTTGATCGTCAGGCGACGCTGGGCCGCTACATGGTGGAAATGCGGCACAACCTGAACAACGCTCTGACGTCGGTGCTGGGAAACTCCGACCTGCTGCTGCTCGAGCCGGGCAGCCTGTCGGCCCAGACGCGCGCTCAGATCGAAACCATTCGCAACATGACGCTCCGCATCCACGAAATCATGCAGCGCTTCTCCTCCTTGGAAAAAGAAATGAACGTAGTCGCACAGCAGGCCGAACAAGATTCCGGCAAGTCGTATGCGGCGCTGGCCGGCACCTAAGCACTGGCAACTGAACACTGGCAACTGGCAACTGAATTTTGATCCTCCCCTAGTAAGACGCGGATTGTATGGCGCCGAGACCGAAAGGCTCGAGCGAAAATGTTCCGGCGCATCCGTATTGCGCACCCTCGTTGAGGGAAGGACTTATGCATAGATTGATGGCAGGCGTTACCATTCTCGAGCACGAACTCTCCGAGCTGCGCCTGCTGGTCGAGCGCCAGACGGGAATCCTGCTCGACTGTCCTAACAGCGCTCTAGCTGCCCACGTGGCCGAGTACCTGGAGAGCCAGGAACTGGAATCTCCCGCCGCTCTGCTCGCCCGCCTGCGCTCTTCCGATCAGGATCCTTCGGCGCTGCCCACGTTCCTCGACGGTGTGCTCAACGTAAATACCGGCTTCTTCCGTCATCCCGGAGCCATGAACGCGCTGGCCCGCCAGGTCATCCCACAACTTTATGCCCGCAAATCGAACGACGGTCCCGCCACACTGCGCATCTGGAGCGCGGGCTGTGGCACCGGCGAAGAAGCCTATTCGATTGCGATGGCATTATGCGAAGTGCTTCCCAACGGAAATGGTGCCAGCAATGGCTCAAGCGGATATTCAAATAATGGCAACGGCGGCAAGGACGCCAAGGAAAAAACAAGCCGCAACGGCGGCGTGGCAGACAATGGTGCCACAGCTTCCGCAGGTCAGGGAAATGGGCAGGGAATCGGGCAAGGAATAAAGGACTGGTCGATTCACATTGTGGGCAGCGATCTGCTGCCCTCGGCGATCGAAGTCGCCGAACGCGGCCTGTACCCGCAGTCGGCTTTAACCGGATTGCCTCCGACAGCGATTCGCGCCTGCTTCTCAAAAATCGGCGGCCCCAACGGGTCAAATGGCTCTGCCGAAGCTTCGCAAAACGGAAATATGAACGGTTCGAGTAACGGCTCGGGTAACGGATCTACGAGCGGCTCGAACAACGGTCCGAGCAGAGTTTCGAGCAACGCCTCGAGCAACGCCTCGAGCAATGGTGCGCACCTGCTGGTCAAGCCGCGCCTGCGCAGCCTGGTCACCTTCACCACCATGAACCTGACCAAACCGGTCTACATCGGCCGCTTCGACTGCATCTTCTGCATGGACGTGCTGCCGCACCTCTCGCGCATCCAGCGCACCGCGCTCATGGAGCGCCTGCATCTTTATCTCGAACCCGGCGGATACCTTTTCCTCAGCCAGACCGAAAAGCTCCAAGCCCCCAACCTGAACTTCCGCTCCGAAACCTTCGACGGCTACACCTTCCACCGCAAGCCCCTGGCGGCGAGCGCGGCGTACGGCCGGTAGGAAGCAGCCCGGTCCATGTCGGGACAGCCGCCCCCGGCTGTCCAGTCGGGCAAAGCCCGGCAGCCCATCACTGCTGTGTCGTTGATAGTCCCGCTGCCATCCGGATCCCAAACTCCGAAATCGGGTTGATTGATATTGTCTGTGTTGTCCATTTTGTCTACAATAGACAAATGAAGACCGTCTCCGCCACCGATGCTAAACAGCGCTTCGCCGCTCTCATTGACGCAGCTCAACGGGAGCCGGTCCGGGTCCGCCGCCAAAACCGCGACGTCGCCGTCATCTTGTCGGCGGAAGAATATGACCGGATTCGAGGTGCGAACATCGACGAACTCGACCGTCTTTGCGAGCGCGTCAGCAAACAGGCAGCTAAGCGCGGCTTGACCGATAAGATCCTCGCCGATTTGCTCAAGGACTAATGCGCAATCCGGAGCGCATCGTAGTCGATACCAATGTTTTCGTCAGCAGGCTCCTGCGCTTTGACTCGGTTCCCGGCCGCGCGGTCAAAAGGGCCATCCACGACGCCGTTCTGCTCGTATCTCAGGCGACAATGAGCGAACTGGCCGACGTTCTAGCGCAAGCTAAGTTCGATCGTTACGTCACGATCGAACAGCGCTTGCAATTCATCCGGCTCATCGCCCATACCGCAGAAGTTGTTCCCATCATTCACTCAATCCGCGAATGCCGCGACCCGAAGGATGACAAGTTCTTGGAAGTAGCGTTGAATGGCAGGGCTGACGTCATCGTTACGGGTGACGTGGATCTGCGGGCGCTGCATCCGTGGCGGCAGATTAGGATTCTGTCGCCATCGCAATATCTAAAGCAGTAACTTGCGGACGCCTTATCTCTTTAGCCAATTCTGATACTGCTTCCAATCGGTGTCGGTTATTCACTCGATCTCTTTCCAGGATGATAATGTAGGCGGCAAATTGCGAACGTCTGACGTCGCTCGCCAGTATCCGGGGTACTCAGCTAAGACAAGGACGTCCCGATGGTCTCGATTAGCCAATGCAACGTTCTTCCGCAATGCTTTCACGTTGCCATCCGCTAACTTGAGCACCGCAATTCGGACACGAATCCGCGTCCTTTCCCATGGACTGTCGAACTCTCCGAGAACCGCAATGATCTCTGGGAATTGTTCGGCAGGAAAATCGCGACGGACGATCCTCTCCACATCTTCCTGAGCGACGTCGGGAATCCGATGTCGTGGCAAGCCCTTAATAGATCTACGAGCGAACCGTCCCCTCAAAGCAGACCAGGTTCCAAAAGAAACTATGACAAGCACCCCGACGATAGCGATCAATGTGTCTGCATTCATGAAAGACTCGGGAGACATTTGCGTTGTCCGAATCCGCAGATGTCTTACGCGAACAAGAATTCCTTCGTCCTTAACTCCTTGATCGCATCCCTTAACTTCGCCGCCTTCTCAAATTCAAACTTCTTCGCCGCTTCGCGCATGTCGCTTTCCAGATTCGCGATGTACGCATCCACGTCTTCCTGCGACTTGAACTCCGGCATGCCTTGGGACTCGCCCGCGGTCAGGTCGGCATAATCCGCGGCCACGATGCCTGCGAGAGTCATATCCAAAGGCCTGACGATCGACTCCGGCGTGATTCCATTCTCTTCGTTGTAAGCCGTCTGAATGGCTCGCCGCCGCGAAGTCTCATCCATGGCGCGCTTCATCGAGTCAGTCTGACGATCCGCATAGAGAATCGCCCGCCCGTTCAAATGCCGTGCGCAGCGGCCAATCGTCTGGATCAGCGATCCCGTCGACCGCAAGAACCCCTCTTTGTCGGCATCCAGAATTGCCACCAGCGAAACTTCCGGTAGATCGAGCCCCTCGCGCAGCAAGTTAATGCCGATCAATACATCGAACTCGCCTTTGCGCAGATCGCGCAGAATCTTCACCCGCTCCAGCGTTTCAATTTCCGAATGCATGTAGCGGCACTTCACGCCCACCTCGGCGTAATATTCGGCCAGGTCTTCCGACATGCGCTTGGTCAGCGTGGTTACCAGCACGCGCTCGCCCAACTCCACGCGGGCGCGAATCTCATGCAGCAGGTCGTCAATCTGTCCCTTCACCGGGCGCACTTCCACCGGCGGATCAATCAGCCCCGTAGGCCGGATGATCTGCTCCACCACCACGCCCGCCGACTTAGTCAGCTCATACGGTCCCGGCGTCGCCGAAACGTAGACGAGCTGATTGGTGCGGTGTTCAAACTCCTCAAAGGTCAGCGGACGGTTATCCAGCGCCGACGGCATGCGGAAGCCGTACTCCACCAAAGTTTCCTTGCGCGAACGGTCGCCCGCATACATGCCGCGCAACTGCGGCACCGTCCCATGCGACTCGTCGATAAACATCAAAAAGTCGCGCGGAAAATAATCCAGCAGTGTCGGCGGAGGCTCACCCGGCAATCGTCCTGTGAAATGGCGCGAATAGTTTTCAATCCCGTGGCAGAAGCCCATGGCCTTGATCATTTCCAGATCAAACATGGTCCGCTGATGAATGCGCTGCGCCTCCACCAGTCGCCCCTGCTTCTCCAACTCCACTTCCCACCACGCCAGTTCCTTCTTGATCGACGCCACCGCCGAAGCCCGCGTCTCGTCCTTCATCACATAATGCGTCTTCGGATAAATCGGCAACCGCATGTATTTCTGCTTCACGGTCCCAAACAGCGGGTCAATCTGCGTCAGCGAAGAAATCTCATCGCGCCACAACTCGATGCGATACGCCATGTCGTCATAAGTAGGGAACACTTCGATCACATCGCCGCGCACCCGAAACGTCCCGCGCCGGAAGTCGCCGTTGGTCCGCTCGTAGAGAATGTCGACCAGCTTGTGCGTAATGTCTTCGCGCTTGATCTTCTGGCCCTTCTCCAGAAACAGCATCATCCCGTAATAGGCTTCCGGCGAGCCCAGCCCGTAGATGCAACTCACGGAAGCCACAATCAGCGCATCGCGCCGCTCAAATAAAGATCGCGTCGCCGAGAGCCGCAGCTTGTCGAGTTCATCGTTGATGGTCGCTTCTTTTTCAATGTAAAGATCGGCGGCCGGAACGTAGGCCTCCGGCTGGTAATAGTCGTAATACGAAACGAAATACTCAACCGCATTGTGCGGAAAGAAATTCTTGAACTCGTGATACAGCTGCGCCGCCAGCGTCTTGTTATGCGCCATCACCAGCGTTGGACGGTTCGCCGCCTCAATCACCTTGGCCATGGTGAAGGTCTTGCCCGACCCGGTCACCCCCAGCAAAACCTGATGCTGCTCGCGGTCATACACCCCGCGCAGCAAGGTCTCGATGGCGCGTCCCTGGTCCCCCTGCGGCTTGTAGCTGGAAACGAGTTTGAAGTCCATAAAGAAGCTCTTGGCTATCAGCTTTCAGCTCTTAGCTGCTGCTCGTGTGGGGCCGGGTCTTTGACCCGGCCATGCCGAGCAAAGCTCGGCTCGACTTCGCCGACAGCTCCACAGAGCAGAATTTCGTCGCCAGAGAATCTTTCTATTATAACGTCCCGTCAAACGGTTGCGAGAGCAGGGATTCCTACTTGTGCAGTTCGATGGCAATCAGGTGCGGAGCATCGGTCTTGTCGACCGATTCCACGTATTCCACCTTAGCCGACTTACTTTCCAGGTCGTGGCAGGGATTGAGCTCGCCGCTAGGCTGGAAGCCTAGGCTAGTGAACCGAATCTTGAAATAATTGTCGCTGTGCAGTGCCAGCGTCTTCGCACTTGATGTGACAGACAGGTCCAGGTCCGGATTATCGCAATGCACATTTCGCAATATTCCCTCGACAAAGTGATGAGGCCCGTTGGGAACGAATTCCTTGCGACGCGCGAGACGCGGTACATCCGTCTGAGCGGCAGCACCTTGCTCCTGAGCAGGCACTTCCTGAGTACCCTGATGTTGGTCAGCGGCACGTTCTTGCGCTGCGGCGTACACCTGAGCATTCACCAGAAGATTGGCGACGGCTTGGCTTTCTTCGGGAGTCTTCGCGAGTTTCGCAGCGTTGCGCAGCACCTCAACAGCATTGCTCCCCTTTCCCATGGCCAGCAGAACATTAGCCACGTTGATGCGATAGGCTGCATTCGCCGGGTCCAGTGAAACTGCCATCAATGCCATCATCCGCGCTTCTTCCAGGTTGCGGTGCCGCATCCCCAGAAAAACCGCCAGCCGGTCATAACTTGGTGCAAACGATGGATTCAACTTGATGGCAGTTCGCAAGCTGCTTTCCACCTGCGCCTCATCCGCCGGAGCAATGAGACCATTCATCGAAATGGCAGCGAAGTAATACTGGGCAAGAAAATTCTGAGAATCGAGTTGCACCGCCTGAGCGTACCGCTTGCGGGCTTCTTCCAGATGCCCCTGACGATATTCCAGATAGCCCATCGTCTCCTGCGCCGAAACGTTGTTCGGATCTTCCTGTAGTACATTGGCAAGGAGTGCCTGCGCATCCGCCGTCCGGCCGTTATAGGCGAGAAAATCTGCGCGCACCGCATCGGATTGCGCCGCGGTCAGAACCTTCGCCTGAAAAGCTGAGTCATCCACAGTGGTTGCAATCGCCGCGTTTAGGTAATGAAACGATTGCTGCCGGACATAGCTTTCCAGTGCTCTTTGCAAGAGCTGCAAGTCTCCGAAAGCGCGCGTGGCCGCAGTCACGGCATCCACATTTTGCTGGACGAGGTCCATATAGTCGCCCAATCGGTGAGTCTTCTCCTGGCGCTCTTTGAACATAAGATAGTGAACCAACGCCCACGATTCCGCGTAAAAAATCGAGCCTTTGTTTTCTTCGTGGTAATAGGGAGATTTCTCGTCGACGGTGAACAAGGTCGCCAGTGGCAGCAACTTACTCTGCTTCAGCAGTGCCAGGTTTTCAGCGCTCGGCTCACCCAGCGAGACATCTTTCTCGTGGATGTCAGAGTTCTGATAAAACTCCGCCAGCCCTTCGTTCAGCCACAACGGCATCCACTCGGCAGACTTGCTCAACAATAAGTGGGTGTATTCGTGGTAGACCACTGAGTAAGGATGGTCGCCCTCAGCGTCGAGCCGCATCAGAACGTAATTCTTGTCGGGAGCCCGCAGGAACAGCCCACCCAGTTTCAACGATCCCTTGGCCAAATATGCCTGTGGTTCGAGCGCGGTGAAGTCCTTTTCGTCTTTGATGGCCAGCACTATGATGGGCGACCCCGGGTCGATCTGCAGTTTCGGAAACGCAACCTGAAACACCGATCGCATGCGCTCGAACTGGTCGGCGACGCGGCGCCCCTGTTTTTCACTGGAGTTGGTGATCACCACAAAGTGTGGACTGCGCACTTCGGTCCAAGTCTCGGCCTTATCGCGCGCGGGAGCGAGCGCGGTGTTAGGATCGGCAAAAGCAGCAAAAGGCGCTTCGACATAAGCGCCCATACAGATACACCGCGCTCTGCGGCGAGTCAAATGAATAAAACATGCCATTGAGCGATTTGTTGCCCCTCCGGCCCCAGACATCACCCCACGCTAGCCCGCAGTTCCACTTTCTTCGTCGTAATCGTCAGTCGCGTGGCGGGCAGCTTCGGCGGCGGCCAGGACTCGGTCCAAGCCTCAACCGTGATCGTCCCCGGAGTGCGCGTCGACTGCACGATCACCTGCGCCAGCCCGTTGAAGACGCTGCGCTTCGGTTCTTTGTCGGACTCCTGGCAATTCGGATCCCCGTTGCCCACGCCAATCAGCGCGCCCTCGCCGCTGATTTTGAAGCTGATCGTGTTGCCCGCGGTGGGAATCGCGCGGCCTTCTTTATCGAGCACTTCCACTTTCAGCACAGCCACATCCTCACCGTCGGCGTTGATTTCGGAGCGGTCAGCGGTGAGCCGGATCGACTCCGGCTTGCCGGTCGTCTCGCGCTTTTCGACGAGCACGACTTTCCCGTCTTTGGTGCCGCGCGCTTCAATCACGCCGGGCTCATACTTGACGCTCCATTCCAGGTGCGTCAGCGGCTCGACTTTCTTTGATCCCTGACTCTTGCCATTCAGGAACAGCTCGACCGAATCGAGATTCGAATGCACCCACACCGGGATCGGTTCGCCGAAGCGCTCATCCCAATTCCAGTGCGGAAACAGATGCAGCACCGGCTCCGTTCCCCACCACGCCTTGTAGTAATAAAAATTATCTTTGGGAAATCCGCACATGTCGACAATGCCGAACTGCGAATTGATGGACGGCCATCCATAAGGCGTAGGCTCGCCGCGATAGTCAAATCCAGTCCAGGCAAAACCTCCGGACAGCCACTCGCGCGCGGCATAAAACTTCCACCACTCCTCCGCCAGTTGCGACCATTCCGTATGGTTCAAGTCATAGGCGCTAACCCAGTTGCGCAGCTTGTCGGTCGAATAGATGCCGCGCGTCGAAACCGTACTCGCCGTTTCCGATCCAACACTGGGCTGTTTGGGATGCTTGGCGTGATACGGGTCCAGATCTTTCAGGTTGTAGTTGAAGCCCATCACGTCGAGCCGTTCCGGGAAGTGAGCTTCGAACGATCCATTCACTGCGGCTGTGCAAAGGCGCGTCGGGTCGAGTTCGTGAGTTCGCGCAATCATGTCGTCGATGACCCGCACGCCCTGGGGTTGCGGCATCAGGGTCCACTCTTCGTTGCCCATCGACCACAAAATAATCGATGGCGAGTTGCGATAGCGCTTCACCATCGTTTCCAGCTGCGCCATGCCCTCCGGATTCGCGCTCATCAGCCGCGTCTCGCACATCATCATCATGCCCAGACGGTCGCAGGCCTCCACCCACTCCGGCGTCGGCATGTTGTGCGACGTGCGCACCGCATTGCCGCCCATATCTTTCAAGACGGCGACGCGATAGCGCTGCAGTTGGTCGGGAAGAGCCGCGCCCACGCCCGCGTGGTCGTGATGATTGCAAGTGCCTTTGATCTTTACTGATTTGCCGTTAAGAAAAAATCCCTTGTCGGCATCCCACTTGAGGTCGCGCACCCCAAAGGTGATGCGTTCCGCGTCGCGGACCTTGCCGCCGGATTCAATCGTCACCAGCGCTGAATATAAGTTCGGAGTCTCTGGCGACCAGAGCGCCGCATTCGCAATAGAACTGTTGGCATTGAAACTCGCCGATCCATCCGCCGCGACCGGTTGCACCGCAGAGTCCGCTGTTCCCACAACTTTCCCCGCCGCATCCAGAATTTGCCAGCGCACCCGGCAATTCTCTGACTGTGTCCCCTGGTTCTGCACGATCGTTGCCAGACTCACGGTCGCGGCGTTGCCTTTCGCAGACGTCCGAACCGTGCTGTCCCAGTGCCCCAGATGCAGCGCGTCCGTCTTGGTCAGCCAAACATGCCGGTAAATTCCCGCGCCCTCGTAGAACCAGCCATCGCCAAAACTCGCGTCCATGCGGACCATCAGAAAATTCTTCGCGCCATAATTCAGAAAGTCCGTCACGTCAAACTGAAACGGCGCGTAGCCGTTATCATTGCGCCCGATGAAGTATCCGTTCAGAAACACCAGCGCGCTGCGAAACGCGCCGTCAAACTCCACCGTGATGCGTCGTCCCTCGTCTTCCTTCGGAATATCGAACGTGCGCCGGTACCAGCCCACGCTGGTCTCCGGATAGCGCCGCCCCAGCGGCTTGTAGCCGTGGGATTGCTGTTCGTCATCGTGGACAAACGGCAACTCGACCGCCCAGTCGTGCGGCAGATTCAGCGAACGCCATTTGGAGTCGTCAAATTTCGCCGTGGCAAACCCGAACTCGCCCGACTTAGCAAAATCTCCCTGTCCCATGCCAAATCCCAAATCGCGCAACGGATCGGTGGCATGCCCCTGAAAAAACTTCCAGCCAAAGTCGAAGAGAAGATGCTCCCGCGGCGTCACCGCCGAAGTCATTTCCGCCGCAGCCGCATCCGAATCAGGGTAGCCTGCGAGCAACGCATGGGCGCGGCCGATGGAGCTGGCGGCCAGTGTCGAAGCGGAAACTGCAAGTCCGGAACGCAGCAGATCACGGCGGGTAAGGGAAGTCATGCGTGGCCCTCGCGGATGAGATCAAACTGGCTGAAGTAACGAAGAAGTGTATCAGGAGCCGGCCCTAAAGAAGGCTTGGCTATACTGGCCGGTAGTGGTGCAGTCTGACTGCCTTAACCACAAAGGACACTAAGTCACACGAAGGAAACAAATAAAAACGATGTCCTTCGTGCCCTTTGTGGTTTGCGGTTCCTCTTTCGAGCGTCGAAGTGCCGTCCGCACGACATCCCAGCCGCTTGCGCCCGCTCTCGGCCTTGCATATTATCTACGCGTCATTTTTCGGGTTGGAAACGCGGGCCAGGAAAGGGGCCCCACCGCATGATCTTCACGCGCATCATCACCGCCATCAGTTTCGCCGCACTGCTCTCCGCGCCTGCTCTCGCCCAACAGCCTCCCAGCCCGGAGCAGTTCCAGGCCGTCATTGAAAAAACCTTCGGCCCCACCAAGCAGGTTTCGGTCCGCGATCCTTTCTACAATCTGGTCGCCTTCACCATCGTCATCCCCAAAGACTGGTTCTTCGAAGGCACCGTGCTGCACGGTCCGGGCTGCACCGGTTCCTATTACCAGACGATCGCCTTCCGCGCCTATAGTCCTGACGGCCAGTTCGGCGTGCAGTTCGTGCCCCGCGTCGACTACTACTACTGGGAGGAAAATGACGCGCGCCCGATGGGGGCAGCGTGCAAGTTCTTCGCGCCCATGTCCTCGGCCGATTATGCCAAGATGTTCGCCTACCGCAATCGCCCCAAGGCGGAGATTGTCAAAAGCGAGCAAACGCCCGATGCGCCGGGCGTCTACGAACAGTTACGACAACAGAACGAACAGTCGGAACAACAGAGCGCCGCCCTGCGCATGCCTCCCATGGAGCAAGGCGCCGACTTTACCCGTAATCGTATCCATTTCGAGTGGCAGGGCATGCAGCAGGAAGAGTGGCTGCGCGTGGAACTGCTTTACACCGACTATCCCAAGTCAGTTTTCATCTACAACGGCGGCCCGCATCCCGGTCATCCGGAATGGAGGCATTTCCTCGGGGTCTCGGCTTCGGTCTCCGGCCGCCGCGCCCCGCTGGGCAAGCTCGACCAATACGACCCGGCGCTGGTTGCGATCCTGAACACGCTGCGCCGCACCGACGAGTTCCTGCAGGCCACCAACGCCCGCCAGCAGCAGCTCTCTAGCGCCATCATCCACTCCATCCAGAACCAGACCATCCTCAGCCAGCAGAACTCGCAGGCCTTCATGAATGCCATGACGACTCAGCACAACGCTTTTATGGCCAACCAGAACCGCAGCTTCGCCATCAGCCAGCAGAACGCCACGGACCAAATGAACCGCCGGACCCAGCAGGCACACAATTTCACCGCACAGATGGACCAAAGCACCGCGCGCACCCGCGATTACCAGGACATTCTGCTCGACCAGCAGTATTACGTGAACCAGCAGACCGGCGAGACCGCCACCGTCAGCGGACGCCTCAACCACGCCTTCGCCAATGGGCCGCTCTCCAGCAACGCCACCAGCATCGTGCAGACCGATTCCAACTTCAACCCCAACGGCCCCCTCGGCTACGACTGGAACGAACTGACGCCCATCCACCACTGACGGGATTTTTTCTAGCGCATGCAGCCGGGTGCATCTTGCTATGATGCATCTTGCTATGATGCATCCCGCCATGGTGCATCCCACCGTGGCGCAATCCCGCATCTGCATTTCCGCATGCCGTATGGTCTCTCGGAGGGCTTGCAGCCCAGCTCTGGATGACAACTACTTCTCGTCCTTCACCTCGCCCATGCCCACAATCTTCGTCGAGCTGCGGAACTTCTTGTAGTCGCGGTATTCCTGATCGCCGTCAAAGTTGTAGCCCTTGAACAGTGCCACGCGCGCGTCGACCTTGAAGGTCATGTGCCGCGGCAGCCAGACTTCGTCATTCACCCGGGCCTGTTCGAGCATTACGCGCGTGCCCTTATGGAGGCGTGCCAGAACCCATCCGAACGACACCGTGTCGAGCATTTCAATATCCATTTTGGCCAGTTGCAGATCGCCCTTGTCGATCCACACCCGCCCGTGAACTTTGGAAAGAACCTTGGCCTCTTTTGTGTGCGGCTCAAAACCCGGCCGCGGCTCGCCATCAATGATCCAGGCATCGCGTCCGCCCACCTGCTCCGTGCCGACCAGCTTGAAGTCGAAGGCGTCGGCGACTTCGCGCACGAACTTCCGCCCATCCTCGCGGTCCTTCACTTCTTTCTCTTCGCGCTTCCGGCGGTCGTCATCGGATTCGTCCTTGCGCTTGTCGATGATCTTCTGGATCTTCTCTTCTTCCTTGGCGGCTTCCTTGGCGTCCAGCGGCTTGTCGTCTTTTTCAATGAGCCGCTGCACCTGCTCGCCGTAAATCTCGAGAATCTCGTAGGTCTTCACTTCCGTCGACTTGGTATTCCCCTTGCCGTCGAGATTGTTCTGCACCTCGCGATCGATATAGGTATAGTCGCGCTGCCGCTTATCGTTCTCGATGTCTTTATCCGCGACCACGCGCAGCAACTGCCGCATCTGTTCCTGCGAAAGCTTTCCGTCCGCTCCGGTCGTGAGATCTGGCTGAGAGGCTTCAGACGGAACCGCGGCAGTCGGAGCATGGTCCTGTGAAGTTGCGGGGGACGACGGCTCCTGCTGCCCGAACCCGGGCAAGCAGGCGAGCAGGAAAAGTGTCAGCGTAAGTCGGCGAGTCGTCATGACGTAAATTTAATCCCTTAGACGATGTGAAGTTCCCGTGGGATGCAGCAAGGTTAGGTCTTCGCGTGGGGCATTACTTCCAACGTCTAGCACTTAACCACGAGTTCCGCATATTATTCGAAGTGACTCGCGAATTCCGCCGCGAAAGGACTACATCATGAAGCTGCGAACGGGCCACTCGTTCACCTTCTTATCGTCGGAGAAGCAGAACCAGGCTCGACTTAAAAGTGTCAGTGGACTCACAACGATATTCGCCGTCCTTCTATTCTGCCTCGCAGCGGCGATTGCCTCACCTGCGCAGTCATTCACCTCTCTGGTTTCCTTCGACGGTACAGACGGGCTTGGCCCACAATCAACCCTGACGCAAGGAACTGACGGCGACTTCTATGGAGTGACGACATCCGGCGGGATATATGGCGGTGCGCAATTGGGCCAAGGCGTGGTCTATCGGATGACAGCTGCGGGCGACTTGACCACACTTTACAGCTTTTGCGACGACTATCCAACCTGTAGCGATGGCGCCTTTCCGTATCCGGGGTTGGTGTTGGCCAGCAACGGGAACTTCTATGGGACGACAAGCTATGGC
>Ga0302326_10003612_pt1 | contig 36266 bp, 31 predicted proteins | sample Palsa_T0_3_FD_202264 | JGI IMG/M metagenome (GOLD analysis project Ga0302326, IMG submission 202264) | Peat permafrost microbial communities from Stordalen Mire near Abisko, Sweden - Palsa_T0_3 | ecosystem: Environmental > Terrestrial > Soil > Palsa > Peat permafrost | place: Sweden: Abisko... | reverse complement strand
TTTTTCTTAACGACGCGCTACAATTCACCTCTCGGAGCGGCTCATGCGCCGCCACGGACAGCGCGCAGCGCGCGCCGCACCGTGATGTGTTGCTGGGAGTTCTGTGAGTTGAAGATCCCCGAGATTCTCCAGGTCGAGACGCCGCAAGTCCCGGGCAGTTTGGCGAGTGTCCTAAACGTTATTGCCGAAGCAGGCCTGATTCTCGAGCACGTCACAACGCTGCGCCGTGACCAGGGACGTACGCTGTGGGAAATCACCGTCGAGATTGAGGAGGGTGCGCAGGAGGATCTACTGCAGCGCTTAAGCTCGTTGCCGCATGCGCGCTTCGTGGGTTGGTCGGACCGAGTGTTTGAGCGTCATCGCGGCGGAAAAATCGAAATGCGCTCGCGCATCGCGATCTCAACTCAGCAGATCCTGCGTGATATTTATACTCCGGGCGTGGCACGCGTCTGCCTAGCTATAAAAAACGACCCGACCAAAGCCCTCGAATACACCTATCTCGGGCGCTGCGTGGCAGTGATCACGGACGGGTCGGCGATCCTCGGACTCGGCAATATCGGTCCGCGCGCTGGAATGCCCGTCATCGAAGGCAAATCGGCGCTGCTCGCCGCTCTCGTTGGCTTGAGCGGCATTCCTATTCTCATCGAGAACACTTCCATCGATCAATTCGTGGACGTCGTGCGCTCGATTGCACCGTCTTTCGGCGCCATCCTGCTCGAGGACATCGCCGCACCGCGCTGCTTCGAGATCGAGCATAAGCTGCGTGCACGACTTTCCATTCCAGTCCTGCACGACGACCAGCATGCCACTGCAGTCGTTACTCTTGCGGCGCTTCTCAATGCGACCCGCATGACGGGCCAGTCGCTCGATGGGCTCGTGGTTGGGCTCGTCGGATTGGGCGCCGCGGGCCTGGGTATCGCACAACTTTTGCGGGGTTTCGGGGTGCAGCGGCTCGTCGGCACCGATCTGCGGTCGGAGGCGACGGGAAGGCTTGCGCAGCTGGGCGGCCAGGGCCTATCGCTCGAGGAGACGCTGCGCCGCTCGCAGGTCGTGATCGCGCAGACCGGCGCCAAAGGTCTCATCCCGGCGCGACTGATCCAACGTGGGCAGATCATTCTTGCTCTGTCGAATCCGGACCCGGAGATCGAACCTGCGGACGCGCTCGCAGCGGGTGCGGCCGTCGCGGCCGACGGCAAGAGCATCAATAACATTTTAGCTTTTCCGGGCCTGTTTGCCGGCGCGCTGCGCGCTCGTGCGGCGAGCTTCAGCGACGCCATGCTGCTCGCCGCCGCGCGGGCGATCGCCGCCGCCGTTCCTGAAGGGCAGTTGGTCCCCGATCCGATCAAAGGGTCCGTGCACGAAGCAGTGGCTGCCGCGGTCGCCGCTGCGGCGGACTCCGAAGCCGGAGTCAATCTTTAGAGGAGAGCCGAACGATGAGTACAACTTCGCCCATCGTGACGTTGGCATTACCGCTGCAGCCGACCGACCACATGCAAGGCCCCGAACATGCGCGCGTCACGCTCATAGAGTATGGCGACTTTGAGTGTCCGACCTGCAAGGTTGCCGCGCCGACCGTCAAAATGCTGTTGGATCAATTTCCGAATCAAATACGCTTTGGGTATCGCCATTTTCCTCTGCAAGACGCGCATCCTCATGCGTTCCTCGCGGCGGAAGCATCGGAAAGCGCAGCGGCCCAGGGCAGATTCTGGCCGATGCACGACCTTCTGTTCCGCAATCAGACGCACCTGAAGGACAATGACCTACATCGTTACGCGACTGAGGTTGGTCTTGACATGGCGCGCTACACCGCTGAGATGGACGATCACATCTACCTGCAAAGGGTACGCGAGCACATTGACAGTGGACGTCGCAGCCACATCCGCGCCACACCCACTTTTTTTGTCAACGGCGTAGTGCAGGACATCTCATTTGGGATGCTCGAGCTGCACAAAGCGGTAGAGGCCGCCGTCCGCCACGCTCACCACATGTGAACGCGGTCCTGAGGCGCTAAGTACAGCGCCTGACCGGGCTTCACGTCGAACGCGGGATACCAGCCATCTAGATTGCGGACGGTATCGGCGCGATATTCGTCTGGCGCATGTCCATCCACAATAATGCGCTGACGCAGCGCGGGTTCGCGTATTTTGTCGCGCCAACTCTGCGCAAAGCTCAGGAAGAACTGCTGATCGGGTGTGAGTCCCTGAACGACCGGCGCGCTCTTGCCGTTGAGGGAAATCCGATAGGCGTCGTAGGTTACGGTCAAGCCTGCCACATCGGCGATGTTTTCGCTGAGTGTCTGCTTGCCGTTGACGGCAAGATCGGGGAACGGATGATAGGCATTATATTGTGCGACCAGGCGGGCGGAAGAGGCTTTAAAGTGAGCCAGATCCTCTTTAGTCCACCAGTTATGTAGACGGCCGCTTGCGTCGAACAACGCGCCTTCATCATCGAAGCTGTGGCTGATTTCGTGGCCGATCGTCGCACCCGCGGCGCCGTAGTCCATGACCGCTGGCCGCTCAGGGTCGAAGAACGGCGGTTGCAGGATCGCCGCCGGAAAATTGAGCGCGTTCAGCACCGGCAGATTGACGGCATTGACGAGCTGCGGCGTCATCGCCCACTCGGAACGATCCACCGGTTTGCCGAGCTTGGCAAGATTGCGCTGATATTCGAACTCCTCGGATCGTTCGAAGTTGCCGAGTGCATCGTCGCGTACGATCTTGAGCGCGGAGTAATCGCGCCATTGGTCGGGATAACCCACGGCGACTTTCAAAGTGGCGAGCTTCTCTTTGGCCTTGACCTTGGTCTGCGGCGCCATCCAGTCGAGGTTATCGATGCGCCGTCCGAACGCGGTCACCAGATTCTTAACCAGCGCTTCCGCGCGGGCCTTCTCCGCGGCAGAGAAATAGCGCTGCACGTAAAGCTTGCCTACGGCTTCGCCGAGCGCAGCATTGGTCGCGTCGACGCCGCGCTTCCAGCGCTCGCGCAGCGCCGGCGTGCCGGTCAGTACATGCCCGAAGAAAGCGAAATCCTCTTCGACGAAAGCCTTGGGCAGGTAGCCCGCCGCGTGCTCGACGGCATGAAAAGCGAGATACTCTTTCCACGCTTCGAGCGGCTGGCTTGCCACCAGAGCGGAAATCCCAGTCACGGCGCCTGGCTGCCAGACTGTGAAATCATTCTGCCCGTCAAGCTTCGCGGCGCGGAAGAACGCGTTCCAGTCGAGGCCCGGCGCGCGGGTCGCAAATTCGCGTCGTGTCCAGTGATTGTTGCCCTTCAGGACGTCTTCCGCATCCTCGCGGCTTCCATGCACTGCCGCGATCCGATTCTCAAGATCGAAAATTCGTGCGGCCTTTGCATGCGCATCGGCGATATGCGCGAGCCCGAGCACGCGCTCGATGTGAGCCTTGTATTGATCGCGGATGGCTGCCATGGACGCAGAGGAGTTGAGGTAATAGTCGCGATCCGGCATATCCAAGCCCCCCTGCACGAGGAACGGGATATAGCGCGTAGGATCGCTCAGATCGGCGGCGATCCACACGCCAAAGATGTTGTCGCTGTGCAAATTTGTGGCGTTTAGAATGTCCACGTCGGCGCGGAGCGAGCTGCCCAGTGCTCGCGACAATGCGGCGCGATCCGCTATGCCCGCAATGCGCTGCAATGCGGGAGCGAGCGGTTGCAGTCCCCGCGCTTCAATTCCCGCCTCGTCCATGAAGCTCGCGTAATAGTCTCCGACCTGACGACTTTCGGCGGATTGCGAGGCGGCGTGGGCTCCGGCTTCCTGGATGAGTGCGGCCGTGCGCTTGTTCGTGATCTCAACCAGCATCTCACCGACGCCGTAGGTGCTGCGATCGGGCGGAATCTGCACCGTCTTCAGCCAGGTCCCGTTCGCATACTTAAAGAAGTCCGCGCCCGGCTGCACTGAATGGTCGATGCCGGCAAGGTCGAGCCCGTGTGCGCCTGTGGCAGACGATTTGGCCGCGGAACCCGTGCTGACGGCAAACACGAGGCTGACCGCCGCGCCGATGGCGCGGCAGGTGATTGAGCGTTTTGAGGTGTTCATGCGGGGGTATATTAAAGTTTTCTAATAATGCGAACAGCATTTCTCTGCGGTGCGGCCCCTGTGGTAGCCTCGGGCCGGATTGCGCCTGGACGCCCCGTGCACATGAGCCGGATTCGCTTTGTTTTTGCACTTGCCATACTGCTGGTCTTCGCCCAGCAGGGGGCGGTGCTGCATGAGCTGAGCCACGTCTATCGCACGGGTGCTACCGAGCTTAAGAACGACGCAACCCTCCTCGATGGCAAGGTGTGTGAGACATGTCTCGCTTTCGCGCAGGCGGCCAATCCTGCGAGCGGCACACAATCCATGCCCCCTGCAGTTGCAGCGACCCGCTACGTCAGCCCGGTACCTCAGTACTCAATTATTGCCACCGGCGCGCCGGCGCCACGCAGCCGCGGACCACCCCTTCTCCTCTGACTTCATCGTATTAGGCAGGCGGCGACCCTGAGCGATCAGGCGCCGCTGCAGATTTGACGTTCAGGTTGTGAGGAGTCTTCCATGTTCGGCCCTCGGATTCGAGTCACGGCGACTGCCGTGCCGGGCCTATCCCGCGTGCGCGATCGGCTTGCGAAACCACACGGCGCCCCGAGGCCGCACGGGATTCCCGGCACTGTCAATCGGCTGAACGGGACGCGCGGCGGGCCTTTATGAGCCTTCCCTGCAGGTCGCTTGCGCTGGCCCTTGCCGCGTCCGTAGCTGCGCTCCTGGCGGTGGGTTGCGCGGTTGGTCCCAATTTTAAAAAACCCGCTCCTCCGGATGTCAGTGATTACACCCCCCATCCGCTCTCGAACACGGTCAGCAGTGCCGACGTCTCCGGCGGGGAAGCGCAGCGCTTTGCTACGGGATCTGAGATTGCTGGGGACTGGTGGACCTTGTTCCATTCCGCACCGCTCAATGAGCTGATTGAACATTCGCTCGCAAGCAATCCCGATCTCAAGGCGGCACAAGCGGCGTTGTCAGTCGCCAGGGAAAACGTTCTGGCTCAACGGGGTGCTTACTTTCCGAGCGTTACGGGAGACTTTTCGGCCAGCCGCCAGCGGCAATCGGGGCAAATCGCACCGACACCGAACTCCAACGAGTTTCTGTACAACCTCTTCACTCCAGAAGTCAGCGTTTCTTATGTGCCCGATGTCTTCGGTTTGAATCGACGCAACATGGAGTCCTTGCAAGCGCAGGAGCAGGCGGTTCGTTACCAGATGATCGCGACCTATACCACATTGACCGCCAATGTCGTGGTCGCCGCCATTCAGGAGGGATCGCTGCAGATGCAGATTGACGCGACCCGCCAACTCATTGACATCAACGCCAACATGCTCAAGGTCCTGCAATACCAATTCTCCAAAGGTTATGCCAGCGGGCTCGATCTTGCTGCGCAGGAGTCTCAAGTCGCGCAGATCGCCGCCACGCTGCCGCCGCTCCTGAAACAATTGGCGCAACAGCGCGATCTGCTGGCAGTGCTGACCGGTCGATTTCCAAGTCAGGCGGGAGAGGCGAAATTCGAGCTTGCGAGCTTGAAATTGCCGGAGGAATTGCCGGTGAGCGTTCCGTCGGAACTCGTGGCACAGCGTCCGGACATCCTGCAGGCCGAGGAAAACCTGCACGCCGCCAGCGCCAAGATTGGGATCGCGATTGCGAACCGACTGCCCAGTATTACGCTCACGGCAAATGCCGGCAGTACGGCGCTCGTGATGAATCAATTGTTCACCGAGGGAAGCGGATTTTGGGGCGTGGGCGCCGCGGTGACGGCACCTCTCTTTCAAGGCGGGACGCTGCTGCACCAGGAGCGTGCCGCGAAGGCGGCGTATGTTCAGGCGTCTGAGCAGTATCGCAGCACCGTTCTGACCGCTTTTCAGAATGTGGCTGACACATTGACGGCGCTTGAGCAGGATGCCGCGGCGCTTAAGGCGGCTGCAGCCGCCGCTGCGGCCGCGAAGGTCACGTTGGATCTCGCCCAACGTCAGTTGCAGGACGGTTACGCAGCCTATCTGGGATTGCTAAGCGCGGAGCAAGCCTACCAGCAAACCGTGATAAGCCTAGTGCAGGCGCAGGCGAATCGCTATGCCGATACCGCTGCGCTCTTTCAGGCGCTCGGGGGAGGGTGGTGGCACCGCGCGGATCTGAGCAAGGACAAAAATGAATAATCGATCGTTCGATGGGATGGCCGCCGCCGCGCAACGTCGGCATGGAACCGCATGCGTCATTGCCGTCGTCGCGGCGGTTGCACTCGTACCATTCAGCGCCTGTTCGTCCCCGAGTGACAACAGCCCACCCGCAGCGTCTGCGGCAGCCAGTAATGTGACGCTGACGGCCGCGCAAAGACAGAACATTCATCTCTTTGTTGTCGAATCGTCCAAGTTCCACAAGACAACCGAGGCGACGGGGATCGTGGATTTCGACAACGATCAGGCGACAAGCGTGCTCGCACCGTTCTCAGGTCCGGTGTCGCGACTGCTTGTCTCTCTGGGTGACGAGGTCAAGAAGGCAGCCCCGTTAGCTTCCGTCGCTTCTCCCGACTATTCGGCGGCCGTCAGTGCTTATCGCAAGTCAGTCGCAACCGCCCGGACCGATCGCCGCCTGGCCGACCTCGACAAGGATCTTCTCGAGCATCACGGTATTTCCCAACGCGAAGAAAACCAGGCACAGACCGACGCCATCGACGCCGAGGCAGACCGCGATGCCGCGCTGCAAGCGCTCATCTCGCTTCAGGTTGATCCCCAGACCATCAAGGACATCCAGGAAGAGCAGCCGGTTTCGCATCCCGAAGCGCTGATTCGGGCGCCGATCGCCGGGACCGTCGTCGAGAAGTTCATCACCCCCGGGCAGCTCCTGCAGGCGGGTACTACGCCGTGCTTTACGGTTGCCGATCTTTCGCGTGTCTGGGTCATGGCGCAGCTGTTTGGTTCCGATCTTGATTCGGTCAGCCGCGGCGATCCGGCCGAAATTGTGACGGGCCTCTCTGCAGGTAGCTCCCCCGGAACCGTCGACAACATCGCAGCCCTGGTCGACCCCGACACGCGTTCGGTGCAGGTGCGCGTGGTCGCCGACAATCCGGGAAATCTTTTAAAGAAGCAGATGTATGTACGCGTGCTGATTAAGGCGCGCCAGGAAAGCTCCGGGCTTCTGGTCCCGGTTTCGGCGCTGTTGCGCGACAACGAGAACCTGTCATTCGTTTATGTTGCAAAGCCCGATGGCAGCTTCGCACGGCAGCATGTGACGCTGGGTTACCGTGCCGGGGAGCAGGTTGTTGTCGCCGACGGCCTCCAGGCAGGCGATAAAATTGTGGTCGAGGGCGCCATCTTTGTGCAGTTCATGCAAAACCAATGAGCGCCGTTCTGCCTCCGCCCGAGCCCGCGCCGCGAGTGCCTTCCATGATGAATCGGATCGTGGCCTCGTCGTTGCGGCAGGGCTTCCTGCTCATCCTCATGACGATCGTGCTGATCGGCGCAGGATCGCGCTCGCTCAATCGCTTGCCGGTGGACGCCTATCCAGACTTGTCGCCGCCCTTGGTCGAGATCATTACCCAATGGCCTGGGCATGCCGCCGAGGAAGTCGAAAGGCTGATCACGGTGCCGGTCGAAATCGAGATGAATGGCATTCCTCAGATGACGACGATCCGCTCCATCTCGCTCTATGGATTGTCCGACGTCATTCTCACCTTTCAAACTAGCACCGACAATTACTTCGCCCGCCAGCAGGCTTACAACCGCATCGGCGATCTCAATCTGCCGAGCGGCGTCACCCCCTCGGTGGCGCCGCTGTCCTCGCCCTCGGGCCTCATCTATCGGTACGTGCTGCAAAGTCCCGACCGCTCACCGATGGAGCTCAAAACCTTCGAGGACTGGACGATTGAGCCCCAATACAAATCCGTTGCTGGTGTGGCGGATGATTCTGGTTTTGGCGGGGGCACCATGCAGTACCAGGTGCTCCTCGATCCGACCAGAATCGCGGCAATCGGTTTGTCGGTGCAGCAGGTGGAGAGCGCCCTCACGGCCAACAATGCCAACGCCGGTGGCGGCTTTTATTCCCAGGGAGGCCAGTTCTATTACGTGCGCGGCATGGGGCGCTTGGTCACGGTGGAGGACATCGGCAACGTGGTGCTGGCCGTGCATAACGGCACTCCTGTGCTCGTCAAAGACGTGGGCCGCGTTGCTATTGGTATCGCCCCGCGATTAGGCGAATTCGGCTACCAGAAACAGGACGACGCCGTCGAAGGCGTGATCCTCTTGCGCACCGGCGAGAAAACCCAGGACGTACTGAAGCGGGTCGAGCTCAAGACCAAAGAGCTCAATGACGACATACTGCCCAAGGATGTCAAGATTGTTCCATTCTACGACCGCAGCGACTTGATCGCGCTGACGACGCAGACCGTGGAGCGCAATCTGTTGCGTGGCATGTTGCTTGTCGTCGTTGTGCTCATATTCTTCCTCTACGATTTTCGTGCCGGCTTGATCGTTGCGACCACCATCCCACTGGCGCTGCTGTTCGCGTTCGTATGTCTCGATCTGCAGAATGCTTCGGCCAATCTGCTTTCCATTGGCGCCGTTGATTTTGGGATATTGGTGGATGGCGCGGTTGTGATGGTGGAAAACATTTTCCGCCAGATTGCGGCGCGGCGCGGCTCTGCGCTCAACGTAACGGAGATCATTAGAGACGCAGCCGCGGAAGTGGATCGTCCGCTTTTTTATGCAGTCGCGGTAATCGTGGCGAGTTTCCTGCCGATCTACGTCTTGTCCGGGCCCTCGGGGACTCTGTTCAAACCGATGGCGGACACCATGATCTTTGCGTTGGTTGGTTCCTTGATTGTGACGCTGACGCTATTGCCGCTGTTGTGTGCATGGTTTATGCGCAAGGGCGTGCAAGAGCGCCGCAATGCCGGTTTCGAAGCGATCAAGTCGGTGTACACCAGGGGCCTCGATGTATGTCTCGCTCATCCCTGGGGTACTACGTTCGCCTCGGCCATTCTCCTGGCAGGCTCGCTGCTGCTCATTCCGCGCATCGGCGCCGAATTCATGCCGCAGCTCGATGAGGGTGCGCTGTGGGTGCGCGCAACGATGCCCTACACCATTTCGTTCGACGAGTCGGCGAAAATTGCCCCGAAGGTGCGGGAAATACTGCACTCCTTTCCCGAAGTCACGACTGTCGCCTCGGAACTCGGTCGCCCCGATGACGGCACTGACCCAACCGGGTTTTTCAATGTCGAGTTCTACGTGGGTCTTACGCCTTATTCTGAATGGAGCGGCCATTACCGAACCAAAGCGGGGCTCATTGAGGCTATCAATCAAAAACTTGAGGCGTTTCCCGGAATCATTTTTAACTACACCCAGCCGGCCGAAGACGCCGTGGATGAGGCGGAAACGGGCCTGAAGAGTGCCCTGGCTGTAAAGGTTTTTGGCTCTGATCTGGTTACGCTCGAAAATAAGGGCAGGGCCATCAAGCAGATTTTGCAGCAGGTACGCGGCATCCGTGATGTCACTCTGGTGCAGGAACTCGGGCAGCCAAGTCTGACCATCAAGATCGATCGCGCCAAGATTGCCCGGTACGGTTTGAATGTCGCCGACATCAATGCATTGATTCAGACCGCCATCGGTGGAGACGTGGCCACACAGGTCGTGCAGGAGGAAAAACAGTTCGATCTTGTCGTCCGACTCGAACGCCAGTTTCGGGATAACCCTGAGGAAATCGGCAATATCCTCGTGGCGACTCCCGCTGGACAACAAATTCCGCTCAAGGAGTTTGCCGATATCCGGGTGGCGAACGGTGCATCCTTCATTTACCGGCAGGACAATTCTCGCTACATCGGAGTCCAATTCTCAGTCGAAGGGCGCGATCTGGCGGGCGCGGTGGGTGATGCCATTCAACGCGTGAACGCAAAGGTGACGTTGCCGCACGGCTACCGCTTGGATTGGGGCGGAGAGTACACGGAGTACACGGCGTCGCGGCAACAACTGAGCGCCATTCTGCCGCTCACCTTGTTCCTGATTTTTCTCTTGCTGTTTGCGCTCTACAGCAATTTCAAATTCCCGTTCATCACCGTGCTCGGCGTGCTGCTGTCGGCGCCGGTGGGCGGAATCGTCGCCCTATGGATCACCGGCACGCCGTTTTCCGTTTCTTCCGGCATAGGTTTCCTCGCCCTGTTCGGCGTCTCGGTACAGACGGCGGTCGTCTACATATCGTACGTCAACGAACTGCGCCGCGCAGGCACCCCCGTCGCTGAGGCCATCCGTCACGGTGCGATCTTGCGGTTGCGTCCGATCATGATGACGGCGCTCGTGGCGGCGCTGGGGTTACTGCCTGCGGCCCTAGCTACCGGAGTGGGCACGGACTCGCAGCGGCCATTTGCCCTGGTCATTGTCAGCGGCCTGTTCACGCGACTTCTGATCAGCGTTTTTCTTATGCCGGTGCTTTATGCTCTCGTGGCCCGTTCGGGAGATCGGCTCGAGGTGTGATGCGCCGAAGGTGAGAATGAGGTTTATTTGTCCGTTCGGCTCTAGTTGCGCCTGCTCGCGAGTTCCACGTGCTGACCACCGACTTCTGCCAGCTTCGACTGCGGCAGCAGCGTGCGTGGATTGACTGCCGTGTCGCCGTCACGGATTTCAAAGTGCACGTGCGGCCCGGTCGAGTGACCGGTATTTCCCAGAAGGGAGATCAGCGTGCCCTGGGTCACGTGGTCGCCCTGATGGACCTTGAGTTCGCTATTGTGGGCATACAGCGACGTCATTTTCGAATCGTGGCGCAGGATGACGACGTTGCCGTAGCCGCGCAGGCCGTCGCCCGCATAAATGACGTCGGCATCGGCTATTGCGTATACGGGCTCACCGGCATCTGCAGCAATATCGATTCCCTTGTGCTGCTTGCCCCAGCGTGCGCCGAACTCGGAGCTGACGATTCCTGCATCGACAGGCCAGCGTAAGTTGCCGGCATACTTCTGCGGCACTGCCGCTGCGGGTGCGGCGGGCTGGCCTTTGGTGGCTGGCGCCGACCCTGCAGCGTGCGGGGCTGTCTTAGCCGCGCCCGTGCTGACATGTGTTTTCGACTTGTGGAGGACGTCGAGAACCGCCGCTTCGCTGTGCTCGCCTGCGTCGTGGAATGTCTGCAGGACGTCCTTCTCCGCAAGATAATGCTGCATGCGTTTGAAGGTCTTGGAAGTGGTGTCAGTAACCGTGTCCGCTGCCTTGACGGTTACTGCCTTTGTGTCCTGAACCCACTTTTGATCGTTGAGTGTCGTGCAGCCGGCAGTTATGAGGATCAAGCCGCAGACGACCGCAATACGGTGCATGCGTTGCATTATTTTTTTACTCCGTCACGGAGGAATCTATCACGCGGCCGGGAATGGTGACAAACTGAATGCGTGCTGCTGGCGCGGGTGAGACTTAATGCGACGGTCGGACATAAATATGGATCACGCAGCCCTCGCCGCCGTGGGCGCCATCGCCGTGGGTTGGTTTTTGATGTCTACACTCGTCGTTAGCTTCGGACCGTGGCGGCAGAGCATCCACTTTTACGACGTATGGGCCGTCATCCAGGATCCTGGCGGGCGCTTAAGTGGCGCCAATCGCTCGCACGCGCTGGCAACTTTCGGCTTTGGGATCCTTTGCGCTGCGGCTGTCTTCGCAGCCGCGATTTCTATCATCTACAAACGCAAAAACACTGGAATCACCTACTTGATTCCATTCGTGGTGATGACCATCAGCGGCTTGACGCTCTATACCAAGAGTTCCAGCACCTACTTCCCCAGTGACTCTGATATTCATTCGCTGAGCGCATTTGTGGCGCACATTGCCCAGACTGCCGTCAATCGTGCGAGCGACACCGTGGCATCGCACATATCGATTGGCGCGGGCGCTTACGTCGCGATGCTCAGCAGTTGTTTTCTTGCGGTGCGCGGCTTGAGCGCGTTGCGCGCGGCAAAGCATGCCGGCGTGGTCGCGAACGGCAGCGACGGCCTAGCGACGCGCCGGCACGAAGATGCCCGCGCGCGGCAGATAGAACCGTAATGCGGGTGTCGTAATTACCGTGCTCACGAGTGCCAGCAGCACGAGGATCGTGAACATCTGCTGTGAAATGACGCCGAGATCAAGGCCGACGTTGATGACGACAAGTTCCATGAGGCCGCGGGTGTTCATCATGAACCCGAGTATTGTCGAGGAGGTGTGGTCCAGCGTCCGGCGGGCACCAAAATAAGCGGCGCCGAACTTGCCGATGGTCGCAAGGGCAATCGTAATGCCGCACCAGCCCCACAGCTGCGGACTCGCCAGGCCCTCTACCGAAGTGCGCAATCCCGTATAGGTAAAATAGATCGGCAGGAAGAACACGCTAACGAAGTCACCGACGCGTCCCCGCCACGCACGCACCAGCTGCGGCTCATCGAACAGAATCACTCCCATCATAAAGGCACCAAAGACGGCGAAGATGCCCAGGGCATAGGTCATCATGGCCGAGATGAAGACCATGACGAGCAAGAAGCCAAATAAGGTCCTCGACATCCTGCCGTCGGCAAGATTGGCGCGGCGCACGACCATTTTCAGGAGCGGCCGCAGCCAGAAGAAGCACAGCAGGATGTAGACCCCGAGCAGCAGGATTCGTAGTCCGTAATGCACGCCGTCGAAGCTTGCGACGCTGAGAGCCGTGATGAGCGCCAGCAGCAGCCAGCCGACGATATCGTTCAGCGCCGCGGCGCTGATGGCGATTACCGCAAGCTGCGTGCGTGTAATCTGTAGATCCAGCATGATTCGACCCAACACCGGAAGCGCCGTGATTGAGAACGCCGTCGCGACAAACAGGGCGGAGTCGAATCGGTTCGCCTGCGCGGACAGTATCGGCGCGGAGTAATAACCGAACGCGAGGCCAATTGCGAACGGCACCACGAGGCACGCGGCGCCCACCCGCAGCGCGATTGCGCGATTGCCGCGCACCGCGAGATGTGAGAAATCAAACTCCAGCCCAATCTGAAACATGAGCAGCACGAGCGCCACCCCAGAGAGCGTCTGCAGCGGTTCCGGCGGCGCGGAGAGAAATATGAAGTTAAATGCTTTCGGGGCGATCCATCCGAGGAGTAATGGCCCGAGCAAGATTCCCGCAATGATCTCGCCCACCACCGCTGACTGTCCGATGCGCCGGGCAAGCACAGCAGCCAGGCGCGCGCCGCCGACGATGATCGCAAGCTCGAGAAGCGTGAAGAACAGGAGCGTCTCGCTCCTATGCGTTGCCATAGTTGGCACTGCGCCCGTCACACTCATCAAGTCATGCCGCCGTTGATCGAGATCACCTGCGCCGTCATGTAGGCGGCCTCCTCAGAGACCAGGAATGCGACCAGACTTGCGACTTCTTCCGGAAGGCCCAAACGCTTCATCGGCACCAGGCGCGCGATGGTCTCCTCATCAAACATGGTGTCGGTCATGCTGGTCGCAATGATCCCGGGCGCTACGGCATTCACGGTGATGCCGCGGGTCGCCACCTCGAGCGCCAGGGCGCGCGTCGCCGAATTGAGCGCGCCCTTGGCTGCGGCGTAGTTGACCTGACCGCGGTTGCCCATCAGCGCTGCGACTGAGGAAGTCGTCACAATGCGGCCCCAGCGCGTGCGGATCATGGGCAGCATGAGCGGTTGCGTGACGTTGAAGAATCCGTCGACCGAGACATCAATGACGCGGTGCCATTGCTGCTCGCTCATTGCCGGAAACACAGCATCATCGTGAATCCCGGCATTGTTCACAAGGATTTGGATCGCGCCGTCGGCGAGCACCGCTTCGAGCTGCGCGCGTGTCGCCGCTCCATCAGTGATATCGAAGGCAAGCGCATGAGCATGTCCGCCCGCAGCGGTGATCTCGGCCACCAGAGCGTGCGCAGCGGCTATGCCGCGATGCGCCTGCGCGTAGACAAAATGCCCGGCGAGTGCCAAACGTCGGCAGATTGCTGCCCCGATCTGACCGCTACTGCCGGTGACGAGCGCGCGCCTGGCCACGGGCGTCATGGGGCGACCGGTCCCGCGGCGGAGCGGCGCAGAGCCGCGGCGTCGAGTGCGACCGTGGCGCGCCCGCTCAGGAAGGAGCGCTGCGCGTTGTGCACGGAAAATTGATATATGACGATCATGTCATCGCCGCTGATGCGCTCACCGCTGATGAAGAGGTCGGTCTCGATATCATCCAGCCGCGCGACCTGCAACAGGACGCGCCGCAGGCCGACCAGATAGCCCGCCGCGGGCGCGCCGCTGCGGCCGGCGACGAGTGCGCCGTGCACGGCCATCGCTTGCGCAGCGTATTCAACTCCGCATGCGCAGCCAAGGCGTCCGTGCGATCGCAGCGGATTGTCGGCGTCGCGATGCGTCGTAGTGCCGCACTCGATGCGAGTGGCGTCCCAGCTCAACACGGCATCCAACAGACACATCTTGCCGGCGTGCGGGATGTGAGAGCCGATCCAGTGGCGATCTAGCTGCACGGCTCAACCTCCACCGCGAGGCGCGCGTGGCGCAGGTAATCCAGTACGACGCGCCCGCTCTCACGGCGTGCGAGCCGACTGAGCATCGGCAGACTGCGCGCGGCGGGAATGGACGTGCGCATCTTTTCCAAAAGCGGTTCACTCATGCACTCGGCGCCGCTGTCGGTGAGCATGGCAGTAAGCTTCGCAAGCGCCGGGGAGCGCGCGTCGGGAGCCAGTACAAAAGCGGCGCCGAAGGCATCGGGGATAGGGCGTTTGCCATTCAATGGTTCCGGATACTGCGTATCGTACGCCAACAGGAGCACCGGTATGCGCTCAACGGCAACTTGCGTCAAAGCCTCGAGGAGTCCCGCGCCGAAGCTTGCGTCGTAGGCGCACAGCACGTTGGCGGACGCCGTGGCAGCGGCGGCGATGCTCCAATATCCGGCCGCGACATTGTGCACGGAGTTGTGGAATCGCGTCGGCGAAAGCTGTCGATCCGAGCTTGCCAGCACCTGACAGATCTCATGGCAATTAAAGCCATCACCGCCGGAGGAAGAAAACACGCTCGCCAGTGTGTTCCGATCGGCACCGGCGCGCGTCGTAGCTTCGAAGCCTATGGCCAGAGCGAGTTTGACAACGGGTCCAGTGCGCCGTCTTTCCGGGGGCGGCAGAGAAAGAGGCGGCGGCAGTACCGTCGCAGCTGCGAGGTACGGCGCCGCGCCCGAGAGTATGGCTGCGGCGCTCGGCCAATCTGCAAAGCCGGGACCCAACACGCCGATGCCCTGGATATAGGCCGTCAACGGGGTCATGACCGGTGTGCCATTAGCCGGCGCGGCCGAAGATGAGACTGCAGTTGGCGCCGCCGAAGCCGAAAGAGTTGCTGAGCACGCGACGGACGTCGGCGCGCTGGTTCTCACGCAGATAGCGCAATTTCAACTTCGGATCGACCTCGGTTGTGCGCAGGCCCCCTGGCATGAGGCCTTCTTGAATGGCAAGCGCGCAGATGACCGCTTCCAGAGCGCCCGCGGCGCCTAAGGCATGTCCGGTTGCACCTTTGGTCGAACTGCAGGCGGTGCGAGTGCCAAATACCGACGTGACGGCGAGATCCTCCGCGCTATCGTTGCTGACGGTGGCGGTGCCATGCAGGTTGACGTAATCGATGTCGCCGGGGGCAAGCTCGGCCGCCAAGAGTGCCTGTTGGATCGATGCGCGTGCTCCGCGACCCTCCGGATGAGGACTCGACATGTGATAGGCGTCGCTAGACTCCCCGGTGCCCAGGAGCATGATCGTATCGCTGTCGAGCTGGGCCGGCGGTCGCTCCAGCAAGGCAAAGGCCGCGGCCTCGCCGATGGAGATCCCATCACGAGCCACGTCAAACGGGCGGCACGGGACTCGTGAGGTGAGCTGCAGCGAATGGAAGCCGTAAAGGGTCGTGAGACACAACGAATCGACGCCACCGACGACGGCCGCGTCAATCATGCCCGCGCTGATCATACGTTGCGCGGAGGCGAAGACCTTGGCACTTGAGGAGCACGCGGTGCACATCACGGCGGCAGGACCTTCGAGGTGCAGCGCGCTCAGTATGAAGTCGGCAACCGAGAACGAATTGTGGGTGGCGGCGTAGTTGAAATCCCTCGGCAAGGCGCCGTTTGCGGGATCGCGCGCGCGATAGGCGAGTTCGGTCTCCAGGATCCCGGAAGTACTGGTGCCGAGAAAAACCCCGATGCGCTTCGGGCCCCAGCGCTCTGCGCTCGCCGCCACTTGATCGATGAAACCGTCCTGCAGGAGCGCGAGCTGCGCGAGCCGATTGTTGCGGCAATTGAAGCTACGCAAATCTTCAGGGAGCGCCGTCGCGTCGACTCCCGGCACCTCCCCGACATGAGTCTGGATTTCGACCGTTTCGAAGGAGCAGGGTGCAAGTCCGCTGCGCTGCTCCTGCAAAGCGTCCAAGGTCTCGCCGAGTCCCCGTCCCACGGCGCTGGTCGCGGTAAAAGAGGTTAGGCGCAGTGGAATCACGCGAGCTGCACCAGCAATGGATCGCGACGCGACGCATCCGGAAATGGCGCTCGCTTTGCGGGTGGATCCATCGTCATGCCAGTGCCGCGTTCAGGCGCACGGGTATCAATCCCGACTGCGCAATGCCCGTCAGCAGGCGCGGCAACACCTCGAGAATGACGGGCGTGCCGGAGCGGGTGCGCGCGGCGTGTCCGTCGTGCAGCAGCAGAATGTCGCCGGCGGCAAGGCCGCTTGTGAGACGGACGAATACGGATTCCGGATCGCCATTCACGGAATCAAATCCACGCCGCGTCCAGCTCGCGAGCAAAAGACCGAGGCGGGTCAAAATTGGATCGAGCAAGGGACTGCGCAAGCCAGCCGGAGCGCGAAAAAACAGCGGGCGTCGACCGGTGATGGCGCCGATGGCCTCCTGCGCGCGTTCAATCTCATGGGCGAGCGCACGTGGCCCGAGCAGGGAAAAATAGTTGAGATGGCGGTAGCTGTGATTCTCAATGGCATGGCCGCGCCGCACGATCTCGCGCGCGAGTTCGGCGTAATCCTCGACACGCCTGCCGACGCAGAAAAACGTAGCTTTGACTGCGTATTGGTCGAGAAGGTCGAGCACCTGCGGAGTGACCGCGGGGTCCGGACCGTCATCGATGCTGAGCGCGATTTCGCCGCGGCGTGCCGCTGCCGCGGGCAAGCGCGTCAAGTTCGGTCCAAGCAAGGTGCTGCGCGGCCAAAGGCCCGTCGCGGTGAGCTGCGCATGATTTAAGATGACCGCGCCGAGCGCCCATGGCCAAAGACTGGGCCGCGCGAGCGCCAGTGCAGCTGCACCCACATGCAGAGCCGCCGACGCCTTGAGAAGCGGCGTTGGGCTCCAACGTGACGAGACTCGTGTGACCATTTACCGAAGTCGTGTCAGGTGCGGGGCGGGTGCCCGACTCAAAGCCGCGGAAAATACCAGCGCCAGAAACGCCCCGGGAGCGACGGTAGATCCGAGCGCGGCCAGGACGGGCACCTGCGAGAAGCCAAGAACCCCGAAGCCAATCACCGTCGTGGCATTTGCAACCAACAGCGATGCGAGTGTGAGCGGCGCCGTCCCCGCATTTTGATCGGCCTCGGTGCGGTCGAAGAACAGCGCATAGTTCGAACCTACAGCCACGATGAGCAGCATTCCAATGAGATGCATAATCGTCAAGGACCGGCCCCCGATGAGCAAACCACTAGCGACTGCGAGCACCGCAAGCACCAGCGGCGCTACGACGCCGGCGACGCGCGCCGGCGAGCGCAGCGTTATGAACAATAATACAACGATAGCCGTCAGTCCGGCCCCGGACAGACGCAGCGCTTCGGACAAATAGCTTGAATAGAGCGCGTCAGACTCGCTTTTGAGATTAAGGAGGAGAGCCTGTCCCGGGGCTGCTTGCTCAAGTGCAGCACGCACCTGGCTCATGGCCCTGACGGATGGCGCGACGGCCGTTTGAGCGGCATGTAATGGCAAGAGCGCAATCCATTTTTCCTGCTGGCGCATCGTCAGCGCATCAAAGCCTGCTTCGAACGAAGTGCCTTTCAAGTCGGCAACGCTGACGAGCGGCGCCGCCCGCGCGCGCGCGACGTCCTGAACGAAGGGCTCGAGGCGCTCGGAGTTCACCGCAAGCGTGGCAGTCGCGGCATGCAGGCGCGCGCGCAACTCGTCGGAATCCGGAAGCTTCGCCCGCCTTGCAGACTGCTCGGCGATGCTGGGTAGATAGCGCGCAGGACTGTCGAATCCGCCGATGGTTCGCTCGGCGATCAGGGGATCGAGCGCTGCTGCGACCTTCTCGCAGGCGCGCAGCATTGTTTGCAGATCAGAGCCCGTGACCACGATAAAGTCGCTGACGTCAGGGGCGCCAAGGTCGGCACGCAAGTTTGCGTCGAGGATTTGCGCACCGGCCGGCATGGGGCTCAATGCTCCGAGGTCACGATTCCACAGCACATCGCGTTGCAAATACAGCACCACGATCGCGAGCACAGCAATGATGCCGAGAAGCCAGCGCCAGGCACGCACGTGCAGGAGAAGCTGTGCGGCACGCTTGCCGAGGCCTGTTAGATCACGAACCTCAAAGGAGCGCGGCATGAGGCTCGGTAAGACAAAGCGCGTCACTGCGGCGGCGGCGATGAGGCCGGCGATTGAGTACAGACCCAGCTGCGAGAGTCCCGGAAAACCTGAGGGCAGAAGCGATGCGAAGCCGCACACCGAAGTCAGTACGCCAAGGAGAATCGTTCTCCACAGCACGCGCTCGCGGCGTTGGGAACCTGCGCTGCCGTCGGAGGGACGCCGCGACTGCACAAAAAGATAGATCGAGTAGTCGACCGACTCCCCGATCAGCGTGATGCCAAAGCCCAAAGTAATGCCGTGAACGACCCCAAACCCCAGCGCAACGGCTGCAATCCCCGCGAGTGCACCGGAGGTGACGGGCAGGAGTCCGAGCAGCAATACCGGCAGCGAGCGATACACCACAAGCAGCAGGGTCACGATAAGAATTGTGCTGACGATGGAGAGTCGGACTGCTTCATGCTTGATCGTCGCTCGTGCCACGACGGCGAACAGCGGTGGCCCGGTGAGCAGTAGGCGGGCCGCGCGGACGGGGGCCTCTGCGGATGCGTGCTGTGCCGTGGTGAATGCCGAGCGGATGGCCTGCATCGCACGCTCCTGGGCGTCGAGGTCAGAGCCGGGTGCGCGCGTGGATGCGACGAGCAGCGCACGCGTGCTGTCGGGCGAAGCCCACACGCCGTCGAGCGTGTGTGGCTGAGCCGTACGATCGAGCTGGTTCAGCACCTGCAGGAATTCGCCGGTCGGGTCGCGCGGCAGCAGCGGCTTGGCGATGAGTCCCGCGGGGGAGGCGAGGATCGCAATGGTGTCATCGATGGCGCCCTTCAAGCCCTCGACCGTGAAGCGCTGCGCCGTCACGGTCTCACTCAGAAGATAGCGATGCTCGAAGAGGAATTCGCGATCACGCTCCTGATTGACGGGCTCACCGTTGTCGACGCTCGCGAATTGGGGATCCGCTCGAAGTTGCCGCGCCACCGCCAGCGACAGCTGCGCGCGAGCCGCGGCGTCACCTGCCTCGATGGCGAGCAGCAGTAACCGCGAGGCCGGTCCGTCGCGCAGTTGTTCGACCAGCAGCCGCTGCCGGGCGCTCGGGGCGCGCGGCAGGAAACCCGACAGGTCGGCGGAGTAGTTCGCGCGCGCGACGACGATGGCCGCGAGCACCATGGCAATCACCCACAGTGCGAGCGGCACGATGCCCGGCCGCGTCATGGCGGCAGCGACGATCCGATCGTCATGATGGTGCGGTCGCCATCGGCCAGCGTAATATTCACGCTCCTGAGCTCATCGCGTTCGCCGTCAATGTGAATCAGTTGCGCGACGCTCTTGAGTTTGGCATCCGAGGGTATGAGCGTGAGGGTCCAGCGCTCGAGAGTGCCTGCAAATGTGACTTGGAAGACTTGCTCGAGCGCCTGTCGATCGCCGGCCAGGGTGGCGCGCAGGCTCTCGACGAAGGGCGCGACCTGCGGATAATCACGCAGCGCCAATACGTGTTCGTGCCCGTGGGACTGAATCGTGATGCTGCCGTGTTCGAGAATTAGGCTCGCCGGATGTGGCGCGAGTGTGCGCTTCTCCAGGCGATCCGGACGATCGTAGATCAGTTCCCCCGAGGAGCGCACCGGCCGGTTGAGCACCGCCAGATCATCCTCTTCGACAAAGCTCACATGGCCGTGCACGCGCGCAGCGAGCAGAGCCATCAGGCGATCGAGGTCACTGTCAGCGGCGCGCACGCTGACAGCAATGAGCAGCCCGAGCAGCATCGCGAAATGCACGATTTTGCGCATGGCACTACTGGGAACGCGACGGACGCGCGTCCCCGTCGCGCCAGAAGTCAAAGAAATTGAACCAGTTGTAAGGGTCGCTGCGGCAGTATTTCTCCAGGAGTGCCGCATAGCGCGTGATGGCCTGTTCCACCGCCGCTGCGCGTTCGGCGCGTCCTACGGTGGAGAAGTCAGCGAGGAGCTCAAACACCAGATGATAGCGATTGCCGCCGCGGTACAAGCCGAGCATGAAGACCGTCCTGCGTCGCAGGAGTGCCGCGGCGCGCATCGGGCCCACCGGAAAGTAGGCAGGGCTGCCGAGAAAGTGCACCTCCTGCAGCGGCTCGTCGCCCAACGTACGATCGCCAAGGATTCCGACGAAAGCGCCTTCATCCAGGCGCTGGCGCACTTTGAGCATCGCTTCGATATGCCCGAGCGAAATGACCTCGGGCTTCGTGATCGGGCGCAAGGCTGCCAGCATGGCATTGATCTTGCGTGCATTGTCCTCGTACATCGCCATTACGATGTTGAGGCCCGGTTGATGCGCCCCAAATGCGTGGGTGACGTCAAAGCTACCCATGTGCGCACCCATTAGAAATGCACCCTCGCCGCCCGCGACCATCGTGCGCATCAGTTCTTCACCTCCGATCGAAAACGCGAATTGATCGAAACACTTATCCAGCAGATATACGCGGTCATGGATGGTTGAAGCGAAGGTGAGGACGTGGCGATAGTGGTCCGTGAAGCGCGGTTCGCGCCCGAGTGCGCGGCGTAGATAGTTGCGAGCGTGGCGGCGTGCTGTGGGAGCAAACAATACGAAGTAGGTCGCAATGAGGTGCAGTAGCGCACGACTCGGCGCACGCCCGAGCAGATGCGAGACGGTGGCCATGATCCGCAGCAGCGTCATGCTGCCGCGCTCCGGACTCTTCACCCACTCGGCGGGCGCAGTCGGTGCGCTCGGCTGGGTGATGGCGGAATCAGATTTCACGGCCCGCGTCCCGGGCGTTCGCCACCCAGGTGAGCCTGCCGGAGGCCACCGTGCGGTCGGCAGTGCGAATGACAAAGCGGATCCATCCATCGTCGCAGCGTTCGTGCTCGATACTCAGCGCTTCGCCCGGCCGTACGACGCTTAGGAACTTTGCCGCGGCGACTTCGCACTGCGCAGTGCCGACGGCGGCGGCCTCGCTGAGTACGCGCACGACCTCATCGAGCAGGAGTGCGCCGGGCACGATGGGCGTGCCGGGAAAGTGACCTGCGAACGCCGGGTGCTGCGGCGAGATCTGCAGGCTCACCGCGCCCATGGTCGGCCCAGGTCCGCAGGGGCGCAATTTGAAGCGCCTGCGGCGAGCGACAACAGTGCCTCGCGCGGCAATTTGCCGGTGGCACTGCGCGGCAGGCGCTCGACAAACAGCAACGGTCGCGGCAGGAATACCGGGTCGATCCGTTCGCGCAGCTGCTCTAGGAGCGACGCTGCGTCGAGGCTCGGAGCCACTACGAAAGCGGCGAGACGCGTAACGCCGGCTGCTGCCCCCGCTTCATCGTCGCGCACGAAAAACGTACCGTCGAGCACGCCGGGAATGGCGTTCAAATGATGGTTCAAGTATCCGAGCGAACCGCGCTTGCCGGCGATATTGACGAGGTCCTCGGTGCGTCCGAGCAGAATAAAGCGCTGCTGGTCTTTCGCCTCGAGCACGTCTCCCATGGGCGTGCGTTGCTCGACGTGGCCCCCTTGTGCCCAGGCACGCCCGCTTTCGAGAGTGAGGCGCACCTCTGGCCACAGCTGCCATTCGGGCGTCATCACCGTACGGCGCGACGCAATTTGGCCGGTCTCCGTCGAGCCATAGATCTCGATGAGCTGCGCGCCGAAGCGCCGTTCGGCTTCGAGCGCGAGCTGCGGAGACAATGCCGCGGTAGCCGATACGATCAAATCGATGGGCGGCAGTTCGATATCCGTGCCGAGCAGCGTACGCAGATGAATGGGCGTCGTAATCAGAACGCGTGGACGTGGCAGCTGCGCGAGTCTTGCGCAGATATCGACCGGGTAAAATGGACGCTCTGCACATAGAGCGTTGCCGCTTTGCAGGCAGGTGAGCACCGTCGACTCAAAACCATACATGTGCTGCGCCGGCACCGTGCCCAAGAGGGCGTACGAGCGGCCGTCCGCGACGCCGAGCCGCTGCGCCCCCTCGCGCACGCACGCCACGAGTCGGCCCCAGGTCTTTTTGTGGGGTACGGGCACGCCGGTCGATCCGGAGGTGAACACGTAGGCGACGAGCTGCTGCGCGTCGATCCTCGGTATATCCCAGGGTGAGAGCTCGCCAGCAGGCAGGTCCGGATAATGAAACTGCGGTAAGTCGAAATCGCAGCCCGGATCATCCGTCAGGCAGAATACATCAGGCGCGAATTGAGTGAGCTGGCGAATGAATTGCGGCGAGTGCGTCGAGGGCAGAAGACTCACTTTCTTTGTGAGCAGTGAAGCGGCGAACCCCACGGTGAAGCGGTAGCGGTCGCTACAAGTGTTGAGGACGTGGCCGCTCGCGGGCATGCAGATCGCAAGGCGAGCCACATCGGCGAGGAAAGTGCGCGCGGTGAGCGCGATCCCGGCACGATACGCGACAACGGCGTCGGGCGAGCCGTGTGCGATGAGGGCGACACCGGCCATCACGCGCAGCGGCGACTCTGCGGCGAGTCGATCATTGACCTACGATCCTCGTGCGGCGCGACGAGTTCATGTAGACGCGCACACTATCCCACAGGCCGCTGCGGTGCAGCGGCGGCAGCACCCGGCGTCGCACGGCATATTCGCCGATGAACATCAGCACGACGAGCGGAAACGTCACAAAGTAGGAAAACGCCGACCAGATGCGCAGTGGCGCGAACACATACAAGGCGAGCGACGCCGCCGCAATGAGCGCGAAAAACACAGCCCATGCCGCGGTTGTCTTGCGCGTATACGAGGCAACGAGCGGCGGCAACGGTCCATGCACGATATCAGCCCAATGAGTGCACAGCGGCACGCGACCGCTCGCGAGCGAGCGCGCGAAGGTCAAACTCAGGACGGCATAGAAGCCGACATCCTCGAGGAGATAGACGAGGGAGAAGTTTCTCTCAAGGACCTGCCAATAAATCGCAATGAGAACTGCCACGAAGCCTGCGAATGCGAGCGCAATGAGCCGGTAGGGCGATCGCCAGGCAAGTCCGATCCCGAGCGCGAGCGGCGGCGCAATGGCGAGCACCGCGCCGAGCGGCTTCGCGCTCGGATTCAAGTTGCTGTAATTCGCAAGCAGGGCATAGCCGATTACGAGCCCCGCAGTCCATCCGTAGCGCTGGGCTCGCCACTGTCCGCTGGTCACTTCATCCTCTGCGCTGCAACATATCTTGCAAAGTGGCGCAGCGATCGGAATATCTCGCCATTCTCCTCGCTGTCGGCGCGCAGCTGGATGCCGTACTGCTTGGAGACGACTAGCGCTACCTCCAGGATGTCGATGGAATCCAGGCCCAGTCCCTCGCCGTACAAAGGCGCTTCAGGACTGATGTCGCGCGGATCGATATCCAGATTGAGCGCCTGCACGATGAGGCCTGCAATTTCGCGCTCTAGCGCGGCAGGGTCGGGGGCCGAGGTTTGTTGGAGAAGCGACGCTTTTTCGGACATAGTGATCGAAGCTTTGAGCGCAATTATCGGCTGATGGAAGAGTATATATGGGCTCTGCGTGCCTATGTTATGGTACTCGGGGCCCGCACGCGGCCTCTTGATTCGCAAACCTTGAGGTGTGCCCGACGGTGCCGGCTCCCTGTCCGCCAATGAAAGAATACTACTCGCGGGAGGCCGACCGCCGCACGTGGGTCGGCGGGCTTTTTGACCGCACTGCGGGCGATTATGACCGCATCGAGCGAGCCATGGCGCTCGGCACCGGATCCTTGTATCGGCGTCGCGCGCTGCGCAGGGCGGGCTTGACGCGGGGGATGTTTGTCGTCGACGTTGGTGTAGGCACGGGTCTCGTGGCGCGCGAAGCGGCGCACCTTGTCGGTGACGCGACGCACGTCACGGGCGTCGATCCGAGCTCCGGAATGGTCGAGCAGGCGAATGTGCCAGTGGGCGTTCGCCTGATGTCGGGCACCGCCGAATCGATCCCGCTGCCTGACGCGTGCGCGGACTTTATTTCCATGGGCTACGCGCTGCGGCACATCAGTGATCTGGCGGTGGCTTTTCGCGAGTTTTGGCGCGTGCTGCGGCCCGGCGGGATCATTTGCGTGCTCGAGATCACGCGCCCCGAGGGCGCGCTATCGCGCGCCTTGTTGAAAGCCTATATGCGCGGCGTCATTCCGGCATTTGCGCACCTCATCGCGCGTCATCCGGAGACCCCCAAGCTCATGCGCTTTTTCTGGGACACCATCGAAGCGTGCGCCCCGCCGGTGGACATCATGACGGCGATCCGCGACGCACGCTTTGAGGCTGTGACGCGTCACGTGGAGCTCGGGATCTTTTCTGAGTACTGCGCGCGCAAGCCGTTGAGCGCGCCAGCGCACTAGCGCACGGCCCTCGGCCTGCCTGACCGCAGCAGCAACATCGGCAAGCGTATGAGGAATTCACCGAAGAGGCGCGCGTGCATCCAGGTCAGCAGCGCATTGTCGCGCCAATAATTGAAGTGTGATACGCCGCCCTCGGCGGCGCTGAAGTACTCGACCTTTGCAGGCAAGTTGATGGGCTGCACACCGTCCCAGCACAGGCGCACGACCGCCTCGACGTCGAAATCAAAGCGACGCATCCACGGCTGCAAGCGCATGACGCGCTCGAGCGGCGCAATCGGGTAGACACGAAAGCCGAACAGCGAGTCGTGAATTCCCGCCCACAAGGTTTCGACGTTCGCCCACCAGTTGGAGACTTTGCGGCCATTGACCCGCAGGCGTGGCGCGCTGGCATCAAACACCGGCTCGCCGAGCACCATTGCCGCAGGCGCGGTCCGTGATGCGGCCATAAATGCTGGAATCCGCTCGGCAGGGTGCTGCCCGTCGGAGTCCATGACGAGAGCATGCGTGAAGCCGCTCGTGAGCGCCGCTCGCAGACCGTGGAGAACTGCCGCGCCCTTGCCGCAATTCTTAGGTCGCAGCAGCACCCGCAGGGCAGGGTCTTCAGCCGCCATGCGGGCAAGTTTCTCCGCCGTTCCATCCGTGCTGCCGTCGACGACGACCCAGACCGGCGCCCAGTGCGCGCGCGCGCCGCGCACGGTTTCGAATACCTTGTCGCCGGGGTTATAACTCGGAATGAGAACGAGGTGTGTCGTAGAAGGCGCGCTCACTGCGCATGGCTTCTTGGAGGGGAGCTTGGGTTGCTTCCCAACCATTTCGATTGGAGTGAGCCTGCGAGCTCAGCGTGGTAATAGGCCTCGAGCTGCGCCATGAATGTGCGTACGTCTTCGGGCGGCTCGAAGCGCCGACCGAGACGCGCGCGGTAGATAATGGGCAGCGGCGGGCGGCGGAGGAGCGACCAGCCCTTGCTGAGATACGGCGAGTCCGTCTCGATGATCAGTGTCTGAACCGGCACCGCAGCTCGCTTGGCGATGACGCCGACGCTCGCCTTGAGCGCGTTGATGGGCGCTCGGATGCTGCGTGTGCCTTCCGGGAACAGCAGCAGCGTCCCGCCGCGCTGCAGGTCAGCGACGCCTTCACGAATCATCTGCAGGGGCGGCTCATTGCAAACATAGCGCGCGAGACGTGCTCCGGAGCCCAGGAACACGTTCTTCAAAACTTCCGTCTTCATCACACATGCAACGTCCGGGTGTCGCGTCAGGATGAGCAGCGCATCGATCATGCAGGGGTGATTAGGGGCAAGAATACAGGCCGGTTCGCCGCGCAGCGCGTCGACCGCGCGCAGATCGAGCCGATATGCGCGCACCAAGGTGAGCCAGCCCGTATAGATGCGAAATCCGCCCATGATGCCGTAGCGTCCGACTGCGGTGCCGAGTCGGCGCGGCAACAGCACGAATAAAGGCAGGGCGATGACCGTCCAACTCAGGCAGATCACGCCCAGAACGAGGAGCGAGCTATAGAACACCGCGCAGTCGTGCACCGTTCTTATGAGCCGGGGCACACGACCGATGGCGGCATGCGGCTTCACGAAAGACGTTTGCACCAGTCACGCTCCGCCATTTGCGAAATGGCACCCGGTCGCCTCGATTTCGACCGACAAGTCCTGCCGGCACAATTCAGCGTGCAGGTAGAGAGCCTGCACATTGTCACCAAACGCGGCGCGCATCTCGCGCTCGATCAGCGGCTGATCGGCCGCGTGTCGCACATAGGCTTTATAGCGCAGGTCGCTGATCGCAATTGGTGCTTGAGCACCGCTCTCGCGGTTCGCCCCGGCAAGTAGAGCTTCGATGTTGCGCAGAGTCTCGCGCGTCTGCGCCGCGGCGTCGCCGATATGCACGGTCGCGTGCCCGAGGATGCTCGCTGTGCCCGATATGAAAAGCATGCGTCCATTTGGAAAATCCGCTACACAGGCGCGCGAAAATGTAGGGCTGCGCGGACTGTAGGCGGGAGGATAATGGTAGGCGCTCACCTGGCGCGGATTCTCGATGACGGTGGGTGCCGTGGCGCTTGCGAGAAAATAGATTACGAGGGGTGCGCCGCGCGGGGAACCGACGCCACATGCCGCCGGCACGGCGCCCGTGACGGCACGCGCATGGGCGATGAAACCATCCTGACGTGCGCTGTTGAATTGCCAGTAGCGCTCCGAGCCGTGGGACGTGCCGTTGATGTCCGGCAGGAAATTCCACACCCGCACCAGGTGCGGCATCGCAAGCGCGTCCACCAGGGCAAAGATCTCGCGGTAGGCGAGCTCGGTCGCGCGCTGCAGAGCGCTGGCCTCGCCGGCAAGCGCGCCAAGCTCGCTCTCTGCGATGCTCAGGCGGCCAAAAACGACGCCTGCACCGACCCGATATTGAATTCGCCCACGCGTGCCCGAGCGTGCGGCGTGCGGGGCTTGCCAAACCTCGTAGCGCCGAGCGCTCCCGCCCAATACCGGCGTCGCCACACTTGCCATCGGAATATCTGCACTCGGTGCGCTCGGTGCTACGGCGTCAAATGCCGCCACGCCCAGCACGCTCTGCCACCACGCCGCCGGGCGTTCGGCAATTTCGGCGAGTGACAAATAATCGAGCTTGAGGACGGAATCTGATTCCATCAGCTGGCGGTCATTTGCTCGGGCTCGACGGGCAAGCGCTCTGCCAGAGGCGTTGCGGCGGTGGACCGTGCCGGGCCACCGCAGATCATGAGGACGTCGTAGTTATTCAAGGGAGTATTTGCGACGGAACACAAGTCGTTGAATTCTATCGTCGGCGCTGGCATCGGTCCAATCCGTGAACTGCGCGCGCGTCGCGCGCAGCACTGTGAAATCGGCGCGTTTCTTGTGCGATGAGCCACTATCATGGCGCCATGGAGGCACCCGCGATCACCCGGCGCAGACGGCCGTTCCTGGCACCCATTTGGCTGCCTGCGCTTGCGGGATTGGTTGTGTTGGCGTTGGCGGTCTATGCCTACCGCTGCGTGAGCACGACAACAATCGTCGTCGTGCGCCATGCGGAAAAAGCGCTCGGAACCATCGATGACCCGCCACTTGCGCCTGAAGGCGAGCAGCGATCTGAGCGTTTGGCATTCATATTTGGCGAACGCACGGGAGCGGGACATCTCGATGCGATCTACGTCACCGACACGCGGCGCACGCAGCAGACTGCAGCGCCGCTTGCCGCGCGGCTGCATCTCGTTCCGGTCGTTCTCCCGGGTGCAGACATTTCCGGCGCCGCCGGCCGAATGCTCCGGGAGCACCGCGGCGGGACGGTGCTCGTGGTAGGCCATAGCAACACGATGCCTCAGCTCATACTTGAGCTCAGCGGAAAGCTCATAGAGCCGATTCCCGATGAGGATTACGGCGAGATTTACGTGCTGAGCGTGCCGCGCTTCGGCAAGACCAGCCTCGTACGCATGAAGTACTGAAGCGGCGCTAGGATCCGCACGCCAGAATCAGTGCGCGCTCGTCGCCAGTGCGCGGCGGATAAGCGCCGTATGCCGGCCGATACGAAAGTCCGCCAGCACCGCGGCACGAATGTGGCGTGCAGGATCGATGAGGTAGGTTGCGCGCCGCACGCCAAATCCGAGCAGACCATTCACGTCGTACATTCGAATGACGGACTTCTCGGGATCTGAGAGCAGCGTGAACGGCAGATTGTAATGCTCGCGAAATTCCAGGTGCCGTGCGCTCGACTGCGGACTGACGCCGGCGACGGTGAGTCCCACGCGCAGGATCTCACCGTGCAGGTCGCGAATCGCGCAGGCCTGGCGCGTGCAGCCTGGAGTGAAATCAGCCGGGTAGAAGTAGAGAATCAGCGAGCCGCGATTGAGAAGACTCGTGAGCGACATGTCGCGCCCATCCTGATCCGGCAGCGTGAACTCTGGCGCACGTGTACCGATGCCGAGCATGTGCACTTCTCTTATGGGGCTCGAATACCGATGATAGCGGGCGAGCATTCAGTAAGTTAGGCCAAAACCGTGCTGTGCGATGCTAGAATCGCCGCCCGCGAGTGGGGCGGTAGCTCAGTTGGGAGAGCGTCGCGTTCGCAATGCGAAGGTCGAGGGTTCGATCCCCTTCCGCTCCACCAATTCACACTTCGCTGTGCGCCGCCTCCGCGACCGCGAAATAGCGCGTCCCCGTAGCTCAGCTGGATAGAGCACCGCCCTCCTAAGGCGGGGGTCGCCCGTTCAAATCGGGCCGGGGACGCCATTCGCGACCTGCATCTGCCCCATGAGCCGTGCATTGTGACCCGGCTCACACACTTGGCCACGGCGGGCACGGGCTGCACCGCTAAAATGGCAGGCGTATCGATAAGAACGGATAGCACATAATAATGGCACGGGAGTCGCAAGAGATTCGCTCTGCGCAAAGCGCTGCGGAGCGGCGCGCTGCGGTCGAGAGACGCACACGGACTCTGCGCGCGCTGCTGTATGGCAGCTTCAGGCCCCGGCGTCGCGATTCGCGGCGCGACAAGGATGTGGGTTTCGCGGCCGTGGATTGGCATCAATCGCGCTGGCTTGCGGTTGCGCTGCTGATTGTCATCTTCTCGTGCGCCGATGCCTTCTTCACCCTGACGCTACTCGACGACGGCGCCTACGAGGCGAACCCTTTCATGGCAACGCTGCTCGATGGAGCGCCGCATTGGTTTGCGCTCGCCAAAATCGGCCTCACTTCCGTGGGAGTCATCCTCCTGACCGTGGTTGCGCGCACGCGAGCTTTCGGGCGAGTTCCCGTCGGCTTCGTTCTGTACGCCGTGCTCCTGGGTTATGCGACGCTGGTCGCGTACGAGTATTGGCTGTGCGATCATCCCGCACTCGGACCATGAGTCTTGAATCCACACCTCTTTACGCCGGCAACGCCGACTTCCTAGACACGCTCTACGAGCAATACCAGCGTGATCCGGCGAGTGTTGCGGTGCGCTGGCGGGCGCTCTTCGACAGCTGGGGCCCGCCGCAGCCCGCCGAGCTTCCCCTTAAGCGCCAGGCGCGAGGCGCAGACAGCAGCTCGCGCGCGCCGCTGCCGACCGCGGACGATGCCGCCAGTGCCAAGCAGGCGGCCGTCTCCCGCCTCATCCAGATCTGGACCAACCGCGGCCATTTAATCGCCAAGCTTGATCCCTTGGGCTTGATGGATCGGCCGCGGCCACGCGTGCTTGATCTGGACTATTTCGGTCTGACACCGGGCGATCTTGATCGCGAGTTCTTTACGGGCAGCCGCACTGCGGCGATTCCCGCGCAGATGAAGCTGCGCGACATCCTGGCCCACCTCGAGCGGATTTACTCCGGTCCCATCGGCGCCGAGTTTGCTCATGTGTCGGATTCTCACGAGCGCCTGTGGCTGCAGGACGAATTTCAGGCGGGGCGCGTCGGGCACAGTTTCAGCGTCGCGGAACGGCGCGACCTGCTGTGGCAGCTGACGGGGGCGGAGGGTCTGGAGCGTTATCTGCATACGAAGTACGTCGGCCAGAAGCGTTTCTCACTCGAAGGGGCGGATGCGTTCATCGCGCTGCTGGATGACCTCATTCAGCACAGCGGGGTTGCAGGCGTCGAGGAAGTCGTGATCGGCATGGCGCACCGCGGCCGGTTGAACGTGCTCGTCAACGTCCTCGGCAAATCACCGTCAGTCATGTTCTCCGAATTCGAGGGCAAATCGGAGAGCGCACCGGTGCGCGGCTCCGGCGACGTCAAATATCACAAGGGTTTCTCGGCGGACCTGCGCACCTCCGCCGGCAACGTACATGTCGTGCTCGCCTTCAATCCGTCGCATCTGGAGGTCGTTGACGCGGTTGTCGAAGGTTCGGTGCGCGCTCGCCAGGAGCGCCGCGGCGATACACTTGGGGAGCGTGTACTGCCGGTGCTCGTGCACGGCGATGCCGCCTTTGCCGGCCAGGGAGTGGTGATGGAAACGCTGCAGCTCTCGCAGGCGCGCGGCTTCTATACCGGCGGCACGATTCACATCGTGATCAACAATCAGGTGGGCTTCACCACCGCCGACCCGCGCGATGCGCGCTCCACGATGTACAGCAGCGACGTGGCCAAGATGCTTGAGGCGCCGATTTTTCACGTCAATGCCGACGATCCGGAAGCGGTGGTGTTCGTCGCGCGTTTGGCGCTCAAGTATCGAGTGCGGTTCCACAAGGATGTGGTCATTGATCTCGTGTGCTACCGGCGGCATGGCCACAATGAAGCGGATGAACCGGCGGCGACTCAACCTCTGATGTATCGCGTGATTCGCCAGCATCCGACCGCGCGCGAGCTCTATGCGCAGCGACTCGCCAAGGAGAACATCCTGAGCGAGAGCGATGCATCTGCGATGGTCGAGCAATACCGGCAGGGGCTCGACGAGGGTCGCCCGCAGGCGCGGGCGTCACTCGGCATGATCGGTAACAAATACACCGTCGACTGGAGCGCGTACTCGCAGGTCGACTGGGCGGAGCGCGTGCAAACCGCCCTGCAATTGCGGCGCTTGCGCGCGCTCGGACAGCGCATCGTGAGTGTCCCGGACGGCTTCACCCTGCATCCGCGCGTCGCGGCGCTCATGAGCAACCGCGCGCGCATGATCGCAGGGGAGATGCCCCTTGACTGGGGCTGCGCGGAGACGCTTGCATACGCGGCGCTTTTGGAGGACGGCTTCGCGGTGCGATTGACGGGACAGGACAGCGCGCGCGGAACGTTCTTCCATCGCCACGCAGTGCTGCACGATCAGAACAGTGACCGCACCTATATTCCTCTGCAACACGTGGTCGAGCGCCAGCCGCGCTTCGAGGTGATCGATTCGGTGCTCTCCGAGGAGGCCGTCATGGGCTTCGAGTACGGCTATTCGACGACGGAGCCTAACTCGCTCGTGATTTGGGAGGGTCAGTTCGGGGATTTTGCGAACGGTGCGCAGGTCATCATCGATCAATTCATCAGCTCAGGCGAGGCGAAGTGGGGCCGGATGTGCGGCCTCGCGCTCTTTCTGCCGCACGGCTATGAAGGGCAGGGACCGGAGCACTCCTCCGCGCGGCTGGAGCGATTTCTGCAGTTGTGCGCGGAGTCGAACATGCAGGTGTGCGTGCCGTCAACGCCTGCGCAAATGTTTCATGTGCTGCGCCGGCAGATGCTGCGGCATTTCAGAAAGCCCCTCATCCTGATGACGCCGAAGAGTCTGCTGCGGCATGAACTGTCGGTCTCGGCCCTGCAGGATTTCACCCGTGGGGGGTTCAGTAATGTGATCGGTGAGATCGACGATTTGCCGGCCGAGTCCGTGCACCGCATCGTGTTCTGTGCCGGCAAAGTCTACTTCGACCTCTTGAAGGCGCGGCGCAAGGAAGGCATCCGCGACGTTGCGCTGGTGCGTATCGAGCAGCTCTACCCTTTCCCGAGCGAGGAATATGCGGCGATCCTGAATCATTACCCCGACGCGCGCGAGATCGTCTGGTGTCAGGAGGAACCGCAGAATCAGGGCGCCTGGTATCAGATCCGTCATCGACTGCAGGAATTTGCGGGCGCTCGACGCGAAGTGCTGTACGCGGGCCGCGCGTCAGCGGCGGCGCCCGCCACCGGGCTCATCAAAGTCCACGAGACCGAACAGCAGGGGATCGTGCAGGCTGCCCTGCATGCCAGTGCGGCGGATGATGCAGCTGCGGAGCCACCGGGTGCGCCAGCTGCCGCCGTCGTCTTGAGGAGGAGTTCATGACGACCGAGATCCGTGTCCCGCAGCTTCCCGAATCGGTCGCCGACGCGGTGGTCGTGGCATGGCATAAGAGGCCCGGGGATCCGATTCGCCGCGATGAGAATCTCGCCGACCTGGAGACCGACAAGGTCGTCTTGGAAGTTCCGGCGCCGAGCAACGGCGTCATGCGCGAGATCTCCGCTCCCGCCGGCACGACGGTGACGAGCGGGCAATTGCTGGCCATCATCGAGGCGGGGTCTGCGTCGGTAGCGGCCGCCGCGCCGCAGGCTGCGCGTGCGGCGGCACCGGCACCGGCACCGCCAGCGGTTCCCGCGCCGGCTGCGGCCAAGGGCGATGACGGTCGACTCAGTCCCTCGGTGCGACGCCTCGTTGAGGAGAATCGGCTGGATCCTACGGTCATTGCCGGCTCCGGGCGTGACGGACGCGTGACGAAGTCAGACGTCGTCGAATTTCTCGACAAGCGAAAGTCCGCGCCGGCCGTCGCGCCTGCCGCAGCCGATCGCGCAGCGAGCCCAGCTCCCGTGCTGGTCGCGCCCGTCAAGGCTACGCCGAGCGCGGGCGCGGTACGCGCCGAGAAGCGTGTCGCCATGACACGCCTGCGACAGCGCATCGCCGCGCGCATGGTCGAGGCCCAGGCGACGCAAGCTCTCCTCACCTCGTTCAACGAGGTCGATCTCACCGCGGTGCAGGACCTGCGCGCGCGCTACAAGGACAGCTTCGAGAAGACGCACGGCGCAAAGCTCGGCTTCATGTCCTTCTTCGTCAAAGCCTCGATCGAGGCACTCAAGCGCTTCGCCATCGTGAACGCATCCGTCGACGGCAACGAGATCGTCTATCACGAGTACTACGACATCGGCGTCGCAGTCTCGACCGAGCGCGGGCTCATGGTGCCGATCGTGCGGGATGCGGACAAAAAGAGCTTCGCCGAGATCGAGCGCGAGATCGCAGGTTACGCCGCGCGCGCCCGCGAAGGCTCGATGGCGCTCGAGGACCTGACCGGGGGAACGTTCACGCTGACGAACGGCGGCGTGTTCGGCTCTCTCATGTCGACGCCCATTGTAAATGCGCCGCAGAGCGCCATTTTAGGGATGCATAAGATCCAGGAGCGGCCGATGGTCGTGCGCGGCGAGATCCTGGCGCGGCCGATGATGTATCTGGCGCTGACTTACGATCATCGCATCATCGACGGACGCGACGCGGTGCAGTTTCTCGTCGCGGTCAAGGATTATTTAGAGGATCCTGGCCGCATGCTGTTGCAGATCTAGCGGAATAATCTATGCCTGACTCATTTGACGTCGTCGTGATCGGCGGGGGCCCGGCCGGCTATCCGGCGGCGATCCGCGCCGCGCAAAACAAGCTCAGTGTCGCCTGCATCGATGAATGGAAGAACCGCGAGGGGCTGGCCGTCTTTGGTGGCACCTGTCTCAACGTCGGCTGCATCCCATCGAAGGCGCTGCTGGAGTCCTCGGAGCTGTACCACCGTCTGCGCGAGGAGTTTGCCGTTCACGGCATCCGCACGAGCGGCGCAAGTTTCGATGTGGCGCAGATGCAGAAGAGGAAGGGTGGCATCATCAAGGCGAGCACGCAGGGAATCCTCGCGCTATTCAAGGCGGGCGGCGTCACCCCGCTGCAGGGCCACGGCAAGCTTCTGCCGGGCAAGCGCGTGCAGTTCACAGCGCACGACGGTAGTCAGCGCGAACTTTCCGCCAAGCACGTCGTGCTCGCCTCGGGCTCGGTGCCGATGGAGTTGCGCTCCGCGCCATTTGACGGCAAATACATCCTGGATTCCTGCGGTGCCCTCGACCTGGACGCGGTACCGAAACGACTCGGCGTCATCGGCGCCGGCGTCATAGGCCTTGAGCTCGGCAGCGTATGGCGGCGCCTGGGCAGTGAGCTCACGGTTCTCGAGGCTCTACCGGACTTTCTTCCGATCCTCGATCAACAAGTGGCGAAAGAGGCGCTGCGCCAATTCAAGAAACAGGGATTTGATATCCGCCTGGGTGCCAAGGTGACCGGCGCGAAGATTGAAGGCGATGCCGTCACCGTGACCTACAGCGACGCGCAGGGCAGCCAGTCCCTCACTCTCGACAAGCTGATCGTCGCCATCGGCCGACGCCCGTTCACGCGCGATTTACTGGCGAGCGGCACGGGCGTGGAGCTGGATGAGCGCGGGTTCATCAAGGTCGACCACGAGTGCCGCACCGGGGTTGAGGGCGTGTGGGCGGTCGGTGACTGCGTGCGTGGACCGATGTTGGCTCACAAGGGCAAGGAGGAGGGCGTCACGGTCGCAGACCTCATCGCCGGGCATTTTGCCGAAGTCAACTACAAGACGGTTCCGTCCGTCATCTACACGGCGCCGGAGATCGCCTGGGTGGGATTGACCGAGGAGCAGGTGAAGGCGAGCGGCCGTGCCTACAAGGTCGGCGTGTTTCCGTTTCTGGCGAGCGGCCGTGCCCGCGCGATGGAGCAAACCCAGGGCTTTGTGAAGCTCATCGCGGCTCAGGACGACGATGAAATCCTCGGCGTGCATATCATCGGCCCATTGGCAGGCGAGCTCATTGCCGAGGCCGTCCTCGCCATGGAGTACTCGGCCAGCAGCGAGGACTTGCAGCGCACCATGCACGCGCACCCGACGCTCTCCGAAGCGCTGCACGAGGCGGCGCTCGCAGCCGATAAGCGTGCCATCGACTTCGTGAATCGTTAGCGACCCGGACGCAGCCGCCCAGACGTCTCGGCCTCGGCATCGGCCGTCCACTCGACCCGCAGGACCCGCTCCGGTTTGAGGGCGCGCATGCGCGCGAGACTCGCGCAGTCACCGCGGTGGATGGTGACGCCGCGTACCAGCGTCACATATCCCATGATCGCCTGCGGGCGGGCGGGGCCGCAGCAGCGCGCGAGCGTCATGGGCAAATCCCCCACGCCTTCAATCTCGATGCCGGCGCGCGCGCGGCTCTTCGAGCGCGCCCGGGTCGTCGGTACCGCGCGCGCCGGCACTGCAGTTGCAGCAGGCTCGGCGCGCGCGTCCACTGCGGCGGGCTCAAGCTTTCTGAACCAGGAGCGCACCTTGGCGCGGCTGCGTGAAGATGCGAGAAATCCCTGCTCGCGGCTCAGCCAATCACGGCTCGGCGCCGGCTCTTTGCCGACGATGATCTCGACGATCTCGCCGTTCTTCAATGCATAGGTCAGCGGCGCAATGCGGCCGTTCACCCGCGCGCCGCGGCAACGGTGGCCGAGCCCGGTGTGCACGTGATAGGCAAAATCAAGCGGCGTCGCGCCGCGCGGCAGATCGATGACCTCGCCCTTGGGCGTGAGGGCATAGATGCGGTCGGTAAAGAGTTCGGCGCGCATGCGTTCGAGAAAATCCCGCTCCGCATCCTGCGCGGCGACGGGCTCGAGGAGCCGCCGCACCCACTCGATCTTGCGCGCATAGTCGTGATCGCGCGCGCCGCCCTCCTTGTAGTGCCAGTGGGCGGCGACGCCGAGTTCGGCCTGCTCGTGCATCTCGCGGGTGCGGATCTGGATCTCGACGCTCATCTGCTGCGGTCCGATCACGGCCGTGTGGATCGAACGGTAGAAATTCTCCTTCGGGGTGGCAATGTAGTCGTCGAACTGCGCCGGAACGTTGCGCCACTGGCCGTGTACGACTCCCAAGGCCGCATAGCAGTCGGGGATCGAGGCAACGATGATGCGCACCGCGCGCACATCAAAGAGATC
>Ga0302326_10003611_pt1 | contig 36268 bp, 33 predicted proteins | sample Palsa_T0_3_FD_202264 | JGI IMG/M metagenome (GOLD analysis project Ga0302326, IMG submission 202264) | Peat permafrost microbial communities from Stordalen Mire near Abisko, Sweden - Palsa_T0_3 | ecosystem: Environmental > Terrestrial > Soil > Palsa > Peat permafrost | place: Sweden: Abisko... | reverse complement strand
CCGACGCCTTGGGACTAGTCGGCGATGCCTTACGAGAAGCCTCCACACGGACCCAGTTGATCGTAACAACGCATTCCGACGCCCTGGTCGACCGCTTTACCGACGAACCGGAGAGCGTCATTGTGTGCGAAAGAGATTTCGATGAGAGCACTACCTTCCGACGGTTATCCAGCGGAGACCTCAAGGAATGGCTGGAGGAATACACGCTAGGTGAGCTCTGGCGAAGGGGCGAGATTGGCGGAACAAAGCGCTGATGGAGATTCGAATTTATTTCGAGGGCAACAAAACTTTAAGAAGCGGATTTGAGGACTTCTTCTCTGATCTCAAAAGGGCCGCACGCGAGTCAAGATCAACTCTTGAACTGGTTGCGGCCAGGGATGGCCCTAACGACTTTCGCAAGGCGGTCAGAAGCCACCCCCAAGCGTGGAATATCCTGCTCAGGACAGCGAGCAGCCGATGCCGGCTCGCCCGGTCGATCTATGCACAAGGATCGGAATCGATCCTCGACAAGCAGGCAACGTGTTCTGGATGGTTGAGTTGATGGAGGCCTGGTTCCTGGCCGATCCCGATGCTCTCGCTGCTTATTATGGCGATGGATTTCTTCGCAACGCGATCGGCAATAGTGCGGATGTTGAACGAGTGCCAAAGTTGGACGTCGTGAGCCGGCTGAAGCAGGCCACAAGAAGTACGACCAGGGGCGTGTACGACAAGGTAAAGCACGCGCCTCATCTCCTAGAGCGACTCGATGGTAATCGGGTTCGGCTCCGCGCTGAGCATTGCCGGCAACTATTCGAATCCGTGGTTGCAAAGCTCGGCCAAGCCGAAAACTAAACGATCGTCTCCGTATGCGGATCCCACCGCACGGTGCGCCCTTGACGATAGCTTTCGAGCGCCATCCAGCACGCTACCGAAACCCGGTAGCCCAGCTCGAAGGGGCAATGCGGTTCTCTTCCCGATCCTGGGCCGGTTCGGATGGAGTCCACGAAATTCTGCATATGCGCGGCGGGAAAACTGGCCGATCTGCCGGCCATCTCGGCGCCTTCGGGACGGTTCACCTTTTGCGGCAGGTAGCGGATCCCGGACGGACTGCGCGAGATAGTGCCGTCGGAACCGAGCACATCTTCGGTGATGCCGGGCTGGCTGTTGCCGAGTCCCGAATCCCAACTCACCAGCATCTGCTCGGCTTGCTGTAGCGTAACATTCATGGTGTCGGGAACGTCCCGGCCGTCCTTCCAAAGATATAGGCCGCCCGTCATGGTGGCAGCTTGCGGGATTTGAAGATTCAAAGCCTTGTACCAGAACGCAAGTTGCTGGCTCAGGTTCTCGTACACGTTGCCACCCGAATAATCGTCGAAGAACCGCCAGTTGATGAAGCGATGCGCATCGAAGTCGCGGCGCGGCGTGTCGCCGAGAAACGAGTTCCAGTCGATGTTCTCGGGCGTCATGTCCGGATACACCGGCCGCGCCCACTGCGCCTTGCCGTGCGGTGTGTTGCGATACCAGTGCATGCGAATGGCGGTGATTTTGCCGACATGGCCCGTGGCCAGGAAGCTGACCGCGTCGCGAATCTGGCCCGACGAACAGGATTGGTGACCGATCTCGACCACCGCCTTGGGCGTCTGCCGATAGGCCGCGCGCATGCGCCTGGCGTCCTCCAGCGTGAACGCCAGCGTCTTTTCCTGATAGATATGCTTGCCCGCCTCGAGCGAGTGAACGAAGTGCTCCGCGTGCAGATGCTGCGGCGTGGCGATGATGACGGCGTCGATCTTCTGGTCGTCCAGCAATCGGCGATGATCGTTATAAGTGGCCGCGCCCGCAACGATACTGCGTGCGTTATCCAGGCGCTTGGTGTAAACGTCGGCAAAAGCGGCGATCTCGACATTGGGGCAGGCCAGCGCCTGATGAACCAGCTCCGCTCCGCGCTGCCCGGCGCCGATGATGCCCAAACGCACGCGGTCGTTCGCGCCCAGCACGCCGGCCGAAGAAGCCAGCGTGGAGGCGAGGCCCGTGGCCATGGCGCCAATAAATTTGCGGCGGGAGTCCATTATGCTGCCATCGGCTCTTCCTAAGTTTACGATTCTCCCAGCGCGGCCCGGGTTTCCCGGATTTGCGCGGCGTGCCGCCGGCAATGGCCCGCGATGACGATCAGAAACTCTACCCCGTTCATCGGCCCGAAGCGCGGGTGCGCGCAGGTTAAGTGATAAAGATTGTCACAGCGATCTTCGGCGAACTGAATGCTGCGCGTGCGCGCGGCGGCGAACTGATGGAGCGCCTCTGCCAGCGTCTGGAAGCGGCCGCTGGGCAACACCGCATCGGGGGCTTTGGCGCGGGTAGAACGATCGGGCATGCGCGCCGTGAGACCTGCTTCCTTTGCTTTGTCAATCCGCGGAGTATCCAGCTTTTCGGCCCCTTCCAGCAAGCCGAGGAGGCGCTCCTCGACACTGACCACGTGCTCCACGCAATCGAGCACCGACCAGCGCTCCGCGTCCGGCCGAACCTTTGCCTGCCACTCGGTGAGACCCTCTACCGACGCCATAAACTCCTGCCGGCTCTGTTCCAGGTTATCTACAATTTCGGTTTGTTCTCCAGGCGCCATGCTCGATTCCTTTGCGTTCATTCTAATTATCGCCTGGAGCGGCCCCAAGTTGTATGATCGATCCTGGGGTTGCTCGAACCCATCAGATGAGGAGAGTCGAATGAGAGTTGTCTTGTACGGCGCGACAGGCACCATCGGAAGCCGAATCTTAAAGGAGCTGCTGTCGCGCGGGCACGTGGTAACGGCGGTGGTGCGCGATCCCTCGAAACTGGCCCCGCAGACCAATTTGACCGTCGAAAAGGGCGACATGCTGGATGCCGATGGCATCGCGAAGACAGCCAAGGGCGCGGACGTGGTGGTGAGCTCCTATGGCCCGCCCTCCGGAGCTCAAGGGCCCGATCCAACCAAGGTGAGCCAGTTAGTGGACGCCACGCGCGCGCTCATGGCCGGCGTCCGGCGGGCTGGTGCGCCCCGCATCATCATGGTGGGTGGCGCGGGAAGTCTCGAAGTTTCACCCGGGCTGCAAATCGTCGACTCGCCCACCTTCCCGGATGCCTACAAGCCGGTGGCGCTGGCGCACCGCGATGCATTCCACGTCCTGCGCGAAAGCGATCTCAATTGGACCTATTTCAGCCCCGCCATGTCGATTCAACCCGGTGAGCGAACCGGCAAGTTCCGGCTGGGGAAAGACGCGCTGGTGACGGACGGCAAGGGCAACAGCTCAATTTCGGCCGAAGACTACGCCATTGCTCTGGTGGATGAGGTGGAACAAGCCCGTCACACCAAGCAGCGCTTCACCATCGGCTACTGATCGGCTCGTATCATCCCAGGCCCTTATCAACATCGCAGGCTCTTATCAAAATGGATTCACTCCAGCAATTCAAGCAGGACGCGGCGGACGCGGCGGTCGCGCTGGTGGAGAGCGGGATGATCGTCGGCCTGGGCACCGGATCTACCGCGGCTCTGGCGGTAGACGCATTGGGCAAGCGCGTAAAGGACGGCTTGCGCATCATTGGCGTCCCGACCTCCGAGCATACCGCGGCGCAGGCTCGTGGATTGGGCATTCCGATTTCCTCGCTCGCCGAGCACACTGAGCTGGATTTGACCATCGATGGCGCGGACGAAATCCAGCTTGGAACGCTGGATTTGATCAAAGGCCGCGGCGGTGCGCTCTTACGTGAGAAGGTAGTGGCAAGCTCCAGCCGCCGTCTGATCATCATTGCCGATGACACCAAGCTGGTGGATCGGTTGGGCGCTCACTTCGCCGTTCCGGTGGAAGTGGTGCAGTTTGGCTGGCAGGCGGCCGAGCGAAAGCTGCAGAAGCTGGGCGCAAGAACTACTTTGCGTTCCGGTTCGGATGAAAAGCCGTTTGTTACCGACGGGGGCAACTTCATTGTCGATTGCCTCTTCGGTCCAATCCAGGCTCCCGCGGCGCTGGACCAGGAATTGAACAGCGTGGTGGGTGTGGTGGAACATGGGCTTTTTCTGAAGATGACGTCGCGGGCGATTGTCGCCGGGCGGGATGGCGTCAAGGTCTTGCTGCCGGAATAATAAAGGCGTTCAGGAAACCAACTCGATCCGATTCGGTGGGCGCTGGCCCGAAGTAGCCGCGCACCCGCAACCCGGGGAAATAGTAGTGCAGCGCCGGCAGATCGGCCTGTGGCGCCAGAACCGACTTGTTCTCCAGTTGATTTTGGTGTATATATGTCAGAACCGCCGCCGAACGGGGATTTGGATTGTGGGGTTGATGGAGCACCTGATACCAGGCGTTGCCGTATAATCCCGCAACAGCCAGCGCGACGACGGCGAAGCTGGCTGGCCTCCGCAAATGACCGAAAGAAGGTACCAGCGCGAGGCCAGCAAGCAGGTCCAGCACCGGCATGAACGCCAGCGAATAGCGTGGCGTGCCGGTAAAAACGCGAAGAGTCGCCGCCAGCATAAACGCCACGAACAGTCCCATTGGGTACAAGCGCCAACCGCGCCGTGCGCGATTTCGAAACCCCATCAGTAAGGCCAGCCCGATCAGCGCCCATTCGAGCGGTGAATCGAGGAACCGCGCGCGCCACGTATCCATGAATCCCACCCCGCCCCAGGCAGCTTCCCTCAGCAGCGCGAGATACGCCAGCGCCGCGTAGGCTTTCAAGAAAGACAGCCGCAGAATCGCAGCGGGCCAGATGGCGAGAACAGTGGCGAGAAATGCGCCTACGGACTGCGCGGCGAATGGTCCATCGGCTTGCCAGCGCCTCCGTTCCACCCACCCGCAAATCGCGATGGTGAGAATCAGAATGCAAGCCACTTCGAGCGTGCAAAACGCCAAGCCCGACGCGATGATGCAGGCGTACCAATATGCCCGCCGCCCGGTAGCGATCGCCTTTGCCAGCAGAATGAGACACCCGAGCGAGCAGAGAGCGAAAAGCTGATGAGGCGCCAGTTCCGTGGAACCGATCACCGAATAGCTGGTAAGGAAGAGCAGGGCCGCTGCGATGGCAGCGTGCGGCACAAGCCACAAGCAACCAAAATAGATGACTGCCAGGGTTGTAGCCGGAATCGCGAGCATGGCAGCACGCACCCCGCGTTCACTCAGGCCGAGCCGCGACGCCGGAATGAGCAAGTATTGAAATAACGGCCCGTGGAAGTGTCGATAGAACAGAACGTCGTTTCCCGTGCGAATGCGCTCGGACAAGGAACGCCGCCCGGCGCGATCGAGTCCGGCCCGAACAAACCCGGCGATGGGGATGGATGGCGTGTCGCTCCAGTTGGCGGCGAATCCCAGCGCAGCGGCGTACATATAATCGGCCTCGTCGTAGACATACGGCTCCGATGAGACATTGTGGGTAATCACTAAAAGGAACAGCGCGAGGAGCGACGCGAGGATGAAGGCGTGCCGGACCATCTACGGCATTAGTGCCGCGACGGCGCAACTTATCGCATCTGTAGTGGGTCCACGTGAAATTCGCCGCTGTTGACTTCCGCTGAGTATCTGTCGCGATTGAGTCATGCCTGACCTGTCAAGCAATCGCGGTAAAGGAAGTAACGATCCAAGCCTGGTAGCCCTCTCAGTGGTCCAGCAAGCCACCGGACAGATTCCCAGGGTTGAGCCGCCAGCACCCAAGAAGAACGTTGCAGCCGTCACGCTCGGACGCCTGGGAGGGCTGAAGGGCGAAAAATGCGCCCTAAAACTCTGACGGCTGAGCAACGGAAGGCGATATCAGCGAAAGCTGCTCGGGCACGTTGGAATCGAGCGAAGGACGACTCAACTGGTCTTCGGTGATGATGCCGTCGGCAATTCCTCTCAGGATTACATACGGTTCCATAATCGGGCGCACAAAGCGGTACGGCTTTCCCTTTCTTTGTAGAATCGGGCCCCTAGAATCTTCGCAGAATAGTTTTAGATGCTTAGCGAAAGCTGGAATTCCATACTGCTTTCCCATGATCAATCCCAGCGGCTGTACAACGTCGCGGGCGTAAAAGAACCCATGATCGTCCTTGGCAGCGAGGGCGCACGCTAGCAGCACAGGTTTAAAATTTTTTCCACGCGGGGCAGTAACGGCGAGGCGATATGAACTGAGATTGGTTTCTAACTGCGTGTCTGCTGCTTCTTTAACCGCCAAGCCGAGGTCGTCCCTCGTTACATTGAGGCGATCCGTCTGCACTGCTTGTAGACAGGCTTCTCTCGCAAGCAGGTGCGTATATGAAGGAAGTCCCTGCGAGTAGTCTGCGATCCGCATTTTTACCTCATGGCTGATTGCTAGTTCCCGGCAACGTGCCAAGCCCTTGTCGATGATTTCGATTAGCTCCGCTTTAGACATTCTCTGCATTTTGACTTGGATCAGAGATCTGTCAATGGAACGATGTTCGGCGATCAGTTCCTGAATTGAGTCAGCCACGCCGACTAAGATGATCGTCGCCTTTGTGGAGTTGTCCGAAAGCGTCTTAATCGTATCTGCCATAAATGTTTTGGTAGGAGTATCTATGACACGGTCGAATTCATCGATGATGATGAGGCTCGGACCATCGAGGGAGTCCAGCAGTTCGCGAATGTTTTCGCTGGTAGCTCCCGCTGGAACGCTGTCATGGAGGTAGATTTGTTCGCCATCGACCGTCGTAGTGAGCTGGCGAAAGGCCGAGGCCCAGATCATGTCAAATCCCATGGAGTCAGAGCAGTTTATTCGCGCTCGCTGATATCCAGGCTTGCCACCAAGAACAAGCATGTCGTAGAGCAGGTTAGCAATTGACGTTTTTCCGACGCCGCGCTCTCCAAAGATGACGGCATGCGCCCCCCGTTGAAAAATTGCTCCCATCAATTTGTCGATCTGGCGAAGTCGACCGGCGAACAGATCCTTGCTGTCAATCGGCGCGCTGGGGCTAAACGCCTGATGTATTTGAGCTAAGAGAGTGATTCGACGTTCGAAGTCCATACGAGATCATTATCACATACTAAACATGGCTTATCGCACACCATCCTAGCGTTCGCCTAAACAAACATAACGCACGCCCTACATTCGCCATCGACACTTACGTGACCATTCAAAGCATTATGTCCATATGAGCCAACCGGATGCCAGCAAACGCTCTCAGATCATCTAGGCTCTCTGCGAGGGAGGTTCAATCCGCTCTACCACCCGTATGTCTAGCGTCGGAGAGTATACGGTTGCTCGGCTCCGGGTCGAAATTGGCGCAGCCTGTGCCAAGTATCAGGACCGAGTGGTCCTTAAAAATCTGAACTGCCAGCGGGTTCACTGCGATGCGGGAAGGATAAGAACGTTCCGGCCGACGAGCGTGGGCAATTCTGCTCCAAGGTTTTGCCAGGAGGCCCAGTACATGATCGTGTTTGAAAGTTACCGGATGCTCAAATGGACCCACTGCCCACCTGTTGCATGTGATGAGCCAGATGTACCAGATAATCCTCGGCCAGGAACTGGAGCGTGACGGGCTGGCTGGAGCCGATCCGGCAGGGCGCCTGGAGCGCGTCCTCGGGCGGTGCGCCAGAATGTGCGCCAAATACCGGTTACAGCTGGCCCACAGCGCGATCAAACCCTTCCGCTCCATCTGCTGAACGGCTCGCACCCGGACGCAACCTTCCAGATCGTGGCCCGAAATTCGAGCGACCTTCGAGAGCGGCGCGAACAAAGCGCTGATGATTGTTGGATGCCGAGTCAATCAAATGCCCCACCACCTGCTTGGGCGACCATCCGCCGGGACGAAGGGGCTTGCCGCTGTCGGCTTCGCTGATCTGGAGAAGGCGTGCCGGACCATCTACGGCATTAGTGCCGGCTGCGCCGTACTAATCGCTACTGAATATCCAAAGTCACCCGCACATCCACGGTGCGCGGCGGCAGGCACTCCTTGTTATTGCAGGCCTGGTAGCGGAGCTTCCCGTTCATGAACGCCATACCCGGCATCGCGCTGGCCGGCGCTTTGAAGCGCGTCGCGATCTCAAAAGTCCCCGTATAGACGGAGATGGGGTTGGGCGAAAACCCGAGCTTCTCCAGTTGCGGCTTGGGATACGTCACTTGCCCGGCTTCCAACGGATCCTTGTTCCAGGTCAGTCTGATGGGGATCAAATAATCGTCGCCCGGCATATTGCTGTTGACGTGGAAGCCCGGCTGCAACTCGGCTTTCACGGAAAAGTCCGCCGTGCCGCCGCGTTGGATGGTCAGGCGTGTGGAAGGCGCAATGCTCAGGACCGTATTACCGGGAGCTTGGGCTTGTAAAGAGGGCCAGGGCGCCGCGAGCAGCGGCAGGAGCGCTAACGCTGGATGAACCGAGCAATTGAACGATGGCATTCTTGAATTCCTCTTTCCCCATGGAGACCCCGACGTGAACCGATGCAATGCCGCCTTCCCGATCGATCAGCAGCGTAGTGGGCAGCGAGTCCAGCCCCCCGTACGCCGCGCTGATATCGTCGTTGCCCAGCAGAATGCGATAGTTCATCTTCATGTTACGGACATAGGGCTTGATGGCCGTCCAGCCGTCTTCGTCCATGGATACGCCAACGACGGCGAAGCCTTGGTTCTTGAACTGGTTTTCGAATTCCATGAACCAGGGAATCTCGATTTTGCAGGGTCCGCACCAGGTGGCCCAGAAGTCCAGCAGCACTACCTTACCGCGGTAGTCGGAAAGGCGGACGGTTTGACCGTTTGCGTCTTTCAAGCTGAACTCCGGCGCGGCTTTCGCCGTGGATTTCCTGGCTTTTTTCGAGCACCCGGTCCACGAAAACGCACACGCAAGCGCCAAACAAACGCCGACGCCCAAGACAGTTCTCGACACTGGTTTCTCCCCAATCATTATATCGGGATCGCACCATCGAACACGGCGCGAAACCATTCGGCCCGCCGCTTGCGGTGCCGCGCTGCGAGGGTATACTCCGGATGCCGGCGAACCCCGGAGTAGATCCAGGCCGCGGTGTCGCAAAAACTTTCGCATAAATAATCGCGCCACCGGGGTGAGCTATCTAAGCGCCGCCGGCCGCCTGTGCCTGCCCCGCCGTTCTGAAGCACGCGTTTGCGGGATTCGGCGGACCAGCCCAGCTCGCCCCGCGCGCGTTGCTTCCACTCTACGCGCAGCAGCGCCTCATACGAGCGGCGCGCGGGGTTGCCCAGCCTCACCCATGCGAAGTGAAACATCTCATGCACCAGAATGCGGGCCAGCTCCTGGGGCCGGCCCGTCAACTCCCGATCCAGCACGATCTCGCGTTTTCGAATAAACGAACCCGCATACACCGGCTGGCCGTGCGGACGATTGGAATATAGCCGGCCGCCGCCCGCGGTGAGCGCCGGCCTGAAGCGAAGACAAACACTCCGGCCTTTGAGAGCCGCCAGCCGCTTTTCGATGGCTCTAATGGACCTGCTGCAGTTGTGCGGGCGCCCGCGGAGTAAAATAGCCCTGGTTCTCAACTTTCACGCTGTACTGGGCCTGCATGCCCTTGAGCCACTCCTGGAACTTCGCCTGACGGACCGCCGGGACAATTTGAACCACGGACTCATTGAAGGATCGCTGGTTGATCTCCTCAGCGCGAACCAGGTAAAAACCGTTGGCCTGTTTGATGGGCGCGCTGAGTTCCCCTTGTTTCAGAGCGAACACCGCGTTTTTGAGCGCCGGCGGATAGGGGCTGTCCTGCTTGATTACGCCGAAGTCGCCATCTTTGGCGGCGGAAGCCTTATCGTCGGAAAGATCGCGCGCCAGCTTCCCAAAATCGCCGCCGCCCTGGATCTGCTTCGCTATATCCTCAATCGACGCCTTCGCGTCAGCTTCCGTAACCAGCTTCTTGCCGTCCGCCGTAGGCTTCGCGTTGGGGGGACTAAAACCGATGTGAATCACCGATACTTTCACTTCCTTGAATTTGTCGGGATTGTCTTTGTAGTATTTCTGCTGCTCCTCTTCAGTGACCGGCATGGTGTTGGTCACGTTGGAGAGTTCGGCGGTGGAAAGCACTTGGATCCGTTGCATTTCCAGTTGCTCTTTATATGGCTCCTTTTGGTCCAATCCAACCTTGAGCGCGTCTTCCGCCAGCCGTTGCATCAGAAAGACCTGGCTGAGGATTTGGGGCTGCGATTTTGCCATCTGCTGATATTGGCCGGGAAGCATGGTGATCAGCTTGTCCAGCTCGGCCGCTGTATATTTCCTCCCGTTCACTTCCGCAACCACGGTATCCGGGGACACAGGCGCCGGAGGTGTGGCGGGCGTGGCGGCCGGTTGCCCGGGAGCCTGGACGGCAGGCGCGCCAGGAGTCACTTTCACCGGCTCCTGAGGCTGGGTGGCGGCTTGGCCGTATAACAATGCGGACGATAAGAACGGAATCGCAAGGATCTTCATTTTGAATATTTCCCGAAGGTCTGGAAACGTTCATTTTATCACGCGACAGTATGCCGCATGTGTACGCCAGGGCGCTACGCTACGGCTGGTCATCCCGGTGAGCATCGTCCGCGCCGGCTTTCACCTGGACGTGGCGCGGCTGGCCGACGGGATTTCCTTTCGCCGCGATTCCGGAACCTTCCGCCACCTTGATGTTGTTCGCCACGTGAATAGCGCCGGCCGCCTTCGCCATGCGGGTAGCGGCGCCTTTGTGCTGCATGACGGTTGTGGACCCGGTCCAAGTGGCCACCCCATCCTTTACGTGTACCTGAAAGCCGTCCTTGCCGATCTTGGACTTGGCCAGTTTGGCCCGGATAGTGGCTTCGATCTCAGCGTCGCTGAACTTAGCCTGACGGTGCGACGGTGTGAGCGGCCCGGCCAACAGGGACCACACCGATGCGAGGAGACAAAGCAGGAGACGAGGTTGATTCATGCTGATCCAGTGCGCCTAAGAACCGGGAATTCTCACCACGCGGGCGGCGATTTTGCCTTGTGCCACGCGAATATCGAGCGCAGAGTCCAATGGAGCGTCGGCGGGCCGCTTCACGATAGCGCCGTCCTGGTTGGCGACGATCGCGTAGCCGCGCTCCAGGATTTTGAGCGGGCTGAGCTGTGTGAGATGAGCGATGAGCGGGTTCAATCGCCCGTGTGCACGCGTAATTCGCAGATGAATGAGTTGGCCCGCGGCTGTATCGGCCGCTTCCAGCCTGCGCCGCGCTCGGGAGATCCGCAAACGCAGGTCCAGGCTGCGCAGCCGGGCCGTCAAGTCTTCCAGACGTTTGCGCGGGATAGAAGCGGCGTTTTGTGCGCGGCCGCGCATCCGGTAGTCCAGTTCATCCACGCGCTGCTGCAGCCGGCCCACGTTGCGATGCACCCCGGCGGACGCCCGCTCCACGCCGCGCTCGTGTAAAGCGCGAGCGGCCATCGCCAGGCGGTAGCGCGTGGCTTGCAACAGCTTGTGATCCAGCACGGACAGCTGATCGAATATTTGCTCGCGCGGGCAAATCGCGAGTTCGGCCGCGGCGGACGGCGTAGCGGCGCGGAGATCGGCCACGAAGTCGGCAATGGTGAAGTCGGTCTCATGCCCCACGGCCGAGATCACGGGCACACTGCTCGCCGCGATGGCGCGCGCCACGGCTTCCTCGTTGAAGGTCCACAGGTCTTCGAGCGATCCGCCGCCGCGCGCCACGATCACCACGTCAGGCCATCCCGAATTGCTGAAGTATTCGAGGGCGCGGCAAACGGCTTGCACCGCTCCTTCACCCTGCACCAGCGCCGGGTAAATGCGCAGATGGAGGCCGGGGAAACGGCGGGAAAGAATCTCGGTGATATCCCGAACCACGGCGCCCGACGGCGACGTAACGATTCCGATGCGTTGCGGAAGCCGCGGAATGGGCCGCTTGCGCGCCGCGTCGAACAGCCCTTCGCCCGACAGCTTTTTCTTCAACTGCTCGAAGGCGAATTGCAGCGCGCCGTGGCCCTGCGGCTCGATGGCTTCCACCAGCAGTTGATACTCGCCGCGCGCTTCGTATACGTCGATGCGGCCCCGCGCCAGCACCGCCATGCCGTCCTGCGGCTTAAATTTGAGGTAACGCAGCCACTGGCGGAAACAGACGCAACGCAACTGCGCGTCCTGATCCTTCAGGGTGAAGTAGCAATGGCCGCTGGCGGCGTTTTTGGCGCCCGAAATTTCGCCCGCTACCCAGACGTCGTCGAATTCATCGCCCAGCAGGCCGCGGATGCGCGCGTTCAGCTCGGCCACCGTGAACGTTTTGCGGACCGGGCCCCACGTCAGGGCCAGTTGTTCCATTGCTTATCGGGGTAGCGTTTTCAGGTAAGCCAGCACCGCCTCGGCATCCGCGCGCGTCATGCGAAACGGCGGCATCGGCGGGTTCGGAGGCATGCCGGTCCGCGAAATTCCAGTAGTCAACAGTTTGATGAAATCGGCGTCCGTGCCCGGAGGGCGGCCCGCAATACGCGGCTCAATCTGCGTCCAGTAGGGCGATGGATACGAGGCTCTCAATTGCGTGGGACCGCCCCCTAACCAGCGTCCCTTGTCCGGGTCGCCGTTCTCGGTGCGCGGCGTGTGACACAGTTCGCACATCGCGACGCTTTCCACGATGTAGCGGCCCCGTTCAACCAGAGTCTGGCTTGCGGAGCCTGCGCCGCCCTTCGCGCCCCCTTGTTTTTCCTGGGCCGCCGCGGAAAACAAGCCCACCGCAAACGTCAGTAGAGAGATCAATGAAAGTCGGTTGAGTTTTCTCATAAGTGAAGTGAACCATCTCAGCGTAACATCGCACCAGCCCATCAGCTTACTGGGAGGCTCGGGCGGTAGTGGTCGTCTCCGTCTTCAGGAATTTCATCAACTCACGGTTGAAGAGTTCGGGCACTTCAATATGCGGAACGTGGCCGGCATTTGGGATCAAGACCAATTCCGCCCCCGGAATCGTATCGGCGATATGCTTGGCGCGGGCCGGAAAATCAACGCCATCTTTGTCGCCGCCCAAAACCAGCGTTTTCGCCCGGATCTTCGCCCAATCGTAGACCACCGGATCCAGAAACGGCATTTGCTGGTAGATGGCGCGAACCATGGCAAGGCGTGGCCAGTCGCCGCCTAGCGTAGGCGCGTAAAGGATGCGCACGTATTTTTCGTATTCCGGCTTCCAGGCGCCAGGCGTTGAAAAATAGCGCCGGATGCCCGCGTAGAACATCTGGTAGAGCTGGTCGTGAGTTTGCGCCATGGTGGCCTTGTACGCATCGTCCGCGGTGTGCCACGCCGTCTCGTAACGAGGGTCGGTCAACCCGATGGGATTGTAAATCACCAGGCGTTCCACCATGTCCGGATAAGAGGCTGCAAAGCGAGCGGCCAGCATCCCGCCCATCGAATGTCCGACGATCGCCGCTTGCGTAATGCCCAAAGACTGAAGCAGCCGGCGGGTGTTCAGCGCCATGTCGTTAAAGTTGTACGGGATAATCGGCTTGGACGATCTTCCGAAGCCAATCTGATCCGGCACCACCACGCGGAAACCTGCATTACGGAGCAATTCAATCGGCCCGCCGAAATAGAAGCCTCCGAAATTCATCCCATGCAGCAGGACCACGGTACGCCCGTTTGGTTGGCCCGCGGGCGGCACGTCCATGTACCCCATCCGCACGTCTTGCCCGTAGAGCGTCAGCGGAAAATACGCCACGGGATAAGGGTAGGCGACTTCGTCGTAGGTGATGCTGCCCGGCTGGACATCCAAGGGCGCTTTGGGCACCTGCGCCCAGGCCAACATCGCCGCGCTCGACGCGGCGCAGAAGGCAACCATCGCTTTTGTCATACTCCACCGACCTCCGTATTCAATCATACGCGTCATTTTCATGGCTGGGTCTCTCCTCGACGGCGCGCTAGTTCGGCGATGGCAGGCTATAGGCGATATATTCGCCCGAATACGCGCCTCCGCTCACAGCCACCACAATGTACTGTTTGCCGTCCAGCAGATAAGTCATGGGCGAACCGCTCTGCGGCGCGGGCATGTAAACGGCTCCCACCTGCTGGCCCGTGGCCTTGTCATAGGCTCTCAGCATGGCGCCGCGCGGATGGGACGGCGTGGTGGTGTTCTGGCTGTCGCCCAGGATGACCAATGTTTTGGTGACGACAAGTCCCACGCTGCCCGGCTGTCCAGTGTTGGGAATGTTCATTCCTTTGAGCGCTGCATGGTTGCGAACCGCATCCGGAGTCTCGCCGTAAGGCACCTGCCATTGGAGTTCGCCTCTATCCAGATTAATCGCCGAAATTACTGCGTAGGGCGGTTTAACTATGGACAAACCTTGGACCGTGAGAGCGCCCGTGGCCGGTTGAGCCGCCCCCGCGGCCGCCGGTGGAGGTGGAACCGGCTTGCGCTGCGGAGCATCGGCCGCAGAACCGAATCCCGGCCCTTCCGAAACTTGAAATGGCGTATCGTTCCTTCCCATGACGTAGCGAATGTCCGAAAATCCCGGCGGCGGCGTGCGCAATGAAATGGGGAAAAGCGCCGATTGATGGGCCTGCGCATAGACGGTGTGCGTTTCCGGATCGTAGGCCGACCCCGGCCAGTTCGTCCCGCCGCTGGCATTGCCGAGATTCAGGGCCCCCAGATATCCTTTGCCATCGCCGATCACCGGCGGAAGGAACATGGGTCCCGCTTTGTAGCGCGCCACGGCGTCCTTCGCCTGTGCCCGGAGTTCCGGTGTAAAGTCGATCAGATCGTCTGGAACGTTCAGGTAATTGCGGGCGTACGCGGGCGGTTTGGTGGGAAAAGGCTGGGTGGGCGACGTCTTTTCTCCCGGCACGTCGGACTGCGGCACCGGACGCTCTTCGATCGGCCAGACGGGCTCGCCCGTGACGCGATCGAAAACATAGAGGTACGCTTCTTTGGTCGGCAACGCCACGGCCTTGATCGCCTTTCCACCGACGTTGATATCCGCCAGGATGGGCGCCGAAGACAGATCGTAGTCCCAGATCGGGTGATGCACAATCTGGAAATGCCACTTGCGCTTGCCGGTCTTGAGATCGACGCATACCAGGCTCTCGCCAAACAGATTGTTGCCCGGCCGCTCGCCTCCGTAGAAATCGGAGGTGGGAGATTCCACCGGCAGATACACCAGGCCAAGGTCTTCGTCCACCGTCATCTGAGTCCACACGCCGGTGTTACCGTTGGTGGCCCACGAACCGTTTTCCCAGGTGTCGTTGCCAAACTCGCCGGGCCGGGGGATGGTATTGAAGGTCCACAGAAGTTTGCCGCTGCGGGCGTCGAAAGCTCGCACCAGTCCTTTGGTGTTGTTGTGGGTAACAACGGTCATTCCTTCTTTGAACGAGGAGCCGACAATCACCGTGTCCTTTACCACCAGCGGCGTGGAGTGCAGGCCGGCCTCGCCGGTTTCCAGATCGATCTGCTGGCCGGTCCCGGTGACCATCCCTTCCTTCAGGTCGATCATGCCATTCTTGCCGAACCCATTGATGGGCTGGCCGGTGTGCGCATTCAGAGCGATGAGGCGATAGCCGGTGGTGACGAAGATGACGCGGTCGTCGCCCTTGCCGTCGGTCCAATAGGACACCCCGCGTCCCGACAACTGCCGCGGTGCAATGGCCGCTCGAGTGCCTTCGCGCAGGCTGTACGCCCACATCAGTTCACCAGTCTTAGCGTCGAGAGCCACCACGTCCCGCCGGGTGCCCGCGGTGGTGTAGATCACACCCTTCACCATCAGCGGCGTGCCCTCCAGTTTATATTCGGGCCGCGTGCCCAGGGAGTCCGTTTTGAATCGCCAGGCCACTTCCAGCTGGTTGAAATTCGCCGCGTCGATCTGATCGAGCGGCGAGTACCGGGAACCCCGGATGTCGCCTGTGTAGGTGGGCCATTCGCCGTTCTTGGTGGAAGGCTGTTGTCCCCAAGCCGCCACCAGAAACGTCAGACCAGCGAAGACCGCCCGCCTGAGCACTGCGTGTCCCTTCATTTCGCTCCGATACATATGTCCTCTTTTTCTAACTACCGAGCCGGTTTAACCGTGACCTTCACCTGCGCGTTCGACCAGCAACACTGAAATCCGCGGCCTCCCTCGCCGGACCAATCGTTGGCCGTCGCGTGCAGCACGTATTCTCCCGGTTCGCTAAACGTAGCGGTGGTGACGGCCTTGCCCTGGAACGCGGTATGGGGAGGCGCCTCGAAATCCGCGGTCTCCACTGCGGGACGGTCGTTCGCAAAGGTAACCGAACCCGGGCCGCGGAACTTGCTCCACGTAATGGCGACGGCGGGTGTCTTCGGGCGGGTGGCGCCCGGAATAACGCTGGCGTCGTCGGCCACCCAAAGCGTCAGAGCGAGCGGATCCGGCAGGATCGTCTGTAACGACGCGCTTGGGCCTCGCGGTCCCGGAACGAAAGGTCCGGCGGCGTCAAAAGCCAGGAAGGGCGGCGTATTCCCGCTTGCGTCGCGGAACGGTGAAAGCTCCCACAGCGGATTCAGATTGCCGGGAACCGCGGTGGTTACGGCATTGGCCGTCAGAGTCCAAGTGAGTTGGCCTGATCCGAAATCCTGGGGTACCGTTGCGGCAAATACGCCCCACTGCCTGCGGGAGAGAAAGTGAGTCGGCTGGCCCTGGTCGGGACCCCCTGGGTCAATCCGGTTACCGGCGCCGATAGGGATATCCAGCTCCTGCCTCAAATTTCGATTGTAGTATCCGAAAAGCAGGCTGAAGCTCCCGTCCGGGTTATGAAACCACCCTTCGAAAACGGCCGTCACGCTTTGCCCGGAATCGTGCGGAGGCCCGGTTTGCAGCTGCTGCGCGCCAAGAGAGCCGAAGGTTGCAAGGGCCGCTATCAGGCACCGGGCGGTTCGGAAACTTAGTATCACGCTATTCGCGGCTGGAGTGCTTGGCTAACCACTCCTGATAGTCCGCGTCGCTGATGTACGTTACGTTCACCCACGCGTGAGCCATCTCGTCCACTGTTCGGTCGCCCCAGCCCACCCATTGGTTTGGATCGGGGTTGTTCCGGTTGGAGGCAGTGTTGTCATGCCAGGCCACTACATGGATGATGGTGCCCTTGGGCAGCACCGGCGCCGCGTCGTCGGCGTAAATGTAGTTCGTCATCCAGTTGAAGTTAAAGTGGTCGACATAGCTCAGCGTTCTCTTGGTTCCGTCCGGGAGAATCGCCTCCAGCAGCATCGCTTTGCCGCGCAGATGCATGTGGGGTTGGAAATTCTCCAGCCGGGCCGGCGCCTTCAACGCTGTGTAGCCTTCGGACTGCACAATCTGGTTGGGCGGAATATCCAGCTGGCCGAATCCGGCCGTACCCGGCGTTCCCGGAAAGGGCGTCAGGAAAGTCCGGTACTTCGGCTCCTCGCCTTTGGGATAAAGATACACCGCCAACTCGACATGATCGCGGATCTCCTCGCCCGCCGCGTGATAGTGCATCTCCCACCAGATGCGCGAACCAGGCAGCAACAGCTTACCGGTATTGGGGCGATAGATGTCGTAATTCTTGTTCACCGCCCACTCCATCAACAGGCCTTGCGTTGCCAGTCCTGTGCCCGATCCCGGCTCTTCCTGCTGCAGATAAGCGAGCGCGTGATGCGTGATCCTGCGCCCCGCGAGTGTAGCCGGCCGCATCTCCACGGCCCTCACCCAGCGCGGCTCTGTCACCGGGATTTGTGTCAGCGGCTTGAACCAGACATCCTGGCCCTTGGCCGGCATGGTGTACGGCTCCGACTTGAGAATGAAGTCCGGCTGCCCGAACTGTTTCTCCAGTTGCCAGCCGTCGTCATTGGGCCATTGCTTAGCGGGCGGCATTTCCTTCAGATCGCCCAGTGGGGCGCCAGCATCCACCCAGCGCGCGATCAATGCGATCTGCTCGTCGGCGAGCGACATGTCGTTCTGAAAGTGCTGAATTCCAACCGTCTTGTCCAGATGCCAGGGCGGCATATTGCGGGTGACCACCCGCTCCTTGATCGATTTCGCCCACGGCCGGGTTTCTTCGTAGGTAACCAGCGACATGGGCGCCATGGATCCCGCGCGATGACAGTTCTGACACTTTTCCTGAAGAATCGGCGCAATGTCTCGGGCGAAGGTGGGCGTGCCATTGGCAAGGCTTGCGCCCATGGCGCACCCCGAAAAGGCGAGGCTGATAAGCGCCGCCATCGGAATGCCAACTCGCATTGTCATGGAACTCACCTCTCGATCGGCACGAGGCCGGAAACCGACTCCCTGACGGTCGCGGCTCTGTAACGTGCTACTGCTGTTTAGGCCAGACTACGCCTTGGTCTTTCTTAGCTACCGCGGCCAGGCCTTTGTAGACGAACTTCTGGACGCGCTGGCCGCGATAAGTCTCCGTGGTGTAGACGTTGCCCTTCGAATCTGTGGCGATGCTGTGCACCGCGTAGAATTGGCCGGGCTGCCGTCCGCCATCGCCGAAGCTGGTCAGAATCTCCAGCGTGTCGCGCAGCATGATGTAGATCTTCTCGTTGGAGCCGTCGGCCAGGTAGATATATTTCTGCTGCGGATCTTTGGAGAAAGCGATGTCCCAAACCGCGCCGTCGCCCAGTGTGTTTTTCGCGACCACCTGTTCCTTCACGAACGTGCCGTCCGGTTTGAACACCTGGATGCGGTCGTTTACACGGTCGCAAACATACAACAGGTTGTCGGTGGAGAGTTCGGCGCAGTGTACCGGGTTCCGGAACTGCTGCGCGAGCGGGGCCTTCGGATCATAAGGACCCAGGTTCTTGTCGGAGGGCTTGTTTCCATAAGCGCCCCAGTGCCGCCTGTACTTGCCGGTCTCGGCGTCGAACACGATCACGCGGTGATTGCCGTAGCCGTCGGCGACGTATAGTTCATCGGTCTTGGCATCGATGAAAAGCTTCGCGGCGCCCTTCACATTCTCGGTGTCGTTGCTGCCCTTGCTCCCGTGCGGCTTACCGATCTGCATCAGGAACTTTCCGCTCTGCGTAAACTTGAGCACCATGTTGTCGTTGTAAGGAGCGATGACGTTGCCATCGGGATCTTCGCTCGGAGCCTGACCTTTGGGCGCGGGCCCACGACCGTTGCCGCCGATCCAAACGTTGCCTTTGAAATCGACGGTGATGCCATGATTCGAATCCGGCCAATCGTAGCCGGCGCCGGGACCACCCCAGCTTGCCAGGAGATTGCCGGCCTGGTCGAACTCCAGCACCGGCGGCGCGGGCAGGCAGCACTCGGCTTCGGGCGGATTCGCCGCGGCGTAAATTTCCTTGTGTTCGAGCGAACTGGCGCGATGGATGATCCACACGTGATCCTGCGCGTCCACTGAAACGCCGATCGTGTTGCCGATCACCCAATGGTTCGGTAAAGGTTTGGGCCACATCGGGTCCACTTCAAACCTGGGCGCCTGAACGGTGCCGGCGCGTTCCGAAGTTTTTTTGCCCAACACAACAGAAGTGATTCCGAGGATCAAGAGAGCAGCGCAAAACGCTACGCCGACACGGAAATTGACTTTCATGGTCTTAGTCTCCTTCGAGAGCGGCTCTATTCGGGCCAGTCCGCTAACGAAACCTGCCGATCGGCTGTTATTCTATCACTGGATTGTTTGTCAATGTGAGACGCCACGGCCAGAGGGGCGCGATCTAGGGTAAGATTGCATCGACGTGCGGTTATCTTTTGCGATTCGTCTGCAGGCCCTGACATTCGGTGCGTGTGCTCTGCTGGCTTCTCTCGCGGCGGCTCATACCATCCCCAACGACGTAACCGCGCAGCTGTTTTTCCGGCCCGAGGGCCAGCGGCTGCGAGTGCTGGTTCGCGTGCCGCTGAAGGCTATGCGCGACGTGGAGTTTCCGCTCAGAGGCCCCGGCTATCTGGATATGGAGCGGATCGACCCGATCTTGAGCGACTCGGTAACCATTTGGATCGCGGGCGCATTGGATGTTTATGCAGACCATGCGCTCCTCCCCAAGCCTGCGGTGCTGGCAACCCGTGTGGCGCTGGAATCCGACCGGTCCTTCGAATCGTACGAAGCCGCTCTGGCGCATATCAATGGCCCGAAACTCACCAATGCCACCAACGTAGCCTGGGACCAGGTGTTGCTCGACGCGCTGCTGGAATACCCCATCCAATCCGATCAGGCGCGCTTTTCCATTCACTCTGAGCTAGCCCGCCTGGGGCTGCGAACCGTCACCGTGCTGCGCTTCCTGCCGCCCGGCGGCGCAGTACGGGCCTTCGAATTCACCGGCGATCCAGGTGTTGTGGAGCTGGACCCGCGCTGGCATCAGGCGGCATTGCGCTTCGTAAAGCTGGGGTTCCTGCACATCCTGGACGGAACCGATCACCTGCTCTTTCTGTTTTGCCTGGTCATCCCCTTCCGCCGCTTCCGCGCGCTCATCCCTATCGTCACCGCGTTCACCGTGGCGCATTCCATCACGTTGTTCATGTCCGCCTACAACCTGGCGCCCAGCGCGCTATGGTTCCCGCCGCTCATTGAAACGTTGATTGCGTGCTCCATTGTGTATATGGCGCTCGAGAACATCGTGGGCGGCGCCACCGTGCATCGCCGCTGGCTGATGGCGTTCGGATTCGGCCTGGTGCATGGGTTCGGATTCTCGTTCGCCCTGCGGGAAACGCTGCAGTTCGCCGGGTCGCATCTGCTGACGTCGCTGCTGGGGTTCAATGTCGGCGTGGAGCTGGGACAATTGCTGGTACTCGCGTTTTTGGTGCCGGCCATCGACCTGCTGTTCCGGTTCGTAGTGGCGGAGCGGATGGGGACCATCATCCTGTCGGCGTTAGTGGCGCACACTGCCTGGCATTGGATGATCGACCGCGCGGATCAGTTGAGACAGTTCCGCTTCGAGTGGCCCGTCATCGACACGGCCATGCTGGTAACCGCCCTGCGGGTCCTGATGGTCATCCTTCTTCTGGCCGGGCTGGCGTGGGCCGCGCGCGCCGTGCTTCGCGATTACGCCGAGCGCAAGAAAACCGAGCGGGGCGCAGCGCAGCCGACGGTGGGCGAGCAGCCGTCAACTTGACGCTTTGTTCACCCTTCGGGTCTGGTCGCGCGACGACTGCCGTTGCAAGCCATGGTGTAATGACTGTAGTATTTTCAACATGCCCGGGTGGCGAAATCGGCAGACGCAAAGGACTTAAAATCCTTTTTCCGGCAACGGGAGTGTGGGTTCAAGTCCCACCCCGGGCACCACTCTTATCCATTCCTTTTCAATGCGTTGCGGACTCGATTTTTTCGCGTGCCAAATACGTGCCAAAAGATCAGAGATTCGCGCCTGCCGGGCTACGGACCATTTAGCATAATGCTTGCGCACGATAGGCTCTGAGTCGCCAAGAATGTCAGCGGCCTCGCCCAGTGTTCCGCCCATTTCGAGGACTTCCGTCGCCAACGTGTGACGGAAGCGGTGGGACGATGCCCCAAGCACGCCAGACGCTTTATAGACCGCCGCCAACGTTTCGGTGGCACCGCGAATCAGGGACCGCACTGAACCGTTGCCGCTCCAGAAGAAGTAGGGGCAACCCTGGCCAGCTCCACGTGGCAGAGGCAGGATATCGAGCGCCATCTGGAGATCGGGATGAACTGGCAACTTAACGGGCTTGCCGTTTTTTGCGGTGCGCAAGAAGACTTCACCATCACGGATGCGATCGCGTCTCAACGTGGCTACATCTGAGATTCGCAGCGCCGTGTATCGCAGGAGCAGCGCCATCGCCCGCGCCCGCAGACGCTCGTAAGCAGCCTTTCCGATGCCATCACACGCCGCGATGATCCTAGCGATCTCGTTTGGGTGATACGGCTCCCTAGGGGCGGGCTTGAGGTTCTTCGGCATTCGTACTTTTGCCGCCCAGTTGCGCGTCACCCACTCGTTATCGAGACAGAAACGAAGGAAGTGCCGCAAGATCTCCAGTTCTTTTATCCAGGTCCGCGCGCTCAAGTCGCGTGTGGCTCTGAACGAGTTCAAAGCATCGAGGTCAATCTGATCCACAAATTGAATCTTAGGACCCTCCAAAAACTCCTGGAGGAATCGAAGAGCCCGCCGCCGGGTGCGTTTGGTTTCGTCGCCTACGTCCTGATGCGCTTCGTGGTAGGCGACGATGGCCGCTTCAATACCACGCCTATGGCGGTCACAGCGCCCGCTCTCCACCAGTTGCGTGCATCCTGGCTGGGCGCACTGGCGAAGCCCATAAGTCGGGTCTTCGATCTTGGCCAGATTTCGCGATGCACGCGCCCAGTCTCTCGTGTCCATGCTCTTTCGCACACGTTTTCCCGCGAATTGTCCATCACACCAAATGGGGCACTGGCACTTGATGTACCTGCGTCCCTGTTTTCTGTGGGGGCACTTGGATTCGTGGCGACGGAAAAGTGTGAACATACTAGCGCGAACGCTCTGTATATATTCTGCACGCCAAACTGTAGGGAATGCGCAATTCAACACGCCGTCTGCCTCTTTTATTAGGCTCCGCGAGCTTTAGAACTCCGGGGACATCCTGGAACCAACGAATAATCGTGGTTGGACTGACGCCCCAAAGCTCGGCGTAGAATTGGGCTGAAAAATGGGGATCAATCACGATCGCTTCTGGCTGTTGAATAGGGGCGATAAACTTCATTGCTGGTCGGTTCCACGATCCGTTTCAAAACGTGTTTTGAGGCTTTTTGACACTTGCTGATGGGCGCGAAGGGCCCTTTGCACCGTCGTCGGACTAACACCGACCTTGCGACCGATTCTCCGCACTCCAAGGCCTTTGTGCTTTAGCTTGAGGATTTCCACGATGTCAACTACCGCTCGCGGCCTGCCTATTTTCGTTCCCTGGCGTTTGGCGTTTTCAAGACCGGCTTCCGCAAGCTCGCTCCTCAGGTTCCCCTCCATTTCGATCAGAGAGGTTACTACGGCGAACAATGCACGACCGCGTCGGTGCGTGGTGTCGAAGCCATTTTCAAGGGAGACAAAATCCACGCCCAACGTCTGCAACTCCACCAGGACGGTTAAGACCTCGCGCGTGTTCCTGGCGATCCGGTCGAGTCGCGACACTATCACCACGTCAACTTCACCACGTCGGGCAGCTGCAATCAGAGCGGAGAACTGCGGCCATCGTTTCCCAGCCTTTGCTCCGGCAACATCCCGATAAACACGGTGCAGTCTCCAGCCGCGTTTCCGAATGAACTGCTCGATCGGCCGCGCTTGAATGCGTTCTCGGAGAATCACATCGTCGGCTTTGGTTTCAGCGCCGATGCGTACGTACGCGACTACTCGTTTGACGGTGGCCGGCCGAATCGATTGGTTACTAGGAGCTTGCCGTTTAGGATCACCGAGCGAGGGCTTCGACTGTGGGTGCGGAGCCACGATCTCAGTTTTCGTTTCCTCTTCTTCAGCTGCTATACGCTCCTCAATGGCTTTGCCACCCAGCCGGTAGTCACCATGCTCAGCCAAGGCATTCTTCGCGAAGTAATGGCACCCGCCTTTTTCTGGATCGTAATCTTCGATCTTGCAATCCCCGAAGAGTCTGATGGCGTTCGTTTCCCACTCCTTCATGTCAAGATTGTCCACGCCCGCTAATAGGAAATGAATGTGCACGCGCCCGCCGAACTCGCCACGCGATACCGCCATCGCGCTGGTGATGCGTCCGCCAGCCGCCTTTTCTACGCGACTTGACCAGTCCTTCACCAGCCTGAATGCACGCTCTGAAGCGACCGCGCGGCGGAACGTTATGGTCCCGATCCAATCCCAATAATCGAGATCGTCGATGAAATTCCCGAGATCCTGCTGCGCCTGGTGATGCCGCTTGGCTTCCTGAGCCTCTCGGTTCACCGTGCGCGAGTGATCCGTCAGCACGTCCCGGCTCCATTCGCACTGCGCCTTCCTGCGCTAGGCGATGTCATAAAGCCCATAATTAGTACGTTTAGATACAACTGCATACACTTTCATCCAAGCTGGCAGCAGCCGCAATTGAGTGTAAGTGACTTGCCAGCCCGTTGCCACAATCAGAATGCACCACCGGGCGACAAATCGTCGATAGTGTCAGTTAGGCGGCGACTTGGCGTGGACCTGGCGCGGAATTGGTTCTAAGGTAACTTTCGTTCTTCAGGTGTCAGAACAGAGACGTATTTGTCGTATCGCTTCGCGTTTTCGGGACTCATGCCTTGGCTTCCGGCGAGCCACTTACTAACGGTACTTTCGTCTTGGATCCCAAAAAAGTTCAACACATCCGTGTTCTTATGGCGACGTTTCTCTTTTGCTTTTTTAAGCAGCTTCGGGTCAAACAACAGCGCGCGCTTCTTAGGTTTTTGACCTCTTACTTGCATTGATGCGCTCGAATCGTTGTACGAAGTTACTCGAAGGGTTTGAGCGTTTTCATCTTTCACTGCCAGTGGCTTCGTGATCGGTTGTTCCGAAAGCGGTCCAGCGTCGCTACTTACTTCTTGAAGGAGGGCGATAACCGCATCGATCCCAGCCAGAGTACGAAATGGCTTATACCTGATGGAGTGATCAAGATTTTGAACGAAGGGTAGTTCATCGAACGCGCCACGCGCAGCCCTCCCAAGTTCCGACGTGGCCGCGAGTACAATCAACGCCTCTTTGATGCGATTCATCACATCCCAGAAGGGCGCGATCGTCTGGATGAACTGGATGCGAAGCTCGTTCCCCGGATCGTCAACGTCGCCTTCAAGTTCATCTGTTTCCCATTGCACAAACCAACTGTGGTAGTCGTATTCAAAACCAGTGCGATCGTCTACGCTATCTTCCCAATCAGGATCTTTCATCCGTTCGAGAAGTTCAGCGTATCGGGCACGGAATTGGCGCAGCTCGCGGATGAGCTGACGAATGATATTTACGCTGGAGGGTGGTATTGGCAAGCCGCTTTCTCTACAGCCGAGCACCGGAACCACCCGGCAAGCCCCACCGGCGTCCCCGCCGCTTTCATTAGCTTGCGCAGGCACTCGACGCACTCAATGTTAAGAGATTAGCACTCAGCACAATCCAACGGAATGTCCGCCACTTGGCCTCGCCTACCACGTCGGGCGTGCCTTGCTTGGCTTTTAGAAGACTTTAGCGTCATCGCCAAGTTTCGGGACGTGGCGCGTCACCATCCGGGTCGTGGTTCTGGAACGACATTTCCGACCATTGTCCTTGTGGGCGACTATACGTCCAGAGGCCCAAGGTCAGGCAGCCGGTGCGAGAAGCACACTGCCTAGCTAGCTTGGAAATTGCGCCTTCCTAACCTTCGCATGCCCATATTTCATGATGAGACTATTCATGAAAGCAGCATCGAACCCGACTGCATAGGCTAGGAGTCCGGCAAGGCGTGCTCTTGCTTTTGCATTTAGCAAATCCATGTTGAATATCAGCGACCTGATCTTCCTTTTGAGCCGTCGTCCGATGTAGGGCTTGCTATCGCTGCCAAGCACGATCCCGGTGACTCTCCGGGCGCGACGCTTCGACGCGTGTCTTGTCTTGTCGGGATTGACTTGGAGATGAGCAGGCAAGGTCAGCCCGGAAACGACTCCTCCGACCTCAGCCTGAACCGTCTTAAGCACGTTTGGCTGTGATGTGGAGAAGAAGAGGTCATCCGCGTATCGTGTGTAGTTGACGGCATGCTTGGCGCAAACATCTGACATCTGCGAGTCCATGTCGAAGCAAAGAATGTTTGAAAGGGCAGGAGAGGTTGGTGCGCCTATGGTGAGATGCGAGCGGCGTAGGACGATCATGCAAAAGACTTCGATGTCGAATGGGGTCCATGCCTCAAACAGGGTTGCGCGAGCCTGGATGTACGCCTTGAGGTCGGATTCCACAATCGACGGGAAGAAATTCTGAAAATCCATCCGAAGCAAATACTTGCTGGCCGTGTGGATTGAGGCGTTGTCAAATATCGAGGTCTTCTTCCGATACGCCATCGCTGCACGGTGGACAGGAAAGCCTGGTAGGACGTACTCCAGATACCATCTCTGCAGCGCCTTCAACTGCTTCGACGGATGCTCGATTACGCGGTCCCCGCCTCCTCGCTTTGGGATCGTATAGGTTTTGTAAGCATACGATGCGCCGCGAGCAACGGAATTGATGAAGGAAGTCTTCACGCCGAGATCGGCGGCCATTCTCTCGGTGATCATTTGGCAGCGCTCGCCGCCTCCATGACCGCTTTCGCCGCTGGGATTGTCAGCATCACGGACGCATAGGCCGCTCGCTGGTGTTCCAGATATAAAAGTCGGCTGTGGTGGAACGGGTGGCTGGCATCCACCGATTCGGTCGGCACGTAATAGGTGTCGGTCCCCGACTCGTCAGTGAAATCGACCGGCCTCAGCAGCCCCATCGCAACGGCAAGTCCCACAAGGGTCGGAACGTCGATGCCGTTCGTCGCGACTGACGGTGATATTTCTGCAAGGTAGCCGCTGATCATGGAGATAGTCGCGGGGTAGATAACTGAGACCAAATCGCAGATGAAGAAAAGCAGGTGCTTCGGGCTGGTCGCAAGGTCCTCAAGCTTCACACTTCGCGGCTTCTCAATTCGCTGTATCCGCTCCTGGGCCTGATCCGCAGCAAGAAGGATCTTGTCCAGATTCGCATAGATGGTGGGCTTGAAAACCGACTCGCTATCGATCCACTTGATGGGGCCGTTGGAGATGAATGACGAATCACCTCTGTATTTCTCATCAACGATCGCGAGCATCTTCCGACGCAACGAAGGGCTCAGGGAAAAGGCCCCGAGTTCCGTGAAGGTGCCCGGGCTCTCGACGATAACGATCACGAGGTCGGCCAACTTTGCGAGGTCTTCCTCCATCTGCAGCGCGTCACGCTCGCCGAGGCTGGCGATGATCTCCCATACGCGCTCCGCATAGAAGACATTCAGATTTGGGGTGTGTCTGTTGAGGTAATCTCGAAGGGCGTCGCGGCCCTTGCTTCCATCCCCCCCGCAAAGAAAAACTACTGGGTTGAGGCGGCGAAAACGATACTTCGGCGGCCGAAGGCGCTGAACTAATCCCTCGCGAATCCGAACATATCGAGGATGCTTAAGCCACGACGCCATTGGTCCCTACTTGTGAGCGTACCCCCGCGCTTGTTCTGTAGCGCGGGGGAGAAAACCTATCAATACTTACGGGCTGGCTAAACACCAGCCGCAACAACCGGACCGCGTCATTGCATTGAAAACTAGGGACTTGACGAGTGTATTACCTTCAGCGGGGCGGAGTCAACATCTCGCCAACCAGACTCATAAGACGAGGTTCCGCAAAACAACCAGCCACTTCGCCGTACAACGGTGGCAATTGCGTTACCTTGACGGAGCGCTTGCGCGACTGCGAAGTGAAAGTACAGAAAAGCGCCCTCGTCAGCCACCTGGACGTAAACGGCCAAACCGTAGATTGAGCGCCTATCGGCCCAGCCAGAAGTCTTTGGCTAGAAGTTGACAACCCGCCGGAGCCGACTCTTACGTGGAAGGTTGCTCCCGGCGTTGATCTTTAGAGACCGTGGCGTGACAATCGGACTTCAGCAAATGGTGCCACCCTGCAAATGGCTCTCACAAATTGGACTGGGCCTACGAAAATCCTTCGTTTTCCGAGCGCTCGGGCTGCTGGTCCTTGACCCTTTAGAACCGCAGCCCGGATCGTTGCTTCGTAGAGGCGATTTCCGTACACCTGCATCCGCCCGTTTCTCGATGGAGGGATCGTTCGTCATTGCGGCGTCACCTGGAAGCTCTGGTCAACGGGCGTGGCGGCGACGTAGTTGGGGCCGCCCCCTTGTGTGGCTTGGATCGTACAGATGCCCGTGGTGACGAGAGTCACGGTAGTTCCGAAGACCGTGCACACGGGTTTAGTTTGAGACTGAAACTTCACCGTCAGGCCGGAACTCGCGGTTGCACTGACCGTGAACGGCGGGCCGAGCGGTTGCTTCGAAAGCGCTCCGAAGGTAATGATCTGGGCCGCCTGGACCTGGAAGCTCTCGTCAACGGGTGCGGCTGCGGCGTAGTTGGCGTTGCCCCCTTGTCGGGCTTCGATCGTACAGGTGCCGAGGGCGAGTAGTGTCACGGTAATCCCAGAGACCGTGCAAACCCGCGTCGTTCGCGAATAGAATTTCACCGTCAGGCCGGAACTGGCAGTCGCGGTTACCATGAACTGCGAAGTGGTGAGTAGCTGATTCGAAATCACCCCGAAGGTAATGATCTGGCTAGCTAGTGTCACCTGGAAGCCTTCAGCGAGCGCAGCCGCACTGCCGCTGAAATCCGAGCTCCCGTCATAGGTTACCGTTATGCTGTGCGTTCCCTCAGCCAGCGTCGAGGTCGTGTAAATCGCTATGCCTCCGCTCAACGCCACGGTCGCCAGCCTCAGCGTGCCGTCTTGGAAAACGACGTTGCCCGTGGGAGCACCGCTGAACTGGGGCGCGACTGTCGCCGTGAAGGTGACGGGCTGCCCGTAGACTGACGGGTTTTGTGATGCAATCACTTTCGTGGTGCTCGTGGCTTTGGGGATGACCTGGCTAAGGATTTCCGACTTGCTCCCGGTGAAGTTCGCATCGCCGAGATAGGCTGCGATTATTCTCTGATCACCAACGCCGAGCTGGGACGTGGAGAATGTGCCGGAGCCGCCGTTCAGCGTTCCCGTTCCGAGCACAGTTGCGCCTTGCTTAAAGGTGACCGTTTCTCCATCGGGCGGAGTTCCAAAGGGAGAAGTGACCGTCGCTGTTAACAGCAATGTTTGGCCGTAGGCGGATGGATTTGGCGAAGAAGCAAGCGTGGTGGTGGTGGGAGACTTGGTCAATCCGTTCTGCCTGACGGTGATCTGCTGGCCCAATACGGTGATATGGGCCGTCCTGACCGAGGTGAACGGGTTTGCTGTAAACGAGAAACTGATGACGCCGCTGGCGATGGTTCCGATGGTGAGCCACCCTTGGTCGCTCGTGGGAGTGAAGACGCCGGCAAGAGACCTCGTGTAGGGAAGCACGGAAAGCAACGAGTCATACCCGGCCGCCGCAGGCTCGGTCAAGTTGGTGGGACCAACAAAGGCGTCAGTGATCTCCTTGATCGCATTGTTGTTATCATCCGCAATGTAGACGTTGTCAGCACCGTCCACAACTACTCCCTTAGGGCTGCTTAACCCTGAAGGCACTACGGCAGTCATCAGTTGCGTCGCGGCGTTCCATTCGTAGACCGCGTCGTTGCCGGAATCCGCGATGTAGACGTTGCCCGAGCCGTCTACCGCCACTCCCGTAGGACTGCTTAAGCCTGAAGACACGAGCGGGGCCACTAGTAGCGCCGACGCGCTCAATTCGTAGATGCCGCTGCTATCCGCGATGTAGACGTTGCCGAATTTGTCAACGGCCACTCCAGATGGTGAGCTCAAAGGGAAGCCCGACACCAAGGTGGTCATCAGTTGCGTCGCGGCGTTCCATTCGTAGACCGCGTCGTTGCCGGAATCCGCGATGTAGACGTTGCCCGAGCCGTCTACCGCCACTCCCGTAGGACTGCTTAAGCCTGAAGACACCAGCGTGGTCACTAGCTGCGTCGATGGGCTCCATTCCTTAATCGCTTGGTTGCCGGTATCCGCGATGTAGACGTCGCCCAAGATGTCCACCGCCACTCCATTTGGGCCATTCAGCCCAGACGACACGAGTGTTGTTCCCGGCCCAGGCCCTATATAATTTGTGCCCGCCTGGGTCACAGTCAGCGAAATACCCGCGACGGTCAGCGTGCCGGTGCGTGTTCCCTTGCCGGCGAACGCGTCATAGGTGAACGCCGGCATAGCGATGCCGGTGCCGCTGAGGCTCCCGGCAGAAAGGTGCAGAAAGGAATTGTTGGCGGTTGCGATCCACGCGCCGTCGTAGGCCAGTAAGACCGAAGAAGCGCCCTCGCTGCTTCCAACTAACAGCGCATTGGTCCCAAGGCCGGGGTTCGGCGTAGCAAGAATATACTGATTAGCGAGCCCATATTCTGACTCCACCGTCAGCTTGTTAAAATCCAGTTGTGTGAGATCCACCGATTGGGCAAAGGTTAGTTGAAATACTCCCCCACCTCGAATGCGGGTCGCTCCATATATACCCGACAAGCTGGTGAATCCATTGTTGGCTCCATTAGTCGTAGATATTGCAAGACCGGAGTTCATCGCCGTTAAAGCGAATCCGGGTGTAGTCGAAAGCGGTGTATCAACTTCGGTTCCGCTTGTGCCGTCGGCAAGGATCTCTCCAGGGTTTGCAAAATTACCCGAAAGGGAGACGCCGGACGTCAGCAGGCTGGAATCAGGGAAGGTGATGCGCACCCCAGTCTGCGTCACGTCATCAAAGGCCGTACCAGACCAATAAGCGCCTTCGGTCGTCAGCACATTTGTCACTTGCACGTAAAGAACGTTAGTTGCCGAGGGAAGCACATATAGATTAATGTCAGCTACCAGGAGGCGATTGTCATAATCTGGCATGTTCGATAAAGTGACGGGTTGCCCGTTCCAGGTACCAAGGCCCACGAGGTTGTACAATCCGGTTGATTCAAGAGAGCTTCTCAGCGTGGAAGGATCAAACTGTATGACATCCAATCGTGTCGGGGAAACAATTGTGGTGGAATTGTGCTGAACTGCGGGCAAGTTCGAATTGGCACAAGATCCCCCGCCGGGCGACCGTACGGAATGACACAATCCGCTTTGGCCGCCGCCAACTGGTTGCTGAGCGTTAGTCTGCCCAGACAGGAGTGGCACCAGCGCCGCCACAAGAATCAGGCAGAACTCGGCACCGACCGTCGTGCAAAGGCTTCGTTTAGGCATACGTTCTCCTATCGAGAAACTTCCAATCGATTACGCGGAGTTCTGCGGCATGGATAATTGCGTCGGGAGGCTTCCGCAGATAGCAGGCTAGACCGCCACCTAACATTTTCAAACTGGAATTTGATTTAATAGGACTCCCATATTGGCAACCAAGTCGTTTTAGTGTACAGTGATTCGCCTCTTTTTCAACCAAGTTTTTTGCGCAGCGCCTCGGTCAATAAGCGTACCAGGAGTACCAGCCCGGCGATAGATCTTTCGCGAGTGATCGTAGCGTCCTCCACGAAAGACTGTAAGATCGATTGCCACCCTTCCTCGCCACTTTGCACATCGCCGCCGGGCTCAGCTGGGCGCGATGGCTTAAGACAGAAGAGTAGAACAGCTCGCCGTCGAGTTTTGGCACGGCTAGGCTCGATTCGGGACCGGGGAGATGGTATCTGAGACCCCTGCTGGACACTGGCTGGCTCCAATGGACATCCACACTTGAACCTGAATGCGTTATCGGTCTGGTAGTGATCGTTTCGTTAGGAGAATCCACTGGGATCGCGCCAGGTTCAAGCCTGACTGTTGAGAACGCGGCCTCGGCTCGAATCTACTATTGTTGAAACTGGTACACCCAGCTGCTTCGCAATTGCCCGCCAGCTTTGGCCTGATTCTCGAAGCCGAGCTACTTCGTCCCGCCGAAAAACCCGCTTCGGTCTGCCCAGCTTTTTGCCTTTGGCCTTTGCAGCCCGAACCCCGCTGACCGTACGCTTGCACTCGGCCGCAGAAAACTGGGACAAAACCCAGCAGACATTCGGTCTCGCGGATCAGGATGGCGCTACACAATAAACTCGCATATAATCTCAAACACATCAGAAGGGAACGCTCATGTCCACGACTATGTGGGGCGGTAAGCCCCTGCGGTTTCTAGCTTGTTTAGCGCTTGTGTTGCTTTTCGCTATTCAACTCGGCTCCCAATCAGGCAACGGAACAGTCACGATAGCCACAGTCCCGTCATGGGGCCAAGACGGTAATGTCGGCGGATATGTTTACGGCACTACGACAAATCAAGTGAATCTCTACCTTTTTGAATTTATTCCCGACGTGGGCTGGTACTCGATATCAAGCTGCAGCGCAGTGACAGTTGACAGCACGGGACAGTTTTCGACGAGTGCCACCTCGGGCATAATGGGGCGCTACGCCACACGATTTACAGCTTACCTTGTGCCGGCAACCTTGCCAGTCCCTTGCGTGCAAGCGTCCGCAACGATTCCCTTCATTTTCCAACAGAATGCGCTAAGTGTTTCGACCGTGCCGCGGCTTCCGCAGTACAGCACATTTTCATTCGGAGGGCTGACGTGGTTTGTAAAAACCGCACCAATTCCGGTCTATCCAGGCCCGCAGTTCTTTGTTCAACAGAACGCTTTCGTCGATAATCAGGGCCAACTTCATCTAAGGCTGACCCAGTGCGGTGGTTCGTGGTGTGCGGCAGACGTCTACACTACGCAAACGATCGGATACGGAACGTACACGTTTGCGATCAACTCGACGCTGAACAACCTCGATCCGAATGTGACCCTAGGGTTGTTCACCTGGGACGCGCAAGCGGGGAACCAAAACAATCGTGAATTGGATATCGAGTTCGGTCGGTGGGGCAACCCGAACGCTACAGCCAATGCCCAGTTTGTCGTGCAGCCATACAACGGCCCCAACAACATCCAGACTTTCCTCATGAGTCCAGCCACTTCGTCCACACACCAGATCACGTGGCTACCGACTGGGGTTCAGTTCCAGTCTTCGGCCAACTCGGAAATAATCAGCCAGTGGAATTATCCTGCGGGCGGCCCCGTCCCGGTCCCTACGCCGGGCGACGTCCATCTCCACATGACGTTCTACGTTGCGGTAGGGCAAGCCCCGGTTGCGCCAGTCAATCAGGAGATTATTGTGAGCAATTTCCAATACAGTCCGAGCGGTCCGCAGATCGGGTTCTCGGAGACATCTGATTCCCCGCCATTTCTCGCCAGTACAAGAACCGTTCCGATAAGCGCAAGTGGGGCGGGATGCTCAGCGACCATTGAATCCGACAGCCCCTGGATAACGATCAATGGTCCTAACCCGGTCACTGCAGGTGGATCTCTTCAGTATTCGGTTGGGGATAACATTGGGGTTGCACGCACAGGTAATCTCATCCTCCAAAGTACGAACTGCAATGCTTCCCTCGGTAGCCAGGTACTAAGCGTTAGCCAAGCCGGATTTGTTTGTAGTCCGACGTTCTCCCAGCCATCCACCTCCATCGGTTTCCTTCAGAGTGTTCGCGCAGTGCTGATCCAGGGAACAGCTTCAGCATGCAGTTGGACCGTAACCTCATCGGCCCCTTGGATCACCATCGTTTCTTCACCTTCAGGCTCTGGAAACGGCAGCATCCAATTCTCGGCCGATGCAAACGCAAACCCACAGTTGCGGCAAGCCTACCTTTCTTTAAATAACGGGCAGCAGCACTGGGTTTACCAGGATGCCTCTGGCAGCATGCTAGCCCTTTCGCCGCTGGCAGCTTCGCCGTGTGGCGGTCAGCCTCCTCAGTTCGGAGTTTCGTGGGTTTCGCCCAGTCCCGTTGAAATTTACCTCTCGTCACCAAACGGGCAACTCGTCGGTCAATTTGGTTCGTCAGGCTCGACGCTTCTACCTCAGATTGGTGACGGCACGCCTATTTACTTAATTTCCCCGCCGGGCACCTCACAGGTTGTTGCCAGTGCGCTAGCCTCACTGCTCCCGCCAAATTGCGCTGGTCAACAAGTATCCCCACTGGGAATTGTCAACGCGGCAAGTTATAAGTCCATTTCCATGGCTCCCGGATCACTTGCCACAATTTTTGGAACAAACCTCAGCTCCACGACGGCCCAAGCCAGCGCGACACCATATCCCACCATGCTTGGTGGCCTAACCGTTTCACTATCGGGGGAGGCCTGTCCGCTGTTTTACGTCTCACCGACTCAGGTCAACTTCTTGGTACCTTCCGATCTTCCGCCTGGGCGCTACCTCCTAAGCGTTGGGTCGGCGACTGCTGACGCACTCGTAACGAACGTTTCCCCAGGAATCTTTACACTCAATGGAAACGGCACTGGTGTGCCCCTTGCTTCGCTCGTTGCCAACAAAACTGATGGATCTACAGTTGTGTTGGCTCCATATCAATGCAACGGCACTGGCTGTGCAGAAGTGCCTATGGTGCTCCCTCCCAATCTGACCTCACTTTACATCGTTCTTTATGGTACCGGTATCCGCAACGCTCACTTCGTAGCCGCTGCACTGGGGCCGATGTACCCTCAGGCGACATACTTCGGTGCACAGCCACAATACCTCGGTCTCGATCAGGTCAATTTAGTTCTCAACAATCCTTCTGGACTTACAGGACATCAATCGCTCATTTTGCAAGCAGATGGGGTTTTCAGCAATATCGTTGATCTTTTATTTCAGTGAGCCGGGAGGGTTTTGGCGACGCCGCGAGTCTTGGGTCCATCGCCGCCGGTCCGTTGCAGTTGACCTGCGGACTAGGGAAGAATGACGAGCCAAACCAGATTCGAGATTACTCGAAGATTTTGATCACCGTTCGTCCGTCCACCAAAGGCTATGTTGGGCCGTAGCCGATCGGGAGCACCGGGCCAAGTGGAAAATCATCGAGGAGGACGCCATTCGCCTCTATCCGAAAACACCATCGGCAACCAGCGCATCCATGCTTCGAGCTGAACCAATCGAGCATCCAATGGATGTTGGGGACGGAGGTCCACCGTGGCTTTCATCGTCGAAATGGTGGGTGGCGTGGAGGGCGCTTCGTGGCATTTCTGCTGCGGCGCGTTGGTGTGGGAACAAACCTTAGGGCTGGCTGCTGAAAATGGTTGGCGGCCACTTGGTACGAGTCCTGATCCAGTGTGGAGAGACGTATGGGACAAGCGTGGGAATTTTTCACCGGATTACCAGTGCGAAGAATGCGGCAAGACCGTCTCGGCTGTGGATGCCGTTGCTTTTGCTGACGCCTTGGAAGAGGGTTCCAAGCATCCGCTTCCAACATTTCCCAAAGGCCCAGTGCTTGTTCGTGAAGGCATGGCGGCCACAGAGTGCCGCTTGGCGAACGCTAAACTCGACGCCAATTTCCTGGTGGAATTCATTGGCTTCCTGCGCAAGGGCGAATTCAGTTTTTTCTGGGACGACTAAAAGCGCGTCACCCGAGAAACTCTTGGCCGAGCCCAAGCGTGTTACAGTTAAATCCGCTCGCCCAACAGCGCCGACCCAGCAAGCAATCTTGCATCTGGCAACCTCTCCGAGACGAGATCACAGCCGTTCCTGCGAATTAATTGTGCTGGATTCGCGGGACGGAACAACGAGGAGTCCCTTTAACTTGTCACGTTGTCTCTCAACTCTCCTATTCGTTGTACTTGGATTACCCAGTGTGAAAGCCGATACCGTACCAGTCACCTGGAGCGGATCACCGACAGCAACCTGCGATAGTGCAGAACTGTGTGAGGAGTTCGGATTCTTTCCCACGATTACTGAATCGCAGAATGGACCCGCGGCCGATGTGTATGAGGGTTTCGGCACCGGGATTATGTATTGCTGCGGCGGATCGGGTGCATCGATCGATACTCCATTTACGATTACATCCGAGGCGTCGGTGGAACTGGCGGTAGCAGCCGATTATAGTGGCTATGGAACGAGCTGCACCCCAGTAAACTGCGACCCATCTAGAAGCTGGACATTTGAGGGTGCATTTTCAGGCCAAAGCGAGATCGTGGATTCGAGTGGCAATGTCGATCTGGATCTTACCTGGGGAGGATCGGAAAGTATACCGTGCTCACAAGGGATCTTCGCAGGGGACTGCGTGGGAGAGATTTCTGTAGCATCGGATGTGTCGGGCGTGTTGGATTTGATGGCCGGGAATTATACACTTGTGACTTATGAGTCGAGTGGAAACAATAGTATCGGGCAGAACCAGACTGGAGTTTCGGTTCAAGAATCATTGGACCCTGGAACGGCTGTGCCTGAACCATCGGGCTTGTGGTTAGTTCTTGCTTTTGGCGCTTCCCTGTTTTTTTGTCGAAGACGGTCAGTCCGCTTGACGGCCCGGTACCAAGATGGATCGATCCGCCCGAGCCTGTAGGATGGCCGTTGCTGAGATTTGGAGACCTCAGGGCCGTTCTGCGGTGGCATGTGGCACTAGGGTTCTGGCGACCTTTGGCTAAACCTAATCAGCTTTGTTGGCCCTCTCACATCAGGGTCACGTCGCGCGGCAAGTCCCGCATGGCCTGCTTATTTTCGCCCAATCGGGTGAGCAAATTGCCCCGCCCGGTGACACATAACGAGTGGAGTATTGCATTTCTAGCGGCAGCCAGATGGTGGCCCGCTTGCAAGAGCATCCCTGCCCGGTACCATTCGGTCTGTCCTGCGTTCGCCCCATTTCGAAAAGTTGGCCATGTTCAAGTTGACCGCGTCCCGCCTCAGCACGCTGTTTATCCTCTCAGCATCGTTGGCGACTGCTCAGACATTGGCAATCCGAAGCGGAAACGGACCCGTCGCTCGGAGATGGCTTCATTCAGCTCCGCCAACGCCTGAAACTTGTGGTGGCGCAGAGCGGCGACAATCCAACGCTCGGCCAGCAGAACCGCATTTTCCACCTTGGCCTTGTCCCGAGGTTTTCTGGG
>Ga0302326_10003609_pt1 | contig 36274 bp, 23 predicted proteins | sample Palsa_T0_3_FD_202264 | JGI IMG/M metagenome (GOLD analysis project Ga0302326, IMG submission 202264) | Peat permafrost microbial communities from Stordalen Mire near Abisko, Sweden - Palsa_T0_3 | ecosystem: Environmental > Terrestrial > Soil > Palsa > Peat permafrost | place: Sweden: Abisko... | reverse complement strand
GTTTGACCATCATTACCCAGCAGATGCAGCACATCCGCTCCGCCTCTATCGGAATCTGGCTGCAGACCGGTTCGCGCGACGAAGATGCCGAATGGAACGGCATCTCGCATTTTATCGAGCACATGGTTTTTAAAGGCACCAAGCACCGCACCGCGGAAGAGATCGCGCGCCAGGTCGACTCCATCGGCGGCAACATGGACGCCTTCACCGCCAAGGAATGCATCTGCTTCAGCGTCAAGGTGCTCGACGAACACGTCCCCACCGCGCTCGACATTCTCAGCGACCTGGTTCTGAATCCTGTGTTCGATGCCGCCGACATTGCGCGCGAACGCGGCGTGATCCTCGAAGAAATCAAAATGGATGAGGACAATCCCGATTATCTCGTCCACGAAATCTTCACCCAGAACTTTTTCAAAGATCACCCGTTGGGCAAGCCGATTCTGGGCACGAAAGAAACCGTCAAGCGCTTCGACCGCAAGCCGGTGGTCGAAGCCTACGGGCACCGCTTCGCGCCCGGCAACATCATCGTCTCCGCGGCCGGCAATCTCGATCACGACCGCTTCGTCGAACTGGTCACCAAACAATTCGAGCACATGAAGCCCGCGAAGAACGGCTTCCATTCTTCGGCGCCGAAGACGGTTTCCCGCATCACGCTGCGGAATAAGAAGGCTCTGGAACAAGTCCAGTTGTGCCTGGGCGTGCCCGCGCATCCCATCGCGCACGAGAAGCGCCATGCCGGCTACATTCTCAACACTCTGCTCGGCGGAGGCATGAGTTCCCGCCTGTTCCAGAACATCCGCGAGCGCCAGGGCCTGGCGTACTCCATCTACAGCGACCTCAACCCCTACCGCGATACCGGATGCCTCGCCGTATACGCCGGCACGTCTCTGGCCTCGGCGTCAAAAGTGGTGCAGTCGGTGGTCAGCGAATTCCGCAGCCTGAAGACGACGCCCGTGCCCGACGAAGAATTGAAGCGCTCCAAGGCCCAGCTCAAGGGCAGCCTGATGCTCTCGCTCGAATCCAGCAGCGCCCGCATGTCGAACCTGGCGCGCCAGGAAATGTATTTCGACCGCTTCCACGATCTGGACGAGCTGATCGAAAAAATCGAAGCCGTCACCGCCGAAGACCTCACCGGTCTGGCCAACGAATTCTTCCACACCGAATCTGTCGCCGTAACCGTCCTGGGAAATCTGCCCGGCCTGAAGATTACCCGCGATCAACTGACCTGCTGAGTTTTTATGTACATCTTTTTTTGTACATACATTGCCGTACAGTTATTGCTGGTTTTGAGGGACTACTGTCCGAAATTGCCACAACAGCCTCCCCGGCGATTCCTGGGATGGCCTTTGCGGGGCCGGAAACGGCCCTGGCATCGACGATCGGGTGGGCAGCCGTGGTAACCACTAGACCCGAAATAATTCACGCTCTACGGGCTTCCTAACGCCCGCAACGAATTTTCAACGACTTACGAGCACAAAAACAGCTCTGCGGCGCGCAACCTCCTGCGCTATCAATGAGTTACTCCGAATTCCATCGGCAGTACGCTTTGGCGCCTGCCAGAGAACCCGTCAACCACCAAGGGCACGAAGGATCACGAAGGATTTCTTTTCGATGAGATTTCTTCCTGTGACTTAGTGCCCTTCGTGGTTAAAGATTTTCAAGCCGCACCACCAATCCCTATCTGGGCCATCTGAGTATTTAGGCTTTCGCTTTTGCTGGTCTTTCGCGGTTTGTCGAGGCATACTATCCGCAGAATCTTTCGAGGAGAGGTCACTTCGTCCCCGCATGTTCGAGCTGAAGACTGTCGTTCCAAAACTCGAGCGGTCAAAACTTGATCGCCCAAAACTCGAGCCGTCACAACTCGATCAACGTGCAGCCCGCCTGCGGTTCGGCCGCCCGCCGGAACCGAAGCAGCGGCGCACCATGGTGATGGCGCTCACTCTGCTGCTGGTCGCTTTAGGATTTGCCCTCTACCACGATCGCGATTTCTGGTTTCCTGAAACGCAGTCAGCCCAGGAACAAGAGCAGGATCAGGATCAAGAACAGAAACAGAAAAGAGACCAGCCGCAGTCCACCACACCCGCCAGCACAACATCGGCCCAGGCAGCCGCCGCCAGCCCAATCGTCTCGGCGAATAAGAAGCTCCACGCCGCGAAGCCGCAGGCGATCGCCAACTCTCCAGCCGACCCGGCTCCGCCATTCGCCGTCATTGCCAACCGAACCGTGCTGCCGCCGCTCGAAGTCGAAGTGGTCGCAGGAAATATCCATCGCAGGCTTCACCCCGGCGCCAACTCGGTGCACGTTGATCTGCAACCCGATCTGCAATCCGATCTTCAGCCCCATCTTCAACCAGAAGCTCAGTCCGAGGGCGCCGCTCCGAAAGCATCACAACCAGTCGTGCCCAGCGCTCCGCCTGACACCGCAGCCAGCGTGGTCAGCAACGCCGCCGACCGGGTTCAGATGTCCGCCGATACGGATGAAGTCGTCAGCAGTCCGGTGAAGCCCGGCTATCCTCTGCTGGCGCGTCAAATGAAAGTGCAGGGTTCGGTGATTCTACAGGCGCTCATCGGCCGCGATGGCCTGATCCAGGATCTCCGGGTGATCACCGGGCCGCCCATCCTGGCCCGCGCGGCGCAGGAAGCCGTAAGGCAGTGGCATTTCAAGCCCCACTACCAGGGCAACGACGCAGTCGAGACCCAGGCCAGGATCACGGTCAACTTCACCATCTCAACGAACTAGTTGTTGGTTTGACTCTCGACGTCGCCGGCCAATGCGCGGGCGAAGCAGCGCAAGCGCAATCAGGATCTGGAGTGCCGAAATGATCGGCGCTCGCCTAATCGATGCTCGTTTAATCGACGACCGTTTAATCGCATCGTTGGTCGATGCTCGATGCTCGACGATCGTCGAGTTGAAGACCCTCGATCAGCGCCACCGCGGCAGTGCCGGCGTCATGATCCGGACCGGCAGCCTCGGCCCTGCGGACGAACCCGTCAGCCTTGACTGTGGACCAGTGCCGCGAAGCAGATTGCCTTCCAGGGTCGAAGTGGCCGAGGGCGTCTTCCCATTCTGCGCCAGCCGAACCACACCCACCGGTGCGACATGGTCCCAGGACGGGGCCGCCGGCATGTGCTGCCAGATACGTTCAACTTCTGAGCCGCCCACAGGAAGAACGTTGGAACGGCCGCCGGATGTCCCCAGACTAGCCACGAAGATGGGCTTGGACGTGCCTCTCACGTTGATGGCGTGACGCAGGCCGTTGTTCAAGACCGCGTGCTGGGCCTGGAGGGTAGAAGGTTTGCTGCTCGCCAGCGCCACCTCTGCCGCCGGCTGCGCCGCACCCGACTTCGAGGGCGGGATGGAGACCACCGTCAGCACGACGCCGGTCGAGGTATAGGAGATCGAGAATTGCTCGGTCGCGTTGATCGCGATGGTCGTGTTGCTGAACGTCGTGCCGCCCAGCCCGCCCGTCGCGGTCAGCACGGTGAAGGTCTGGCCCACGGTGGGCGTGAAGGAGTTGATCAAACCGACCGTCAGCGTCCCGCCCAGACTGGCAGCGCCCGTGATCTTGAGCTGAGAATATTGCGTGCCCACGGCCGTGCCGCCGATGGAAACATTCATCGTGCCCGTGGAAAGTTGGGTGTAAGTTCCGGTGATGGAGAGCAGTCCGGCTTTCCCGCTGTCGCCCACGTTGATGGTGGGAGCAGTGCCGCTGCCACCGATGGATACATTGCCCTTCAGCGAACCGGATCCCTGAATCGTACCGCCCGTCACGCTGATGCCGGCCGTACCGCTGTCCACCAGCGTTCCGTCGACCGTGGTCGTGCCCGCACTTTGGCTATAGCTGTTGGTGGTTCCACCGATGGAGAGCGTGGTTCCCTTCGAGACATCCACCGTGCCCGAGTTCGCCAAGCTGCCGCCTGTGGTCAGCGTAGCGGCGGTGGCCAGCGTAAACGAACCCGTGTTGTTGTTGAAGGTGGAGAGCGCGTTGCTGGTGCCGTCGAGGATCTTGGCCGCGGCTCCGCTCAACGTGAGGTTGGCCGCGTTGGTGGTGATGCCGCCATTGGCGCTGGCCAACTGCAGCGTTCCACCTACGGTATAGGTTCCACCGGTGAGGGTTCCAGCCGAGAGATTGGTCAGTGATCCAGTGACGGTGAGCGTGCTGCCCGCATCCACGGTCAGCTTGCCCGAGTTGGTCAGGTTGCCGAGGGTCGAGAAGTTCGCTTCGCTGGCCAGGGTGAAGCTTCCCGCGGAGGTGATGCTGGCCAGATTGGCCAGGCCGTTCGTGTTGCCGGTCGAATTCTTGAACTCGCCCGTACCTTCGAGAGTGATGGTCGAGGCGTCGTTCACGATGTTCAGACCCGCGACCGAGAGCACTCCACCCACGGTGAAGGCGCCGCCGGTCAGCGTGTCGGTGACGCTGCTGTAGTTGGCCAGGCTGCCGGTGGAAACCACGGTGAAGTTGCTGCCGCTGTTGACGGTCAGCGTTCCTGAGTTGGTGAAGCCGCCTTCGGTGGTGAAGTTGGCGCCGCCGGCCAGAGTCAGCGCCTTGGTGTTCTTGTTCAGGCCCGCCAGGGCGTTGGCGCTGCCGGACATGATGGTTCCAGTACCTTCGAGGGTGAGCGTCGAAGAGTTGGTAGTGATGCTGACGCCGCTGTTCAGGTCGAGCTTGCCGCCCAGCACGAACGTTCCGCCCGACAAGGTCGTGCCGCTGATCTGCGCGAGCGCGGGAGCGGTGAAACTGCTGCCGGTGTTGATGGTCAGAGTTCCCGTATTGCTGAAGCTCGCAGCGGTGGTCGAGTAGGCGATGCCGCCTGAGAACGTGAGTTTTCCAGTATTGCTGGCCAGCGCCGCTAGTGCGTTCGTCCCGTTCGAGGTGTTCTTGATCGTTCCCCCGGCCAGAGTCAGAGTGGCCGCGTTGGTGGTGATGCTCTGCGCCGCGCCGGTGATGTTCAGGTTCGACTCAAGCACGTAAGTGCCGGCCGTGAGCGTTCCGCCGCTGATCTGGGTCAGCGAACCGACGTTGAAGGCGGTTGAGCCGAGAATGGTCAGCGATCCGGCGTTGCTGAATGCCCCGGTATCGGTGAGAGCTACATCGGTGGTCAGGCTGCCCGTCGAGGTAATGCTGGTCAGTCCTACGAGGGCGTTGGTATTGCTGGTGGTGTTGATGAGTTGTCCGCCGCCTTCTTCGGTCACGCTGGCGGCCAGCGTCGTGATGCCGGTCGAGCTGCCCGCGAAGGTGATGTTGCCGCCGTTCGCAATGTAGGTGCCGCCGGTCAGAGTATTCGTAAGGCCGCTGTAGTTGGTGAAGCCCAAATTATCCACGTCAATGGCGATGGTGCCGCCGATGACATTGGAATCCACGGTGCCATCGTTGGTGAAGCCCATCGAGGCGTTGCCGATGTTTCCCGCCCCTTCGATGGTGTTGAAACTGGTCAGGATGGGATTGGTGCCGGTGCCCAGGATGTAGTCGTTCGTCAGAGAAGTGCCGCCCAGAACCACGGTTCCGGTTCCGGCCAGCGTGACCGCGCCGTTCACGGTCAGGAAGGTGTTGTTGTTGGCATTGTCCAGCGTAATCGAGCCAGTATTGGTGATGGTCCCGGTCAGAGTCGTGTTGGTGTTGTTCAACACGATCAGGCTGCCCGATGTGGCCAGACTGGTGAGCGAGCTGTTATTGCTGGTGATCGTGCCCGTACCCACCGCCGACAGCGTTCCCCCGGTAATGCTGGTGCTGTTCAGAACGAGCGACGAGCCGGTCTGCGCGGTGATCGTTCCCCCGGTATTCGTCCAGGACGCGCCGCTCAGCTCCAGCGTGGCGCCGCCGGTCGCTTCCATTACTTTCTTGTTGATCGAAGCCCCGCTCGGGTTGATCAGCAGGGTATCGCCGTTTCCGTTGGAATCGATGGTCGAGTTGTTGACCAGCAGGAGCCCGCCGTTGCCGATGGTGCCGTAACCGCTGATCGGCTGGTCGATGGTCAGCGTGCCACCGTTGCCGTTGATGTAGTCATTGGTCGTGCTGGTGCCGCCTAGAATCACGCTGCCCGTGCCCGCCAGCGTGACATTTCCGCTGGCTGTCAGAAACGTGTTGTTCCCCGTGTTGTTCAGCGTGATGGTGCCGTTGTTGGTGATCGTCCCGGTCAGCGTCGCGGCGGTGTTGTTGTCCACGAGCAGGCTTCCCGAGGTGGTCAAAGTGTTCAGTGTAACGTTACTGGTGTTGATCGTGCCCGTACCCACCGCCGACAGCGTTCCGCCGGTGATGCTGGTGTTGAGCAGGTCCACCGATGAGCCAGCCGCCGCGGTGATCGTCGCGCCGGTGTTCGTCCAGGACACGCCGCTCAGTTCGAGCGTGCCGCCGTTGGTCGCTTCCATCACCTTGGTGTTGGTCGAGGCCGCGCTCGGATTGATCAGCAAGGTCTGGCCGCTCACGTTGGCGTCAATGGTGGAGTTGTTGACCAGCACGAGCCCTCCGTTGCCCACCGTGCCGAAGCCGCTGAGGTGCTGGTCAAGGGTCAGGATGCCCCCGTTGCCGGTGATGTAGTCATCGGCCCCGATGCCGCCCAGCACAACGCTGCCGGCGCCCGTCACGGTGACATTTCCGCTGATCGACAATTCCGTCGTGTTGCCGGTGCTGTCAAGGGTCAGCGTGCCGCCGTTGGTGAGGGTCCCAATCAACGTCGTCGTGCCGTTATTCCCGATGACGATGTTCGCGGAATTGGTCAGATCATTGAATGTGCTGCCGAAGCTGGTGATGGTCCCGGCGCCGGTCTGCGTGATTCCATTCCAGCTGCTGTTGGTGGTGGTAATGGTTGCCGTGCCGGCCGTCGTGATGGTTCCGCCGGTTACGGCAGTATTATTCAGCACCAGCCCGGAGCCGGTTGCCACGTTGAGGGTCGCGCCGGTGTTCGTCCAGGAACCGCCGCTCAATTCCAGAGTTCCGCCGCCGGTGGCTTCCATGATTTTGGTATTCGTCGAAGCGCCGGCAGGGTTCAGGATCAGCGTATTGCCGCTTACGTTGGAGTTGATCGTGGAGTTGTTGACCAGATCGATCGATGCGTTACCGATATTGCCATAACCGCTGACTGCTTGATCGATGGTCAGCGTACCACCGTTGCCGTTGATGTAGTCGTTGGCCGCGCCGCTGCCGTCCAGGATCAAGCTGCCACTGCCCGTCAGGGTGACGTTTCCATTGATAGTAATGAACGCGTTGTTTCCGCCATTGTCCAACGAAATGGTGCCGTTATTGGTGATCGTTCCGGCCAGAGTTGTGGTGGTGTTGTCGGGTATGATCAGGCTGCCCGATGTGGTGAGCCCGGTCAGCGAACTGTTGATGCTTGTAATCGTCCCCGTGCCCACTGCCGACAGGGTTCCGCCCGTGATGCTGGTAGAGTTCAGAACGAGCGCCGAGCCGGTCGCCGCGGTAATCGTCGCTCCCGTGTTCGTCCAGGACGCGCCGCTCAGTTCTAACGTTCCGCCGCCGGTCGCTTCCATGACGCCGGAGTTGGTCGAGGCCCCACTCGGGTTGATCACCAGCGTATCGCCGTTTCCGTTCGAGTTAATGGTGGAGTTGTTCACCAGCAAAAGGCTGCCGTTGCCGATGGTGCCGTAGCCGCTGATCGGCTGGTCGATGGTCAGCGTGCCGCCGTTGCCGTTGATATAGTCATTGGTCGTGCCGGTGCCGCCCAGAATCACGCTGCCCGTGCCCGCCAGCGTGACATTTCCGCTGGTCGTCAGAAACGTGTTGTTCCCCGTGTTGTTCAGCGTGATGGTGCCATTGTTGGTGATGGTTCCGCTCAGCGTGGTGGTGGTGTTGTTGTCCACGATCAGGCTGCCCGACGTGGTCAGATTGGTCAGTGAGACGTTGCTGGTGTTGATTGTGCCCGTGCCCACTGCCGACAGCGTTCCTCCGGTGATGCTGGTGCTGACCAAGTCTACTGATGAGCCAGCCAGGGCAGTGATCGTCCCCCCGGTGTTCGTCCACGACACACCGTTCAGTTCCAGCGTGCCGCCGTTGGTCGCTTCCAGGGTGCTTGTGTTCGTCGAGGCTCCGCTGGGATTGAGCAGCAGGGTCTGGCCGCTCACGTTGGCGTTGATGGTGGAGTTGTTGACCAGTACGAGCCCTCCGTTGCCCACCGTGCCAAAACCGCTGAGCAACTGGTCAACGGTCAGGGTGCCACCGCTGCCGGTGATGTAGTCATTCGCCCCGACGCCTCCCAGCACGAGGCTCCCGCTGCCGCCCAGGGTGAGAGAGGCTCCAACGTCCAAAATGGTATTGTTGCCGGTCGAGTCCAGAGTGATGACGCCGTTGTTCGAGATGTTGCCACCTACGGTCAGCGTGGTGTTGTTCCCCACCGTCACGGAACTGCTCGCGCCGCTCAGCGTGAGCGTGCCGATGCTGGCGCTGTCATCCTCGTTGGTGGCAAAGCCCGTGCCGATCGAAACATTCTGCCCGCTGGGGGCGCCATTGTTCCAGTTGCTGTTGTCGCTCCAGTTGTTGTTCGCGCCGCCGCCGCCGTTCCAGGTGTCAGTGCTCTCCGGCGGAGCCAGGCTCTTCGTCGCCCGCGCCGACTCGGGGCGGGCGGCAATGGGCTGCGCCTGCAAGGGGTTGCGCTGCGAAGCAGCGGCGGTCTGGGCGAAGGTGGGACCGGCCAAGGCAAACAGTGCCGCCGCAACAGCAAGCAAACTCATCCGACTCACTACAGAACACGCTGGACGCATGGGAGACTCCATATCACGCAACTCTGAATATTTGCTTCTCTTGATGCAAGAAATCCTGATGCAAGAAATTGCAGTTCACTACTTCGCCAGCCGGAAACACTTCGGGCGTTCACGGGCAAACGGGAGAGGAGACGACAGAACCAAAAAGGCACTTCGTGACCCAAGAAACAATCGAGCCCCCAACAGGCTGCTTAATTTCGCCTGAAATCACCTGGGAGTCAATGCCCCATGTCTCACGCCTGACTCATGCGTGGATCACGCGCCAAGTATTTTATTTACATGGCGATGAGGGCACTTATCACGCGTTCGCAAGGGCCGAAAAAATGAGCGTTTCACAACCCTGCTACTGGATGGAAGCCTTGCGGCTTCGCATCTCAGTCGCTTCAATTCGGCCCCTTCATTTTTTCTTTGACGCTGCGGGCCAGTTTCTCAATTTCCTCGGCCTTCTTGATGACGTCGAGCGAGAGCACGTTTTCGTCGGACTTGTCCACGGACCGCTTGAGTTCGACGGACAGTTTCAGCAGTTTTTCGGTGTCGCTTTTCAGGGCGGCGACGCGCTCCCTGGCCGCTTTCTTGGCCATCTCGCCTTCGATGCGGGCGCGGTCGTCGTCCGACATGGACGGGTTGATGTTGGGATTGGAGGCCGGGATTCCCGGAGGAGTCGGGGTCTGCCGCGGTTGCTGCGCGAATACTTGCGGCGCGACGCTGAGGAGGATGTACAAGAAAAGGACGAACGTCCATGGCGACAATCGGGTGCGCACGGAAACCTCACGAGAGAGTCAACCTGCACTGCTCTGCCGGAAATTATACTTCGAGGGAAAAGGAATTCACTACAGAGGACACAGGGGACATAAAAGAACAAAAGCCAGAGTGGAGGCTCTGGCTTTCATCGTCAGTATTCGGCAGCTGGCGGTTACAGCGAACTCATGTTTGCCAGGAACTCGGCGTTGGCCTTGGTCTTGTTCAGACGTTCGACCAAGAGTTCCATGGCCTCCACGGGCGACAGCGGGTTCAGCACTTTGCGCAGAACCCAGATGCGCTGCAGATCTTCTTTCGGAATGAGCAGTTCTTCCTTACGCGTGCCGGAGCGCTGAATGTCGATGGCCGGAAAGACGCGCTTGTCGACCAACTTACGCTCGAGGATGATTTCCGAATTGCCCGTGCCTTTGAATTCTTCGAAGATCACGTCGTCCATGCGCGAGCCGGTGTCGATCAGCGCCGTTGCAATGATAGTGAGCGAACCGCCTTCTTCAATGTTGCGGGCGGAGCCGAAGAAGCGTTTCGGGCGCTGGAGAGCGTTCGAATCCACGCCGCCGGAGAGCACTTTGCCCGAGGGCGGAACGATCGTGTTGTAGGCGCGGGCGAGACGAGTAATCGAATCCAGCAGGATCACGACGTCGCGCTTGTGCTCGACCAATCTTTTCGCCTTTTCGATTACCATTTCGGCGACCTGCACGTGGCGGGCGGCGGGCTCGTCGAAGGTCGAAGAAATCACTTCGCCTTTGACCGACCGCTGCATGTCGGTGACTTCTTCCGGGCGCTCGTCGATCAGCAGCACCATCAGCACGACTTCAGGATGATTCGCGGTAATCGAATTGGCGACGTTCTGCAGCAGCATGGTCTTGCCGGCGCGCGGCGGAGAAACAATCAGGCCGCGCTGGCCCTTGCCGAGAGGCGTGAGCAAATCCATGACGCGGGCGCTGGCGTTCTCGCGCGTGGTTTCAAGCTTCAGGCGCTCCTGCGGATACAGCGGCGTCAGGTTGTCGAACAGTATCTTGTTGCGGGCTTCATCGGGCGACTCGAAGTTAACGGCTTCAATCTTGACCAGCGCGAAGTATTTTTCGCCTTCATGCGGAGGCCGCACCTGGCCGCTGATGGTGTCGCCGGTCTTGAGATCGAATTTTCGGATTTGCGAGGGCGACACGTAGATGTCGTCGGGGCCGGGCAGGTAGTTGTAGTCGGGAGAGCGCAGAAAGCCGTAACCGTCCGGCAGGATTTCGAGGACGCCTTCGGCAAAGATGTGGCCTTCTTTTTCGCTTTGCGCCTGCAGTATCTTGAAAATCAAGTCCTGCTTGCGCATGGCGCTGGCACCGGGCAGATCCAAGGTCCTTGCGATCTTGGTCAGTTCGGTGATGTTCTTTTCTTTCAGTTCAGCAATGGTCATGATTCACCTGAACCCGTGCACTAGAGCTTCATTCAGTAGTGTCAACGGGAGATTTTTAAAAGGAGGGGACGCAGGAAAGACGCAAGTCGTACGAGGCAGGAAGGCGGGGCTGGGTTAAGCAGCCCGCCGTTGTGCCTCAGCAAAATTCTCTGGTTCCGACAAAATATCTTGCCGCTGCGCGCCAGCGATCCGGTCCAACACACCGTTCATCGTTTCCTGGATTCTGGTGCTGGGCCGGTGGAACTTCCGCGTGGCCTTGGAGGCAAGCTGACAAAGCATATACCGATTCCGCAGGGTCTGTAAAGCATCAAACACACGATCAGAGCGCATGTGCCTTCGTTCTCCTTTACTTTATGATGTGGCCTTCCGCATTCGTCCTTTGCCGAGGAGGGTGACTCGAACCTTAGAGTTCACTCTAAGTCACTGATTCCTAGTAAGTTGTAAAGGAGTTAGCGTAAAAACTCACTTTTGAATAGATGCGTGACCAGACTCCGAAGATGCTCGATTTTCTGGGCTTGGCTTCGCAGGCGCAGAGTGAGGCAAGGCCCGCAAGCTTTTCGGATGTCCTAGAACTCGTAAATGTAGCCGCAACCGCAGAAGAGGTCAAGTAATTATTTCTGAATTATACACTTGATAAACCCACTATTTAGCTCGTATATTAGGGCACATGGACGGCAAAGAACTGAATCTATTTGAGTTAGCCGCTCACTTTAACGATGAGGACAAGGCGCGGGAGTTCCTAGAGGCGCAACGTTGGCCAGAAGGCCCTGTCTGCCCGCATTGCGGCGAACTGAATAACGCCTACAAGCTGGAACCCAAGCCTTCCAAGAAGAATACCCACGTCCGCAAGGGTGTTTGGAAGTGCGCCGTATGCCGCGAACAGTTCACCGTGACCGTGGGCACGATCTTTGCCGATTCCCATATCCCCCTCAGCAAGTGGTTGCTTGCGTTTCATCTGCTCTGCTCTAGCAAGAAGGGCATGAGCGCCCACCAGCTTCACAGAATGCTCAAGGTGACCTACAGGAGTGCATGGTTCATGGCTCATCGCATCCGGTACGCAATGAGTCAGGAACCGTTGTCATCGAAGCTCACGGGGATTATCGAAGTGGATGAGGCTTACATCGGCGGAAAGCGCCGTTACTCTCAGAGCAACCAAGTGAAGCCGGGACAACGCGCACAGGATCGCATCGGCCCTTTCGCGGATAAGGCTCCGGTCGTTTCCGTGCTGCAACGTGGGGGCCGCGTGCAATCTGGTCACATGCCGAAGGTGACCGCTGAGAATCTTCGCAGCGTCGTTAACACGATGGTTGCTGCGGACATAGAGCGCTATGCGAAACGCTTCAACATTCCAGTTATGCGAATCTGCGATTTGCCAGTGCCGACGATTGAGGATGAGCGTCCGATTGAAGCGGGAGAAATTGGTTCGCAACAGTCGCTTGCGCTCAATCCGCCAGAGGTGAAGTCAAATGACGAATCAGAATAAGCGAGTAACAAACTCCAAGCCGATCCCGCATATCCCCCTCCCTTTCAAGGAAGTGATCGGAGACGTACTCAAGGTGAAGCCGCCAACTAAACCGCCCTCTAAAACTAAATCCAAGTAGAGACTAGTAGGCTAGCGTGTACCAGCCACGGTCGCCGTTATAGCTGAGGACGCATTTTCGGAGGATGTCTCTGCCAATGAGAGCATGGTGGGGAATGATCAAGCCTATGTCGTAGGTTTCAGCAATGTGCGGCGTGGTTCCGGTTGAGGGCGTAACCATAGGGACTGTGCCAGTGGGTGTTCAGTCCTAGCGAAGTCACAACAGATGGGTCTAGGCATGTGCCACTTGCGCCCGTGTCAACCAATGCCCTTATTTGTATGGGATTCGGTATTGCCTGATTAGCCGCAACAAGCGCAGTTCTGCGAGCCTCGCTAACACTCACGTACGCATCGAGGAGCGGACCAGTGGGGAAAATTTGCAACGTGAAGTGAGGCATGTTGGGTTAGTGCGTGGAGCACGGCTCAACAAACCGCGTAATGAATTGAATGTGTTCCGTCGCATTTATCTTTTTTACCAAGAAGGGTTCGAGGCCAAATTTTGTGTACCCTGCCTTCACGGCATCGTCGTATGCGCTGAAAGTTCCGACAACATCGGCGCCGTGAATCAGCGCAAACTTCCCTTCCTTGTCTTTAAGTTCGGCCAATTTGGCCTTGTAGGTTTCCAGTTCTTTTTCAAGAGCGATACGATTACCTTCTTTGCAGCAACGGCAGAATTATCCGCCCAAGTCAATTATAGAGCAACAGGGATTTTTTCAACTATCCGGTGGGAGCTGTACTGATCCCCACTTGATAAGGGGAATTGTGGTGCCGGAAACGGGACTCGAACCCGCACGGTTTCCCAACGGCTTCGCTAGAAGCCCTCTTTTTGGAGGACGCCTAGCAAGCCGCCGCGTCTGCCAGTTTCGCCACTCCCGGCACAAGATCATTGTAGCCCTGTCACGGCCTTCTCACTATGAGACTTTCGTGTGGGTTTGTCAAAGGCATAATTAAGAATTATTTGTGAACACGGGGTCGCGCTCCCTCTGAAAGATCGCCTGCGCTATGCCTGAACCGGGGGCCGAGGCGATGCAAACTATTCTGCCCACTATAGTTAGTCGATTTTCACGACCCGGCTGCAAGGGGTCAATTCGGGATGAAGGTGCCGGAAATAGCATAGCAACCCGAGCTGAATCAGGGCGGGGACGGACATCCGACGCATCCCTGGGCGCATTTTTGGCAAGCCGCTACATTATCAAGACAGGCGTGTTCCTTAACAGTGTGTGATGAACCAATGTGTGATGTGGAATTGTGACGCCGTGTGATGTTGAATTGAGACGCTGCTTCGGCGTCTTCACGTCCGTCGTCAAGGATCAGTTCGAGGTGCTTCATGGGTCTCCGCTCGGCGCTCGCATCTGTCGTGTTGCTTGCCGGCGTCTTCGTGCTTTGGCCGGAAACCGGCGCGGCGCAGTCTCTTACGCCGCTCTGCCAGCCCACGGTGACCGGTCCGGTCATTGTCGAAACGCATGACCAGATTAACGATGCCGGGGTCAGGGCCGAGCCTCCGCTGACCGAAACCAAGGGTTTCGGTTTCGCGTGGCCCGACACGCAGATGGGCGTGATTAAGACTCGCGACGGCTACGAGTTTTTCACCAGCGACGGCGCATTTCACCCCCGGCAGATGTGGGAGGGCCACCTGGTGGGCAACAATAATTATGGGTCGGTGACCACCACCGTGGGCACGCTCGATCATCCGCTCGGCGCCGGCGCGCCGCATGACGTCACGATTTCGCCGAATCCCGATCCCGGCATCAACCCGAACTATCCCGCTTACACCTACATCGGCGGAGGGCCGGTCTTTCAGGTTCCTGAGGGCATGATCGGGGCAGGCAATCTGATCGTGGGTTATCACGCGGAAACTCCCACCAACACGCTCTATGCCGTGCACGGGCTGGCCGCCTCCCAGGATAACGGCCAGCACTGGACCGACCTCGGCGAAGTAGTGCGGCCAAACCAGTCGTTTTCAGCGACGCTTGCACCCGGATTCGACGAGATCGGCGACGGTCCGCTGGTGCTCTCGCCCGATCACAAATATCTCTACTTCTACTTCCCCGACTGGCCCGCCGGTACCACGACTACGACCAATGTTTCGGTGGCGCGGGCGCCGCTCATCTCTGTGCTGGAAGCCGCCTTCGGGTCGCCGCATCCCCACATGGCTGCATTCGAAAAGTTCTATCAGGGAAGCTGGCATCTGCAGCCTGGGATCGGCGGAGCATCCACCGATCTCAATCCCACCGCCGCGTATCAGGGATATCTCGACGTTCATTACAATGGCGCGCTCAGCCGCTATGTGATGATCACCTCCAACGACACGGACTTCGCCTATTACGAGTCGGTCGACGGCCTGACCTGGACATACGCATTCTTTCTCGGCGCCTTCGCCGACCCCGGCAACGGTACGGGGACGATTGCGCCTTATCCCACATCGGTAGGGCTGGGCGATGACCCAAGCGTTCTAGGGAAAAGCTGGTACGTGTACTTCACCTTCCTGCACCTGGAGAATGGCGGCCTGCCGAGAAAAGGCAACTCCCTGCGGCGGATCACACTGACTTGCCCATAAACGACCTGCCCGTAGCATCACGAAATCGGAAACGCAGGAAAGGATCGCGACGATGCAAAGACTGATTCTGCCCGCCGCAATACTGTGGCTTAGTTCGGTGGTGGCAGCCCAAGTGGCGCCGGCAAGTCTGCCCGACGGCCCTCTGGTGGTTGATGAGAACAGCCACGTGGTCGTGATGGAGTACGAGAACTGGTTCGGTCCGAATGCGGTGACATTTCAAGGCACGGCCGCCATGCCGTTTCTGCAGTCCGCCGACATGCAAAGTGTTGGCGGAGGCTACGACAGCGCCGATCCCGCCGTGATCAAGACTCACCTCGCGTGGTTCGAATACCTGGGAATCGATGCGGCCCTGATTGAAGTCACCAACAACGTGAGCTGCATTTTCAACAGCGAGTGGTTCGCGCAGAAGCATCTGCCGAACTGCACGCCGGCCTTTCGTTCTTACAACCAGACGATTCGCAACAACACCGGCAAAACCTATCCCGCCTGGACTGCGCTGGGCACGCGGCTCAAGCTGATTCCCCTGCTGGGCGGAATCGACCAGAATGTTCTTTACAAGGATCTCGACGGAAAGACCGCTTTCGAAAAGGAAATTGAATATTTCGGCGCGCTCATGAGCGAGGATCCCGGCCGCAACGTGATTTACCAGGGCAAGCCGCTCATGCTGGTTTTCCTGGGAGCGGCGCAGGATCCAGATCGCGCGGACAATCCGCTGTGGTTTCAGATCGAAAAGTTTCTGCAAGCTCATCCGGAGATCAGCAATCAATACACATTCAAATTAATGGCGGGATATCTCGATAGCCAGCCGGGTCTTTGGAAAAATCAGGGACTGCCCACGGGCCCGGTGGAAATCAATCCGTCCTATGGCTTCTGGAGTTGGGTTGACCGGCTCAATCCGACCTGCACGGTGCAGCCCTACTGTCCTTACTATCCGTCGTATAACCAGGCCGGGCCGCGGGTGGAAAACTTCACTGCCGCGATCGCGACCGCGGGGCAGGACGGCTGGGGCTGCCCGAACGAGAATTCGCTGCCCTATTGTCCTGACGATTCGCTGCGCTACGGGTCCGATGGATCCTATATCACGTTCGACGGGTTCATGAGCGAGGCCCGCCAGCTTGAGCCTATCTTTCTCATCATCCACCAGTTCAACGAGTTCGTGCCGCCCGATGAGGGCTTTGACGCCAATACCGACGACGACCTCGAGCCCGCCAACCTGTGGGGCAACGACCTGGAAATCGTGAAGCATCAGATCGAGCTTTACCGCCGGAACGTCGGCGCGCCTTGTCCCGGCTGTGATTGAAAATCGTAAGCGGCTGCGCTCTCGCTGCCCCGTGGTTCGCAGTTAGAGCCTTAAGTCCCTGCCGTCGCTTTTCCTGTTGACAGGCCTGCGGCGAGCGTTCAGGATTCATACGATTTATTGAAACCGTTCACTGGTTTCCTGCGGAGCTATCCAGGAAACCCCAATTCGCATTCCTAACGGACGCATTGCATCGAACCCGTTCGACGGGTGAGGGGTAACACAATGACCAAGAATTGCCTTAACCTTTCGCATCGCCTGCGGCCTTCCGCCATTGCCGCCGCATTCCTGCTGCTGGCCTGTGCTTCAGCGCTGGCCGCTTCATCGGCTTATGTGCGCGTCAACCAGGCGGGCTATGAGGCCGCGAATCCTCCCTTTCAGGCCTATCTCATGTCCACGGCCTCGGAATCGGGGGCAACTTTCAGCGTCATCAATTCCGAAGGCACCACCGTTTATTCCGGTGCAATCGGCGCGCTGCTCGGCACCTGGAGCAACAGCAAAAAGCTCACCTACGACGTCTACTCGCTCAGCTTTACCGTTCCCGGCGGCGACATCTACACCATCTCCGTCACCGGACCCGTGGCCGCTACGTCGCCGAAATTTGCGGTGAACACGCCCACTGTGCTCTATCCGGGCCTGCTGCTGAATACGCTGTGGTTTTACGAAACCGATCGCGACGGCCCGAACTATATCCCGAACGCCCTGCGCAGCGCGCCCGGACATCTCAACGACGAGAGCGCCACGGTGTACGACACGCCTCCGCTGAATGCCAACGACCTGATCACCACCAAGGGAACGGCGCTCACTTCCACCGGAGCCGTGATTGATGCCGCCGGAGGCTGGTGGGACGCCGGCGACTACATGAAGTACGTCGAGACCGTGAGCTACACCACGGCGCTCATGGAAATCGGCATCCGCGACTTCCCCAGGCAGATGGGCCCGAGCGCTCCCTTAAAGCCTGCGGCTCCGCCGGCTTCGGTTTCATACTCCGGAACTGCATCTGGCGCACCCACGTCGTCCAACTTTGCGGCCGAAGCTGAGTTCGGCGTCGCGTGGCTGGCCGCGATGTGGAACGACAGCAGCAAGACCCTCTACTACCAGGTCGACACCAGCCAGGACTGGAAAAATTTCCCCGATCTCGAATCGGAGTACGACATCTGGACCCTGCCGCAGGCGGCCGATGATTACGAAGGCTGCACCACCGACTACTACTACATCTGCTACCGACCGGTTTTTCTTGCGGCGACCGCGGGATCAACCATCAGCCCCAACCTTGCCGGACGTATGGCCGCGGCGTTTGCCGAATATTACCAGCTCGCCCGAACGTCGAATCCCGCGGCGGCGAACATGGCCCTGCTCTACGCCGAGGATATCTTCGCCCTGGCCAATACAACTCTCGCCGACCCCGCCAAGTCGGTCGACGACGGCTCCTGCGCATCGGGCTGCCTGCTCACGGTCTCTCCGTTTGACGGCTACCCAGAAACCGTATGGGATGACGACATGGAGCTGGGCGCGACCGAGCTCTACATTGCGCTCCAGTCCGCGGGCGGAAATTTGCCGCCCGGCTTGCCCGTCACCAACCCCATGACTTACCTCACTGACGCCGCGCAGTATGCCAGCAACTACATCACGAAGATTTATGCCACCGGCGTCGAAGACACTCTCAACCTCTACGACGTGAGCGGCTTGGCCCACTTCGAGTTGTATCGGGCTCTCGGCGTGGCCGGCAATCCGAACGGCCTGGCGGTGAATCAAGCGACCATGCTCAGCGCGCTCGAAAATCAGATGAACGTGGCCATCGCCCAGTCTCAAAGCGACGCGTGGGGATTCGGCGTGCCCTGGCAGGATGGCGACACCACTTCGCACGGCGCCGGCCTTTCGGTGATGGCGAGCGAACTCTATTACCTGACCGGCACGTCCAGCTATAACACTTACTCGCAGCGATGGCTCGCCAACATCCTCGGCGCCAACTCCTGGGGATCGTCGTTCATCGTGGGCGACGGCAGCACCTTCCCCAACTGCATCCAGCATCAAGTCGCGAACATCGCGGGAGCGCTGAATGGAACTTCCGGCGGCACGCCCATCCTGTGGGGCGCGGCTTCCGAGGGACCGGCCAGCGCGGCGACCTCCGGAACTCTTACCGGAATGAATCTGTGCCCCGCGGGCGGAGGCGATGCCTTCTCCGTGTTCAACGGAAATGACGGCGCCTACGACAGCGCCGATGTAGCTGTTTATCGAGACAACGTGCAGTCCTACAGCACGACCGAGCCCGGCATCGACCTGAGTTCCACGTCGTTCCTGATGTGGTCGTGGCGCATCGCGGGCAGGCCGGGCACTCTGCCGTAGCTAAATCGGCAGCAGTAACGCGAGCCAGCGGAGGTTCTGTTGGTTCGCGTTTCTGTCGCCCGAGCGGCGCGTGAGCCCCGTCCTAGCGCGGCCACAGCCAGCCGAACGTTCCCGCGGTCAGCAGCGCATATACCAGTCCATCGAAGACGTCCTTGATGGTTGCACTCCAGGTCTGCCCTTTCCAGATTCCGTCACTGAGGTGTCCCAGGCCGTAGCCGAGGAATGCGGCCGTGCCCACGACGCGAAACACGCGCAAATAGTGCGCGCCCGGCGCAACCGTGTGCGCCGCGAGATAGGCGACGACGAACCCGATGAGAAGGCAATAGGAAACCCACAGCCCGAGGAATTTCGCCATGATGGGCGGACCACTGGGAAACACCGTCATCGTTCCGACCGGCCCCTGCTTGTATTTCTCGATTGCTGCCGGCGACTTCATCTCCTTCTGAGTAAAAAACGGGAAGATGTAGAGGCCGCGCTTCACGCCCGCGCCCCGCAGGTTGGCGAGGACGTTGTCCTCATCGGGCAGCTTCTGGTAATCGCTTCGGTGGTAGGGCAAAACCGTGTACATGATGGAACTGGCAACGAACACGATAACCGCCGAGATCACAATGGGGAGCCACAGAGCGGAGAGCGGAGTCATGCGAGCCTCCTGATAAGAATCAGCCTGATTCGAATAGGTTTGGTTGCGTTCGGTCAACGCCACAGCGTCTCCGCGAGGCTACCCTTGTGCCAGGCCGAGGTCAAGAATTTAGTAGAATTCGTCTTCGTGACTCGAAGCAGTGCGGCGATGGCACTGGCAGCATCTAAAGCGGAACCATGACAGCCGAAGGAAATCCAGCGCGCGTTCAAGTGATTCCCGCGGAAGGCCTCCCGCGGGAATCGGTTCAACTCAATTCATGGCTGAAGCAGCTCGTGGCTGGCAACGGTAGCGATCTGCTGCTGGTGCCGTACGCGCCGGCCTCCATTCGCGTGGAGGGATCACTCGTTGCCATCGGTGGCAGTCCGCTGACCGGCGATGAAATTGAGGGCGCGGTGCTGCCCGCATTGGCGCCGCACGCGCGGGAACAATATCAAAATAACCGCATCGCCGATTCGTCCTATCGAATCGACGGCCTGGGGAGGTTTCGCATCAACCTGCACCGCGAGCGCGGACGCGCAGCCGCGACCGTTCGCGCCCTGCCCACGAAAATACCCACGCTCGCCGAACTCCGCCTGCCGCCAGGAATCGCGGCACTGGCCAAACTGCGGCGCGGGCTGGTCATCATCGGCGGAGCCACTGGCTCAGGCAAGACTACGACCCTAGCCGCGCTGGTCAACGAAATTAATCAGCACGAAGCGCGGCACATCGTGACCATCGAAGATCCGATCGAGTATGAACACACCCACAACCTGAGCGTGATCGAGCAGGTCGAGATCGGCATTGATGCTCCCGACTTCCCTACCGCGCTGCGAGCGGCGCTGCGGCAGGCGCCGGATGTGATCGTTGTCGGCGAAATGCGTGACCCGGAAACTGCAAGAATCGCTCTCTCGGCCGCGGAGACCGGACATCTCGTGTTCACGACCCTGCACACCACCGACGCGGCCTCCACCGTGTCGCGCATCGCCGATTCGTTTCCCCAGGAACGGCAACACACGGTGCGCGCCGAGATGGCCATGGCCCTGGCCGCCATGCTCACGCAAACCCTCATTCCGCGGAAGAACGGAGGCCGCGTCCCGGCCGCGGAATTGCTGATGGTCGGCTACGGCGCGCGCCAGCATATCCGCAAGAACGCGCTCCAACATTTGGGTCAGGAGATCACCATCACCCGCAAGCAAGGCTCCTTCACGCTGGAAGAATCGCTGGCGCAGTTGGTATTTCAGAATGACCTGGCGCGGGAAGATGCCATGGTGCGCGCGCTGCACCCGGAAGATTTGGACGTGATGCTGAAGGCCAAGGGATTTTAGGAGACGATTCGCTGCCTATATGCTAGGCTGGCGTCGGGTACCGGGTGATTCCCTGGGCAGAATCGAGTCGCCGTATGCCGGCCCATCCCGTGTGGTTTTGGTTAATCCTGGCAGCCCCTTTTCTTTCCTATCCGGCTCTGTGGATCATCTCGAACGGATTTAAAGTATCGCTAAAGCCTCTGACGCCCTGGCTCGTGGCTGGGGTTGCCCTTTCTTGCATACCCTACCTTCTCTTGGGCGCGACGGACAGCCACAAGGGACTCAGCTTCGCCTTTGGCGCGATCTTCTTCTATAGTTGTTCGCTCACGCTGGGCTTGATCCAGAGAAGGTACATGTTCGAGGCTCTGCGGGCGCCCGGCGCCAGATGGTACGCCCCTTGGCGGTCGGCACGGTTCTCGATTCCTGCCAACACGCGTATTCTCGTGCAGCACATTGATGCCGTACTCCCCTGGTACGTCGGGAAGCTTGGACTGCGCAAATTGATATTCGATCGTGACGAACCTGGAATCGCGACTCTCCGAGTAAAGGAAGACGGGAACTCGTTTGTGCTCACTACCCGCAGTGGTTTTCAAACCGGCAAGACTCCAATCCTGTTCGCCAAAAAAATCGGCAGAGTAAGGGACGTGATGGCGGCACGTGGCGTTAACGTCGGGATCATCGAGCGGGATCGACAAGGGATCCGTTATTTTCAAATCCACGATCCGGAAGGAAATGAAATCGAGGTCGTGGAGGATCGCTGATAGGGTCTCCCCTCGCTCCCATTCCATCGAGCCGCGCTAAAGCGGGGTCACTCCCCATCACGCCCAATACGTCCGGTCCAAACTCCGGTACTGAATCGCTTCGGCAATGTGTTTTGGCTCAAGGCTCGCGGAGTCTTCGAGGTCGGCGACGGTGCGGGCTACTTTCAGGATGCGGTCGTGGGCGCGGGCGCTCAGGCCTTGCTGCGTCATGGCGCGTTCCAGCAGGCGCTCGCAGTCCGCCGAGAGTTCGCAAAATGTCCGGATGTGGCGGGAGTGCATCTGGGCGTTGCAGTAAAGTTTCTCGCGAGACGTGGCAAAGCGCGCCAGCTGCTTCTGCCGGGCGCGGACGATGCGCTCGCGAATCGTGGCCGAGTTCTCCGGTTCGTGGGTCGAACGCATCTCTTTGTAGTTCACGGCGGGAACGTCGATGTGAATGTCGATGCGATCCATCAGTGGGCCGGAAATTTTCGACACATAACGCTGGATCATCGGCGTGGTGCACTGGCAGTCGCGGGTGCGGTCGTTATGAAATCCGCAGGGGCAGGGGTTCATGGCCGCCACCAGCATGAAGCGCGCGGGAAACGTCAGCGACATGGAGGCGCGGGCAATCGAGACCGTGCCGTCTTCCAGCGGCTGGCGCAAAACTTCCAGCACGTTGCGCGGAAATTCCGGCAACTCGTCCAGAAACAGCAGGCCGTTGTGGGCGAGTGAAACTTCGCCCGGCCGCGGGATCACGCCGCCGCCGATCAATCCCGCATCAGAAATGGTGTGATGCGGCGACCGGTAAGGCCGCGTTCCCACCAGGCCCGTGCCCTGGTCAAGGACTCCAGCCACGCTGTGAATCTTCGTGGTTTCGAGCGCCTCTTCAAACGTGAACGGCGGCAGAATGGTCGGCATGCGCTTGGCCAGCATGGTTTTGCCGGAGCCGGGCGGGCCGATCATCAGAATGTTATGCCCACCGGCGCAGGCGATCTCAATGGCGCGCTTGGCGGTCTGCTGGCCGCGAACATCTTTGAAGTCGACGAAGAACTGCTGCGATTCGCGCAGCAGCGAATCGCCATCGGCTTTGATCGGCACAATGCCGTTGCCGGAATTCACGAAATGAATCACGTCAAGCAGTGACCGCACCGGGTAAACATCGACGCCGCTTACCATGGCCGCTTCCTTGGCGTTAGCTTCAGGCACGACCATCCGGGAAATTTTTCGTCCGCGAGCTTCAATCGCGATCGGCAGCGCGCCACGGACCCCGCGTACGCCGCCGTCGAGCGAGAGTTCGCCCACGAAAAGGCAATCCGGCATTTCCTTCTTCGTCAGTCCGCCGTACGCCCCCACGATGCCCAGCGCCATCGGCAGGTCGAATCCAGAACCTTCCTTCTTGATGTCGGCCGGGGCCAGGTTGATGGTGATGTGCGTGGGCGGGATGTCGTAGCCGCAGTTCTTCAGCGCGGCGCGCACCCGGTCGCGGCTCTCGCGCACGGCCGCATCGGGCAGGCCGACCGTGTGGAAGTGATCCTGATCGCACTTGATGCCGGAGCAGTCGACTTCCACCTGAATAATGTTGGCGTCGATACCGTAGACCGCGGCGCTGAGAGTTTTGTAGAGCATGGGGAAAGTGCAACCAATCCCCACTTCTCGCAAAGAACGCGAGAAATGGGGTACCCTGGGCACACGAAGTCCTGATGTGCCAGATACCTAACTCTATGCATCCGGGCGCAGTGCTGGCTGTGACGGACGGGAATAGGTACTTGTTGAAATAACCCTCGCTAACGAGAGGGGATTAAGCCTTTGACAAATTCGGCGCGGGATGGCAGTATGCTTCGCTATGACTGAGAAAAATAAAAAAGGCGAGAAGATGCACAAAGGCAAGGGCTGGAAACTGGTCTCTCCTACTGGTGCGAGTTTCACAGGCAACCTCTGGCAAGTACTTCACACCGCAAAAGGCGAAAGAGTCGCCATTGTCTACGTATATAAAAAGAAAGAAAAAGCCTAAAGGTAGAGCGTCCCCTAGAATGGTGCATCCATTTGCTCGGCATCGGCACTCGCCTCCAAAACTGGTTTGGGAAGATATGGCGGATTCTCGACTGACTCCCGATATTCCAGCCGCTTCCCATCAATCTGTTTGATTGCAGCCGCCACGCGCTGCCCATCGTTCATCTTCCGCGTGTTCCATCGGAACTGAAACTCGTTCAGGTAATTCGGCAGATGCTTGCGGCTAACGCTGTGGAACGTTCCCATGACTCCGCGCCGAATCAGGGAGAACACTCCTTCGATTGTGTTGGAGTGAACGTCAGTTCCGGGCCGGACATATTCTCCCGCGCCATGCGTTACAGTTTCGTGTCCACCCTTGAATGCCTTTCCTACGCGGTGATACACACCTAGTTCATCGGTAATGATGCGGCACGAAAGATCGGCATTCTCTGCGACAAACTTCCCGATGTTCTCTGCCGTGACGCGTTCCATTATCTGAAAGCGCACATCACCACCGCGTTGCACAATCCCCACTACTGGCGTTTTCCAAGTCCCGCGTCCGGGCTTCGTGGTGTTCTTAAAGCGCGGCTTGCCCCCGATGTAAACTTCGTCCGCTTCGACGGTTCCCGTCAGTTTCGGTTGATATGCTTCGCCCAAACCGTGACGAATGCGACGGAGAATAAACAACGCGCTCTTGTGGGTAATCTCCATCTCGCGGGAAAGCTGTAGCGCCGAAATTCCTTTCTTGCTGCTACATGCTTTCCAGATCGCATAAACCCAAACCCGCAAGGGAAGCCGCGTTTCCTCGAATGGCGTACCAGTGCGAACGGTAAAGAATTTCTTGCAGTCGCGACAGCGCCAGCGATAGTCCTTATTCCGCTCCCCGTCACGTCCCTTCATCGGATACACAGCGAGACTCCAGCAGCGCGAGCAAGCAGGTTGATCTGCCCACCGTTGTTTCTCTAAAAATGCGACGGCCTTGGACTCATCAACCGATGCATTCTTGAGTGCTTCTAGGACTGCTGAACGGTTCTTAATCATATCAAAAGAGTAGCATAGTTTTCAGTAAGTATCAAGATGAATCTTACTATTTTTCAGGTACTTGCCGCTCAACGGGCCACGGCACGCCTCTCTTGATCTGTTCCTGAAAGAAGCGTATCGACTGTATTATCTGCGATCTACGCGCTCTATTCTTGTAGAGTGCGAGTTCGGCGCGTTCTAGGGCTAAAGTCCAAGTGTTCTTACTCTTTTTATCGTCATTGTGCTTATTCTTTTTATGTGTCATAATGCCCTCCATGAATGATCCACTCCAGCAAGCCCTAGAGGTCGCAATGCAGAAACTCAATGAGTTTGTGGCGGCCCGCGAGGAAATAGAACAAAAACGCGTAGGGATTGATACCCAGATCGTCTACTGGAAACAACTGGTCGATAGCCTGCGAACCGTTCTGGAGCCAGATGAAAGCGAAGACTCCGATCCGCCTGCTGTACAAATCTCGGGATTCGCGCCAGACGGCAAAGCCGGACGGCAAACTCTCAAGTTCACCGATGCTGTGCGTCTCGTTCTTAAACAGCTTGCCAAGGACACGCATCTTTCCGCCCCGGATATTCGGTTCCGTTTGCTTAATTTTGGCTTTGATCTTTCTGACAAAACCCAGCCACTTTCGCCAATCCATAACTGTCTCCGACGACTCTCGGAGCAAGGCGAGGCTGCCCCTGTCAAAAACGATGAAGGCCAGATCATTGGCTATAAGTGGATTTCGCCGATTGAGCGTGCCCTTGATGAAGAAAACAGCTATTACGCGGTGCTTGGAACAGGAATAAACCAACGCACTCCGAATGCCTACCACGACATCTACCAGAATATGGCGGAGATGGCTGTGCGCGAGAAAGGCAAGAAGGAGAAAAAATGAGTACACCGCCTTATGAAATTCAGGGAGAACTGAAAGTGAGGAGGGTGTTCGGGCCGCGCTGATCGGCCCGAACAAAGCAGGGACGGGAGAGGTCTTAGCGGGCGTCACCGTCCCTGCAATCAGCGCTTTGTTATGTGCCCCAGTGCTGGAACTGGCAGACAGGCGCGGTTTGCAACCGCGTGCCCATTCCGGGCTTCCGGGTCCGATCCCCGGCTGGGGCACCATTACCAGTGCCACAGATAGGAACCGATGTGATAATTGTATACGATGCCGAAGAAACCAAAGTCGAAGCGCAAGAAGGGTAAACCAGGACCGGAAGAGGAGAGACTCATCATTAAAGGCGATCCACTCAAGGCAATTGCCAATCTCCTCAAGAGCAAGCCGAAAAACGGCTAGCTCTATGCTTCCATTGGGAACACGCACGCGGATTTTGCGAGGTTGTTTCAACAAGTACTTACTCCCGGTGACGGATGTCACTACCGGGCTGTGGAAAAAGCGGCCCTCTTCCGTGCGCATCGTCATGGAGTGGGGCGACGCGGGCGGCGAACCTTTCGTGGTGAGCGGCCAGGCCTGGGGCGAAGAAAATCTGGCTGGCCGTCCGGCGATTCTCGACATGCCCGTAGGCAAAGGCCACGTCGTCAGTTTCAATTTCAACCCCATGCACCGAGACCTGAACCGCGGCGACCAGCGTCTGCTGTGGAACGCTCTGCTCAACTGGCAGGCAATCCTGGCCAGTCACGGGAGTGTGGCCGCATCCTCCACCCCAGCACCTGAGCCGGACGAGTAACGTTACTGAACCAAAGTGTGCAACGAAGCGGGGTTGCGCCGTCGCGTATAGAATTTCGCGTATAGAATCACGATAGCTGTTAAACAGAATTACGGTAGCTGTTAACAAGGCAGTCCGATTCCCCCATGAACCAGGATCCCGCAAGCCCGCGTACACATCGCCCCCCCGGAAATCTGGACCGCGAAGAATCCCAATTGTGGCGCTGGGTTCTCGGATTCATGCTGCTGCTTGCCGTCGCTCTGACCGGGCTGCTATGGGAACGGCTGGAGTCCATCCCTTATCAGTTGCGCGCGATTCCGATCGGCGTGCTCGCCCTGTCCGTGCTGTTCGCGGTTTATGCCATGGGACGCCGCCGCGAAGTCGGCGACCTCAAAACTTTGCTGCGCGGGTTGCAGGAGCACGTAGGCGCGGCGCCGTCGGAAGAACAACTCGATCAGCTCAGCCAGGTCATCATGCGCTCGCAGCGCAACTTCAAGGAACTGATCGATTCCTTTGATGACCCCGCCTGCGCGTTATCGCTCGACGGAACCATGCGCACGGTGAACAAGCGCATCACGGAATTGAGCGGCCTGTCTTATTCCGAACTGATCGGGCGCAAGATCTACGATTTGATTGACGAGCCCACCCAGGGAGACGTGGAAGGCGGCCTGGGGCGCTTTCTCGACAAGCGGCGCTGGGCGGGGACCGTCCGCATCCGCCTCAAGACCTCTGCCCGGCCGCTTTATTTCGAGTGCGTGCTGAACGGCATCGTCAAAGGCGATGAAGTGGTGGGCGCGAGCATGCTCGGCCGCGACGTCACCGAACAACGCGAGAAGGAACTGCGCTTCACCGAATTGTTTGAAACCTTGCAGGAGGGCGTCTACTTCAGCACGCCCGAAGGTCAACTTCTGGATGCCAATCCCGCGCTGGTCAGCATGCTGGGCTATCTGGAGAAGAGAGAACTCCTGGCGGCGGAACCGGCGGCGTTGAATTTCGATCCCGGTCAGCCGGTGCTGGGCCGCGCAATCGACGATCGCGGAGGCGTGCGCACGCGCGAGATCAAACTGCGGCGCAAGGATGGAACGCCCGCAACCTTTCTGGATTCGTCGCGCGCAGTTTGGGACACGTCCGGAAACATCATCCGCTATCAGGGAACTCTGGTGGATATCACCGAGAAACGGACGATGGAGCGGCAACTCGCGCAGCAGGAAGAGTTCCGCAGCCGTTTGCTCGAAAGTTTCCCCGATCTGATCCTGGTGATGGATCTCGACGAACGGTATACCTTCGTCAGTTCCCGGGCTCGCGATCTGTTGCGCTGCGAGCCCAAGGACATGCTGGGGAAAAAGATCTCAGAGATGGAGGATCATTCCCCGGAACTGGCCGCTCTCTACCACGAGGTGGTTTCCGGCAGGCAGGTATTCGCATCGGCGGAATACGGGGTGCGGCAACGCGACGGGAATTGGCTCACCATGCGCGCCGCCGGCAGCCAGCTGGTGGATGCCGACGCCAACATCAGCGGGGTCATCGTTTCGGTGCGCGATATTACGGTCGAACGAAAACTCGAACAGCAGGTCGTGCAGAGCGAGCGCCTGGCCGCCATGGGCGCAATGATAGGGGGCGTCGCCCACGAACTGAACAACCCCCTGACCAGCATCATGGGCGTGAGCGAACTTCTGCAGGATACCGAGACCAACGAAACCTCACGCAAGCAACTGGCGATGCTGCAGCAGCAGGCGCGCCGTGCGGCCGAGATCGTGCAGAACCTCACCTACTTCTCGCGGCCACCCGCCCCAGGAAAGAGCAGGATTAATCTGACCGAAGTGGTCGAGCGCACGTTGAACCTGCACGCCTACTCGCTGCGCAAGAACAACGTCACAGTCGACTTCCTGAAAGAAGCCGGAGTGCCGTACGCGCTGGGAGATCCTCACCAGCTGATGCAGGTGTTCCTGAATCTGATTGTGAACGCCGAGCAGGCCATCCGCGCCGCGCGCGATAAAGGCACGCTGCGCATCCGCCTCGGCAAAGGCAGCAACTCAGTCTGGGTGAGCTTCCATGACGACGGCCCGGGCATCCCAAAAGAAAACCTCGCCAGCATCTTCGACCCGTTCTATACCACGAAGCGGCCGGGACGCGGCACCGGCCTGGGCCTGAGCATCTGCAAATCGGTCATGAAGGAACACAACGGCAGCGTGGAAGCCGCCAACTCTCCCGAAGGCGGGGCGGTGTTTACGGTGACGTTGCCGGTCTTGGCGGCCAACTAGACACCGCCCTACGTATCCCACTCTGCAATGCGTGGGTCATCTCCGGGATTGCCCTTCGCCTTCAGCTCTCTCCTTTTCCATGCGCGGTAAATCTGCATACGTTCCTTTGGGAACAGTTTGTAACCAGGACCGCTATGCTCGGTGTTTATCAAAGTGATTTCTTTATGATGTTGTTTGCATAACGGTTCTGTTCGAGCGTCGTCGTAATCACCAAGCACATGGTGCTCATGGGCCGCCATTCTGCGACAGTTAGGAAACACGCACCGTGTGCCGGCCCCAATGGTCATCCTAATATCCTCGCTGCTACTGAGGTGGCCGTATTCTTATCGTTCAACTGCCATCGCCACGGCATTCCCCCCGCCAAGACAAAGCGCAGCAATCCCCCGCTTCACATCGCGCCGAATCATTTCATAAATCAGCGTCACCAGCACCCGCGCCCCGCTGGCTCCGATTGGATGCCCGATCGCCACCGCTCCCCCGTTCACATTGACCTTGTTAGGGTCAAGCCCCAGCTCGCGCATCACGCCGATCGCCTGCACTGAAAAAGCTTCGTTCAATTCATAGAGATCAACGTCTTCGTTTTTCCAACCCGTCTTCTCCCAAACGGTTCGAACCGCGCCCACGGGCGCCATCATCACCCATTTCGGTTCGACGCCGCTGGTCGCCTGCGCGACGATGCGGACCATCGCCTTCGCCCCGAGTTCTTGCGCCCGCCGGGCGCTGGTGACGACCACAGCAGCGGCACCGTCGTTGACGCCGGGCGCGTTGCCAGCCGTGACGGTGCCGTCTTTCTTGAACGCCGGCTTCAAAGCTCGTAGCACTTCGATAGTTGTATCTTCGCGGGGGCTCTCGTCTTTGTCGAAAATCGTCGGAGGCGCGCCCTTCTTCTTCGCAGGAATCTCGACCGGAACGATCTGTGACTTGAAGCGGCATTCCTTGATCGCGGACAGCGCCTTGCGGTGCGAGTGCACGGCGAACTCGTCCTGCTCTTCGCGCGAGATGCCGTATTTCTCAGCCACGTTCTCGCCCGTGATGCCCATGTGGTAGTCGTTGTAAATGTCCCACAGGCCGTCGTGCACCATGGAGTCGACAATCTGTGCGTTGCCCAGCCGATATCCCTTGCGCGCCTGCGGCAGAAGGTAAGGAGCGTTGGTCATCGATTCCATTCCACCAGCGACGACGATAGAACTGTTCCCCGTCTGCACCGCTTGCGCCGCGAGCGCAACGGATTTCAATCCTGAGCCGCAAACTTTGTTGATTGTCATGGCACCTGTCGCGGGAGACAATCCGCCGAAGATCGCAGCCTGGCGCGCGGGATTCTGCCCGAGTCCGGCGGAGACGACGTTACCCATAATGCACTCGTCAATCGCGGCAACGTCGACACCCGAGCGCTTGACGGCCTCGCGAACGGCGATGGCACCGAGTTGCGGCGCGGTGAAATCGGAGAGGCTGCCTTGAAACTTTCCCACCGCCGTGCGGCAGCCGGAAATGATAACAACATCGTCAAAAGAGGCCATGAATCAAGCTCCCGCGAAGATTTCGCGCATTCATTATAGATGCACAAGCGCGGGAATGCGTCGCTAGCCGAGGCCTGCGCATGCGCCGCCGCCGCTGCGCCGAAGCCGCGTGACGGCTACGGCTCTTCCGCCTTCGATCCAAGTGCGCCATGCCTTCGCGGCACGACAATCGCGCACGACTCGATGCGCTCTACAATTTTCCTGTTGACTTCTGCTTGAAAAAGTCTTTCGTTGTGACTTTGGTATCGCGACCTTGCGCGCCACCATCATCATTTTTTTCTTGACTTCATTTTTCATTAACTCTATACATCAACTAGTCGCAGTATGAAGACCGCTGCGATATTTTCCATGAAAAATGGAAGGGAGAATAGGAACCATGGCAACCAAGAAAAAGGCAAAAAAGAAAAAGAAGCATTAAGAAGTTGCACTACAAAGGCAAAAGGGGACGCTCAAGAGCGTCCCCTAAGTTTTTTGGGCGGCATTCGTCTCGCCACATCGTCGTGGGCGTCATCCCGAGCGGAGCCGTTCTTCAGGCGAAGCGAGGAGCCTGCCCTGAGCGAAGCCGAAGGGATCTCGCGCGGGTCGTCACACGCGTCAAGACCAGCTGCATCACGACGCGAGCATTCTCCGACTCCTAGTTTTCGGAACTCGGTTTTCCGAGATTTGGAAACTGCTTTTCCTTCGCCGGGCAGAGAGTGCGGAAGGAGCAGAACAAACAATGAAAGTCGACCTTAGCCTTGAAGTCACCGGCGGCAATGCGCTCGGCGGCTGCCGCGACGCGATCGCGCGCCGCGCGTAACTCCGCTTCACTTCGAACCGTGGCTACCGGAACATTTTCTTCGAGATTGTAGAAGACCAGGGAACCCACCTCGTATCCCCACTTTTCGCGCGCGGCCATCGCATAGATGGAGAGTTGCAGACTGTCGTCGGCGTCCTCCTGATCGCGAGCCTTTCCGGTTTTGTAATCCACCACCATCACCCTGCCGTCGGCAGCGCGGTCCATGCGATCGATGCGGCCCGTAAGCCGCGTCTCCCCCAGCTTAATTTCAAACCCTTCTTCGGTGTGCAGCACCTCCGGTGGACCGGACTGTTGCGCCACCGCAAAAAAATCCTTAAGCTGCCCGACTCCCTGCTTTTCGTAGAGTTCGTGCTGGTATTGGTCCTGAATTCCGGCGCTGGCGAGATCGCCGCGGAAATCGTCAATCAGTTGCCGTTCGCCGTAAGCGCGGCCGGCGCGCAGCGCATCGTAATAATTGCGCAGCACCCGGTGCATGGAAGCGCCATATTGCATCGCAGCCGCCGGCTTGGAAGCCAGCCGCCAGTCGCGCTCGAACTTGAAGCGCAACGGGCAGCGCTCATAGGTGTCAACTGCGGACGCACTCAATTGCAACTGCAAGCCTTGCGTAGCCGGCAGATTGAGCCAGTTGGCCAACCGCGACGGTTCGGCGTAACCCAGCGAACCCTCTGCGAACAGATCCACAGGAGCTCCAACCGCAGTCCGCGGCACCAGCGCGCCCCGCAAGGAGTTCTCCAACAGAAGCTCCCGGATGGGTCCTGGAGGCGTGGGATCTTTCTTGCCGGTTCCCTGCCTCCCATAAATGTGCAACGTATCTCGCGCCCGCGTCATGGCCACATAGAAGAGACGGCGCTCGTCCTCATTGTGGAGCGTCTTCGGTTCGCCTTCGCCGGCGGAATCAGGATCCCGCAGATCGTTAGGGAACTCGACCAAAGTTTCGCGGTAGGAAAGAGGGAACGAACTGCTGGTCGCGCGAAGAATAAAAACGTGCGGAAACTCCAGCCCCTTGGCCAGATGAGCACTCATCAGGCGAACCGCGTCTTCACTGGCGCTGGACTCGAGCGGAATCACGCCCCCAGCTTCGCGGAAAAGCGCCATATAGTCGAGGAACTCAGTGAGTTCCGTGGTCGTGTTGATTTTCTTGCTCTGCCACGCCTCCGCGAATTTCAGCGCGGCTGCCAGGACCGGCGAGTCCGCGTCGAGCTGAAATCCGCGGGCGACAATCTCAAGCGCCCGGCGTCCTTTGGCCTGCGTGCGGCCAATCTGCTCACGAGCGGATGCGATGGCGGCGAGAATCTCGGGGCCCCCGTCCATATCGGCAAGCACCGAAGCCAGCGAGACGATCTTCCTTCCGCCTCCGCCAGAATCCTGGCCTTCGCGAGACTTCCTGGCCAGGGCCCGCGTGGTGGCGCGAAGAACCTCCGGATCGACTTTGAACTGCGGCAGCGCCGCAACGCGAAACAGGCCGACGTCGTCGCCTCCCGTGACTACAACGCTCAGGCAGGCGAACAGGTCGCGCACCTCCGGCGTATCGCTGACGTCCATATTCTCGATGATGAACGGAACTCTGGCGTCCACCAGCTCGCGCACCAATTCGTCGCGATGCGGATGCTGGCGGTAGAGCACTCCAAAATCTCTCCAGCGACAGCGCAGCCGCTGGCGCAGACTCTTGATGGTTTCGGCCACGTCCGCCGCTTCCGATTCCCTGCGCACGAACGAGATCGCTTCAACCGGCGCCGCCGGCGACAGGGCTCCGACCCCGGCAGCCTGACCCAGCGTGGCTTGACCCAGCGTGGTTTGATCCATCGTGGTTTGATTCAGCGCGGCTTGATTCAGCGCGGCTTGGTCCCGCGCGGACGACAGCGGCTCGCGCTGGTAGGCGGCGGCCGGACTATGTTTGCCGGCAAATGCAGGAGGGTTCTTCTCGATCAGCGCGAAAGCGCACTGCAGAATGGGAGTGCGGGAGCGGCGGTTGACGCCGAGAACCACTCGCTGCGCCGCGGGAAACTGGCGATAGAAAAGATCGAAGGCCGCGCTCGATGCTCCCCGGAAGCGGTAGATGGCCTGGTCTGGATCGCCGACGGCGAAAATATTTCCCTCTGCGCCAGCGAGAGTCGAGAGCACTCTTACCTGGGCAAAATTCACGTCCTGGAACTCATCGACCAGAATAAACCTGGCGTGGGCACGGGCGTTCGTAAGCACTGCGGAATCAGTCTGCAGCAGCGTCAGCGCCCGCGTGATCATGTGGCTGAACGTGCCCAGGTTCGCCTCCAGCAGCCAGCGCTCGGTGCTGGCGAAGACGCGCGCAATTTCGTGGCAGCGGCCCAGGACTTCTGCATCGGTAATTTCGTGGCTCGATTTGCTGACCCGCGGAATCGCGACCTGGCCGCTCTCAAGCTTTGCAACGTATTGCGCGTATTTTTCGGGAGTGACGAGTTCGTCGTGGCAGCGGCTCAGAAAAGTCAGCAGGTCGCGCAAGAATTCTCCGACATTCGCCGCGCGAACGAAATATTCGAGATGCAGCTCGCGCAGCCGCCGACGCAGATAGATCCACAGGTCAGCCTCGTCGAGAACGCCAAAGTCTTTATGGGCACTCTTGAGAAGCCCCAGACAGTAGTCATGAAACGTGGCGGTATGGACGCCGGAGCTGCCAACGAGAGACCGCACCCGGTCACCCAGTTCGGCCGCAGAATTTTTCGTATAAGTAAGGGCGAGTATTTCTTCCGGCTTCGCGTGCCTTTCCTGGACCAGCCGCGCGATGCGGTTGACCAGGACCGACGTTTTCCCGGTGCCCGCGCCCGCAACCACCAGCACGGGGCCGTTGACGTGCTCGATGGCCTCGCGCTGCCGATCGTCCGGAGCGAACTCCGCGGCCCGGGAGTTAGATTTTGAAGACGGCATTGCGGCTCAGGATATCACCTGCCGAAGTTGTGCATGCGGCGCGCCGTCGGAGGTCCTCTGTGACCCCTGTGTCCTCTGTGGTTTAGGGTTTTCTCTGCGACTGACTCAGAGTCCTTAGCCCAGCTCTGAAATCGTAATAGCCGTGGCCGAGATTGCGGCGGTTTCCGCTCGCAAGATCGTGGAGCCCAGCGAAGCCGATACCCAGCCCGACGTCTGGAAAAAACACAACTCGTCTTCCACCCAGCCGCCCTCAGGCCCGGCCGCCAAAATGATTTCCCCTCCAGCGTGCGCGGCGAGAACTTCGCGCAGCGAGTTCTGTTGCTCCGACTCGGCGAGAACAATCCGCAGTGCGCCGCTGCTTAACTGGACAGCATCTTGCAGCTTGATCGGCGCCGTAATCTCAGGCGGGAAAGCACGCCGCGACTGCTCCGCGGCTTGCAGCGCAATTCTGCGCCAGCGCTCAACGCGCTTCTCCGCCCCTGCAGCCAGGTGGGCATCCGTGCGGCGGGCAATCGCCGGCACAATTCGCGAGACTCCGAGTTCGGTGCACTTCTCGATCGCCCACTCCATGCGGTCAAACTTGAAGATAGCCAGCAGGAGCGTGACTTGCGCCACTGACGGCGCTGAGACTGCGGCCTCGGCCAGTTCAAATTCGACTCGCCCGTCGCGGATGCTCACAATCCGTCCTCGCCGCACGACCCCACCGGTTGCGATATCAAATTCCTGCCCTACGCGGGCCCGCAGAACGCGCACCAGATGGTCGGCATGCCCGCCGGTGAGGGCCGCGTGGTTGCCCGCAAATTCCTCAGCGATCCATCGGCGTCGCGTCATGAAGAACTGCGAACCTCACCGGCTAAACCTATCCGCGGAAAACCGTTTTTGGGTGGCGCAGCGCGTTCAGCGCTGCGCTGAGGCCTTCCTCTCAATGAAGGCTTTAGCCCCTGCGGTGCCGTCCCCCTTCCGGCGTCGGCCGAGGTCTGGCCCATCCTGACCTCAGGCAACTGCCCGCCGGCTATCCGAATATATCTTTCATCTTGCCCAGCAGCGACCGCAACAATGGCTGGTTGTCGACTTTCGCCAGGGCGTCCAGTTCCTGCAGCAATTCCTTTTGGCGCTTGCCCAGCCTGGTCGGAATCTGCACCAGAACCTGTACGTACAAATCTCCCTTGCCGTGTCCGTTCAACACCGGCACGCCCTTGTTGCGGATGCGGAACGTGGCGCCCGGCTGGGTGCCGTCGGGAATCTTCAGCGCGTGCTCACCCTCCATGGTGGGCACGCGAATCTCCGCGCCCATCGCGGCTTGCGCCACCGATATCGGGACCACGCAGTGCAGGTCGTTGCCTTCGCGCGCAAAGAAGGCGTGCTCCTTTACGTGCAGCACCACATATAAATCTCCGGCAGGCCCGCCGAACTGCCCGACCTCGCCTGCACCCGAAAAACGAATTCGCGTTCCGTCTTCCACGCCCGCGGGAACTTTCACGTCCACCGTGCGCTGCCGCAAAATCCGTCCCTCGCCCTTGCACTTCGCGCAGGGATCAGTAATGACGCTGCCCGAACCCTGGCACGCAGGACAGGTGCGCGCGATGCTGAAAAATCCCTGCTGGTAGCGTACCTGTCCGCGGCCGCCGCAGGAGCGGCAAGTCGTCGGGCCCTTGCCCGGCGCCGATCCCGCACCACGGCACTCCTCGCAAGCTTCGTGGCGGCGCACCGTCACCCGCGACTCGACGCCGAAGTACGCCTCCTCGAATTCCAGGGCCAGATCCTCACGCAGGTCGGCGCCACGCTGCACCCGGCTGTGGCGGCGTCCCCCGCCGGCTCCGCCTCCGAACATGTCGCCAAAACCGAAAACCTCCCCCAGAATGTCGCTGAAGTCATGGAATATGCCGGGATCGAAGCCGGCAGGCTGCCCCGAGCCGCCGCTCAGTCCGGCATGTCCGTAGCGGTCGTAGACGGCGCGCTTGTCGGTATCGGCGAGAATGGCATAGGCTTCGCTGACTTCCTTGAATTTTTCCTCCGCCGCGGGATTATTCGGATTGCGGTCGGGATGAAACTGCAGCGCCAGCTTACGATAAGCGCTCTTGAGTTCGACCTCGGTCACCGTGCGGCTCACGCCCAGCACTTCGTAGTAATCGCGTTTTGCGTTCGTCGTCAGAATAAAACCCTTTCGTCCGTAAAAACTTAAAGCGGCAGCTTGACCCGCTTGTCATCCCGAGCGAAGCGAGGGATCTGGGTCTTTGCTCGAGCTGGCAAAACGGTCAGCCCAGGCAACAAGCCAGGTCCCTCGCTTCGCTCGGGATGACAATCTGCTTAATGACAATCTGCTTATTTGTCGTCAAACCATCTCGCTGGCAGCACGAGCCTGATCTTCAGGGATTCTTTGCGACCTTCACCATCGCCGGGCGCAGCAGGCGGTCTTTGAACTTGTAACCGCGCTGCAGTTCCTCAACCACCTCGTGGTCGGGCAGATCGGAGGTTTCCACCATCTCGATCGCCTCATGCACGTGCGGATCGAATGGCTCTCCCTTGGCCGGAATGGCGCGCACTCCCAGTTTTGCCAGAGCATCCTGCAGCTGCTTGTAAATAAGTTCCACGCCGCTGCGCAAGTCGCCAGGCTCGGACCGAACCTGCAGGGCGCGCTCCAGGCTGTCAATCACCGGGAGCAGCGGTTTAATGGCGTCCACCGCAGCATAGTCGCGAAACTCCTGCTGCTCTTTGCTGGCGCGCCGCCGGGCATTTTCGAACTCCGCCTGAGCGCGCGCCAGCCGGTCGAGCAAAGAATCGCGCTCCGCCTTTAGCTTTTGAAATTCCGCTCCCAA
>Ga0302326_10003607_pt1 | contig 36283 bp, 35 predicted proteins | sample Palsa_T0_3_FD_202264 | JGI IMG/M metagenome (GOLD analysis project Ga0302326, IMG submission 202264) | Peat permafrost microbial communities from Stordalen Mire near Abisko, Sweden - Palsa_T0_3 | ecosystem: Environmental > Terrestrial > Soil > Palsa > Peat permafrost | place: Sweden: Abisko... | reverse complement strand
TGAGGAGGGCGACCTCGCCGAAGAGGTGGCCGAGGTTGACGCCGGAGACGGTGCGGTTGTCGCTCATCAGCTGAAGTGCGCTCCAGCGCTTCACCTTGGTGAGTTGCCAGAGGACGTGCGGCCAGCTGCGCTTCTCGCCGGTGATGAGGTTGGCAAAGCCGAAGCACGCCAGGTGGCCGGCCGGCGCCAGGAGTGCGTACCCGCGGGCGTTGTCCTCCCCGCCCAGGGCGTCGATGATGAGGTCCACCCCGCGGCCGCCCGTGAGGCGACGGACTTCCGCCGCCCAGTCCTGCGTCCGGTAGTCGATGGGGTGGTGGACGCCGGCCTCGCGGAGGAGGGCGTGCTTGCTGGCGGAGGCCGTCCCGAACAGCGTCACCCGGCCCACGGCGCGGGCGATTTGGAGGGCGGCCAGTCCCACGCCGCCCGCGGCCATGTGCACGAGGACACTCCGTCCCGGCTGAAGGCCGCCCACCCGGTGAAGCAGGTGGTGCGCGGTGACGTAGTTGACGGGCAGCGCCGCGGCGGCGTCGAGGCTCATGCCGGACGGAAGCTCGAAGACGACGCGCGCGTCGGTGAGGACGTGGGTGGCCTGTCCACCGAAGCGCGTGAAGGCGACGACGGTGGTGCCCACCGCCGGCGTGGTCACGCCGGGCCCGAGCGCGTCCACCGTCCCTGACACCTCGTAGCCCACGACGCAGGGCGGTTTCGGCGCGTCCGGGTAGAGGCCGACCCTGGCGCTGACGTCCGCGAAGTTGAGGCCCGCCCGGGCCACGCGAATGCGCAGCTGTCCCGGGCCGGGGACGGGGTCCGGGAGGGTACGTACCTGCAGGACGTCCGGCCCGCCGTGGCGGGAAATGGTGAGTGCGCGCATGGGCGTTTTCTCTAACCTCGAAAAACGGAGCAGCCGGGCGAGCATCCGCACGGCGTGGCCCCGGTTTTAGTAGAGTCCGCGCCCGCGACGATGGAGCGACTCTCCTCTGGTTTTCTCATCGCCATGCCCCAGCTCGGGGACCCCAACTTTCACCGGACGGTGGTGCTCATCCTTCAACATAACGCCGAGGGTGCACGGGGCGTCGTCCTCAACCGGCCGACCCGCGTGACGCTGGAGGACGTGGCCCGGGGACAGTCGCTCTCCGTGGCGCCGCGCCTTCGGCGCGAGCTCGTATACGCCGGAGGCCCGGTCGAGCCGCAGCGGGGACTCGTCCTCCACGACAGGCTGGGCCTCCCGGAGAAGCGGCAGCTGGCGCCGGGCCTCTTCCTCTCCGAGACGGTGGACGCCCTGGAGCAGCTCCTCGGCGAGGAGACGGGCGTCCTTCGCTTCTTCCTCGGGTACGCGGGCTGGGGCAGCCAGCAGCTGGAGCGGGAGCTCCAGCAGGGCACCTGGCTTTTCACCGAGGCCAGCCCGGAGCGCGTCCTGCACGGCGACGCGGACACCCTCTGGGAGGAAGTCCTACGGCAAATGGGCGTCGAGCCGGCCATGCTGCAGAGTCCCACCGCCCGGCTCAACGGGCCGGGGGCCAACTGATGCTGGACCCGAAGGAGCTCGAAAAGCGCATCGCCGCCGCGCTTCCCGGGGCCGAGGTGGAGGTGCGGGACCTCACCGGGACGGGAGACCACTTCGAGGCCCGGGTGGTGGCGGCGTCCTTCGAGGGGCTGGCCATGGTGGACCAGCACCAGGCCGTCTATGCCCCCCTGAGGGATGTGCTGGAGAGCGGCGCCTTGCATGCCCTGGCGCTAAAGACTTACACCCCGGAGCAGTGGAAGCGGCTCCAGGGCCGCCCAAGGAATCCTGCATGACGCCCGAGCTCAAGACGCGCATCGAAGTGGAAATCCAGCAGCACCCGGTGGTCATCTTCATGAAGGGCAACCCGCTCTTCCCCCGCTGCGGCTTCTCTGCCGCAGCCGTGCAGGCGCTGTCGGCCTACGGGCCGGTGCACGGCATCGACGTGCTGGCGGACCCGGAGCTGCGGGACGGCATCAAGGAGTTCACCCGCTGGCCCACCATCCCCCAGGTGTTCATCCGCGGACGCTTCGTCGGCGGGTCGGACATCATCCGGGAGCTGGATGAGCGGGGCGAGTTGAAGACGATGGTTGCTGGCTAGCTTGGCCTCGGTGGAGACCGAGCCCGCCCCGTCCTCGACGGGCCCCAACGCGTCCTTCTGGAAGCGGCTCACGGCCTTTCGCCAGAGGCACGAGCACGCCGAGCACGTCCTCTTCTTCGTCGGCGGTTTCCTCTTCGACGCGATGATGGTGCGTCGCATCGACGACGCCTCCACCCTCATCCAGCAGGGCGTCTACCTCGGCGTGGCCGGGCTTCTCCTCCTCGGCCTCAATGCCTGGGACCACCGGAAGGTGCAGCCCCCGCGCTTCTTGCGCGGCGTCTGGAAGTGGAGCCAGCCCGCGCTGCACTTCATGCTCGGGACACTCCTCAACGCCTACGTCCTCTTCTACTTCAAGAGCGGCTCGGGGCTCTCCGCCGTCCTCTTCCTGCTCACCATCTGCATCCTGCTCCTGATGAACGAGCTGCCGCAGTTTCGGCGGTTCGGGCCCGTCGTCATCTTCGGGCTCTACAGCTTCTGCCTCACCAGCTACTTCGCCTACTTCTACCCTGTCTTCTTCGGGCGCCTCGAGCCGTGGATGTTTCTCCTGGCGGTGGGGACGTCGCTCCTGCCGCTCTTGCTTCTGGCCTGGAGCCACCACCAATTCACCGGGGACCAGCGCCGCGTCTTCATCGAGGCGCTGGTGCCTTCCTTGGGCGTGCAGGCGGTGCTGGTGTTGCTCTTCCTCTTCCACCTCGTGCCGCCGGTGCCGCTCTCGCTGCAGGACATCGGCATCTACCACGGCGTGATGAAGAACCCGAAGGACGGGGCCTACACCTTGAGCCACCATCCGCGTCCCTGGTGGCGCTTCTGGGCCAAGGACGAGCAGGACTTCCTCGCCCGGCCCGGAGACCGCGTCTTCTGCTTCGTTCACGTCTTCGCACCGCGGAATTTCCACGACGAGGTGCGGCTGCGCTGGGCGCACCACGACCCGGGCGTGGGCTGGGCCAGCAGCGACGCCGTCCCCATCCAAATTACCGGCGGCAAGGAGGAGGGCTACGCCGGCTACTCCTACAAGCAGAACTGGCGCGCCGGGGACTGGCGGGTGACGGTGGAGACGCGCGATGGCCGCGAGATTGGCCGCCGCACCTTCACCGTCACCGACGACCCGGACGTCGGCTCAGCGGACCACGGCCTCGTCACCAGCCAGCAATGAGGCCGCCGGGCCCCTCGGCGGCCTCGTGGGAGTGGCCGTTTCCCGCCAACCGCAGGGCCTCGACGAGGTGGCTCCGGAGGGGCCCGAGCGCCTCGTCCCGTCTGTCGCGAGGGCGGGGCAGGGGGACGACGAGGGTTTCCTCGATGTTGGCCGGGCTTCCGCGCAGCACCGCCACCCGGTCACTGAGGAAGAGGGCCTCGTCGATGTCGTGGGTGACGAGAAGCATGGTGAGGCGGGTGTGCGTCCAGATGGAGAGCAGAAGCTCCTGAAGGTGCATGCGGGTGAGCGCGTCCACCGCGCTGAAGGGCTCGTCCAAAAGCAGCACACTTGGCGCGCCGGCGAGGCAGCGGGCCAGGGCCACCCGCTGGGCCATGCCTCCGGAGAGCTCCTTGGGAAGCTTGTCTCTGGCCTCGGTGAGCTGCACGAGGGTGAGGAGCTGCTCCACCCGCGTCGCGCCGAGCTCCTTCGAGAGGGTCCGCGGAAGCCCGAAGGCGACGTTGTCGCGCACCGTGCGCCAGGGGAGGAGGCGCGGCTCCTGAAACATCATGCCCACCGAGGGCGTTGGGCCCTGCACCGGAAGGCCCTGGACGAGGAGTTTCCCCTCGTGCTCGCGCTCGAGCCCGGAGAGCAGCCGGAGGACGGTCGACTTTCCGGAGCCGCTGGGGCCGAGGAGGGTGACAATCTCCGAGGGAGCCACCTCCAGGGACAGGGAGCGCAGCACAAAGTCCCCGCCTGGGTAGCGCTTGGAGACGTGCTCGGCAGAAATGGCAGAGGCGGCCGTCACGCGACGCCCCCGAAGCCGTCCGTCCAGGCCAGGAGCCGTCGCTCCAGGAGGCGGAGGGCGCCATCCGAGGCCTTCCCCAGGACGGCCAGGAGGAGAATGCCCACCAGCATGATGTCCGCCCGGGCGCTGTTTTGCCCGTCGATGAGGAGGAAGCCGAGGCCGCGGGTGGAGGCGATGAGCTCGGCGGCCACGAGGAAGAGCCAGCTCTGGCCAAGGCCGATGCGCAGCCCGGTGAGGAGGGAAGGCAGCGCCGCGGGCAAGACAATGTGCCGCACGAGGCCCAGCTCCGAGAGGCCAAACACCTGGCCCAGCTCGACCAGCTTCCTGTCCGTCTGGCGGATGCCGCTGACGAGATTCACGTAGACGGGAAAGAAGGCGCCGATGGCCACCAGCGTCACCTTGGGGAGCTCGTCAATTCCCATCCACAGAAGAAGGAAGGGCACCCAGGCCAGCGACGGCACGTTGCGGATGGCCTGAAGCGTCGGGTCCAGCACCCGCTCCGCGAAGCGCGAGAGGCCAACCCACGTGCCAAGCACGATGGCCACGCCGGCCCCGAGGAAGAAGCCCAGCGCCACCCTTTGTACGCTGGCCGCGACGTGGCGGAAGAGCTCCCCGCCAGCGAGGAGGTCCCGCGCCGTGCGCGCCACCGCCCGCGGGGACGGCAGCTGGTGGGCGGGCAGGAGGTGAAAGCCGTCGGTGGCGAGAAACCAGCCGGCGAGGAGGCCGACTGGGAGGAGCCAGGGCGCAAGTCTCCTGACGGCGGTGCGCCACACAGGGAGGCGAAGCGCGGTGGGGCGCGGTGCCGAAACACCCGCGGTGTCCGCGCCCACCAGCATCAGCGACTACCGACGGGAAGGAAGGTCCCGCTCGGGCGCTCCAGAAAGAGCTCGCTCAGCGCCTTGGAAGGGTCCGCGTCCGAGGCCACGAGCTTTTCCGAGAGAAGGATGGGAACCACCGTCTGGAGCGCGACGGACACGGGCTTGAAGTCATAGCCATCCGGGAACTGTGTCCGTTCGAGCAATTGTCTCCGCGCCACGTCGACGTCGATTTTCCCGGCCTCGGCGAGGAGGGCCACCGCTTCGTCGGGGTGTTTCCGTATCCAGTCGGCAGCCCGGGAATACTGGGCGAGCACGCGGCGGACGGTCGCCGGGTACTTCTGGAGGAAGTCCTCCCGGGCATTCAGCGTCCCGTAGGTGTTGAAGTCGATGTTGCGGTGGAGGAGCCGCGCACCACTCCGCAGCTCTGCCGCAGCCATGTGCGGGTCGAGCCCGGCCCAGGCGTCCACGTTGCCGCGCTCGAGCGCCAGCCGTCCGTCGCTGTGCTGCAAATTCACAATCTCCACGTCGGACTGCTTCAGGCCCGCTTCCTTCAGGGCACGGAGGAGGAAGAAGAAGGGGTCCGTCCCGCGGGTGGCGGCAATCTTCTTTCCCTTGAGCTGCGCCACCGAGGTGAGGGGCGAGTCCTTCGGCACCACCAGCGCCGTCCACTCGGGCTTGGAGAAGACGTACACCGTCTTCAACGGCACGCCGTTGGTGCGAGCCAGGAGCGCCGCGGCGCCGGCGGTGGAGGCCAGGTCCGCGCTCCCGCTGGAGATGGCCTCGTTGGCCTTGTTGCTGCCGGCGCTGTAGAGCCAGGTGACTTTGATGCCGTCCTTGCCCAGGTCCTCCTCGAGCCAGCCGAATCTCTTCAGGACGAGGCTGCTCGGGTTGTAGGTGGCCCAGTCGAGTCGCACCTCGGTGGGTCCGGCCTCGGCGGCCCTGGCGGTGGTGCCCAGGGACACGAGTGCAAGTGCGGCGAGTAACAGGAGGCGACGGCGAGACATGAGAGGGACTCCTCGGTGGGAAAGAGAGCGCATCAGCGGCCCCGGACGTCCTGGGCCAGCCTCAGGACGTCGGCCAGCACGCCGGCGGCGGTGACGTCGCCTCCGGCCCCGGCGCCGCGGACGATGAGGGGGTAGTCGTGGTAGCGCGCGGTGGTGAAGGCCACCAGGGCCTCGGCGCCCTTGAGGCCCGTGGCGGGGTGGTCGGCCTCCACCGCGACGGGTCCGACGCGGACTTTTCGCCCGTCCGCGGCGTCGGGCACAATCTGCACGAGGTAGCGCAGCACCTTGCCCGCGGCCCGGTAGCGCTCAATGGTTTCGGCAAACGGCGCGTCGAGCCGGGTAAGTGAACGGAGGAAGGCCTCCGCGTCCTCCTCCGCCAGTGCCTCCTTCGGGACGAAGGGCTCCACCGCCACGTCCTCGAGCTCCAGCTGCAGGCCGAGCTCCCGGGCGAGGATGAGGGCCTTGCGGGCGACGTCCAGGCCGGACAGGTCATCCCTGGGATGGGGTTCGGTGTACCCGCGGTCCCGGGCGGTGCGCACCGCACGAGACAGCGGGACGCCATGCATGACCTCGTGGCTGAGGAAGCCCAGCGTCCCGGAGAGGCTCCCGTCGATGCGCTCCACGCGGTCCCCGGTGCGGACGAGGTTTTTCAGCGTCTCGATGACGGGCAGGCTTGCCCCCACCGTCGTCTCGTAGAGGTAGGCGCGGTGGTGGTGACGGGCCTCGAGGAGGAGCGCCTCGCGCTCAGAGAAGGGCAGCGCCAGCGGCTTCTTGTTGGCCGCCACCACGTGAATGCCGCGGCGGAAGGCCTCGCGGTACAGCTTCTCCATGCCGTCCGCGGCGGTGCAGTCCACGAGGATGGGGACGGGTAGCCGGGCCAGCACGTCCAGGAGCGGGAGGACGTCGGGAGGCGTCGCCCCCAGGGCAAAGGACGTCCCCCGGGGCGGCAAGTCCGCCGGGTGAAGCCCCTTCGGCTCCCAGAGGCGGTGGCGTCTGTCGACAAGACCCACAAGCTTCAAGTCGATGTGGTGGCGCTCCTTGAGGAGCGGTGCGTTGGCCTCCAGCTGCGCGAGTAACCGGCCGCCCACCGTGCCGCGGCCGAGGAGGAGGACGGAGGCCTCGGTGGCGGCGAGGTTGAAAGCGGCATGGACGGTGCGCACGGCCAGCGTGGTGTCGGCCCCGTCCACGACGCAGGAGATGCTGCGGCTACTGGCGCCCTGGGCGATGGCGCGGACGTTGATGCCCACATTTCCCAGCGCGGAGAAGAAACGCCCGTCCACGTTGGGCCGGTGGCCCATGGCCTCCGCCACCAGCGTCAACAGCGAGACGGGCCGCTGCGTGGGCCGCAGCTCCACCTCCTGGCGCAAAAGCTCTCCCTGCAGTGTCGTCTCCAGGGCGCGGTAGGCGCGCTCGGCCTCCTCTTCCGGCACCACCAGCGCCACGGAACGCCCGTGTGCCGCCTGGGTGGCCATCCACACCGTCACCTTGGCGCGGTCCAGCGCCTCCAGGACGCGCGCCGCGATGGGCTCGGGCTGGGCCGAACGCAGGGACTCGACGCCGAGGAGGGCCAGGTGCTCGAGACTGGTGACGCAGGTGGGGCGGCGGGGGTCGACATTGCCCGCCCCGTCGATGCTGGTGCCGGCCCCCTCGGGGTCCGCCGTGTTGCGGATGCGCAGCCGGGCGCCAGTTTCGAGGAGCGGCAGAAACGTCCGCGGATGAAACATCCGCGTCCCGAAGTGCGCGAGCTCGAGCGCCTCGTGGTAGCTCAGCTGGGGCACGGTGTAGGCCTCGGAGACGAGGGCCGGGTCCGCCGTCATGACGCCCGGGACGTCCGTCCACACCGTCACCTCGCGCGCCCCCAGCGTCTGGGCCAGCACGGTGGCCGTGTAGTCCGAGCCATTGCGTCCGAGTGTCGTCACCCGGCCCTCGCGTGAACGGCCGATGAAGCCCGTCACCACCGGGATGGCCGTCGTCCAGCTCAGCGCGAGGGGCGCAAGCCGTGCGCGCGTGGCCTCGACGTCCACCGTGGCCGCGCCGGCCACCTCGTCCGTCACGACGAAGGCGGAGGCGTCCACGGCCAGAGCGGGGTACCCGCGCGCGGTGAGAGCGGCGGACACCACCAGGGAGGCGATGCGCTCGCCGGCTGACAGCACGACGTCCCGCGCCGTGGGCGTGCACTCCCCGGTGAGGCGGATGCCTTGAAGCAGCTGTGACAGCGGCGCCAGCACCGCTTCCACCGCCGCCCCGAGGGGCACGAGCTCCTCCTCGGAAAGCACCTGCCGCGCCGTCTCGAAGGCAAGGGTGCGGATGCGGGTGAGCTCGCTCAGGACACGCGGACTGTCCGCCGCAGCGGCGGCGTCGGCCGCGGAGAGAAGCCAGTCCGTCGTCGCCCCCAGCGCGCTCACCACCAGCGCCAGCTGCCGCGGCGCCCTGGCCACGAGCTGCACCACGCGCTCCAGGCGCCCCGGGCCTCCGAGGGAGGAGCCACCAAACTTGTAGATGGACCAGGCCATTAGAAGTCCCGTCCGCCGGCGGGCAGGGAGAGGGCGCGCTTGAAGAGCGCCGTCAGGGCGTCCCATTCCAGGAGGAAGGCGTCATGTCCGTGAAGGCTGCGCAACGTTGCGCGCTCGACGTGGGCGCCCCGGGCGCGCAGCCTCCGGGCCAGCGCCTCCACCTGGGCCGGGGTGAAGAGCTGGTCCGTGTCCACGTCCACCACGAGGCTACTGGCGGAGATGTGTCCGGCCCCGGGCGGCGCATCTTCCAAGTCATGGTGGTCCATGGCCGTGGCCTGCTGGAGGTAGGCGCGGGCGTCGAAGCGCCGCCGCAGCTTCTGGCCCTGGTGCTCGAGCCAGCCCTGCACGCGGTAGGGCAGGGCGAAGCCGGGCTCCGACGGCGTGCGCCGGCCCTGCTTGGCCTCGAGGCCCGGTTCCGCCCGGTACGTCAGCATCGCCGCCTGGCGCGCGACCTCGAGTCCCCGGCCGACGTCGTCCGGCCAGCCCGGGTCGAGCTGGAGAATGGCGCGCTGGACGTGGTTCCACGCCACCACCCAGGGGGAGGCGGCCGCGGCCGTCACCAGAGGAAGAAGCCGCTCCACCCGCGGGCCGCCAAAGGCCCCGATGCACAGGGCCACCATGCCCCCGAGGGAGCCACCGGCCACCAGGGCCAGCCGCTCGAGGCCCAGGGCCTCGACGGCCAGGAGAAGCGCCCGGGCGATGTCCCAGGGCGTCAGCTCCGCGCCCTCGGGGAAGCCCGCGTCCAGCGGCCCCGTGCTTCCGTAGCAGGAGCCGAGGTTGGCGAAGCAGAGGACGCGGACACTGGAGGGGTCGAGCGCCTTCCCCGGGCCGATGAGGGGCTCCCACCAGCCCCCCGGGCCGCCCACGCGCGCGTCCCCGGTGAGGGCGTGCACGAGAAGCACCGTCGGAACGCTGTCGTCGAGCTCCGGCGCGCCGACGGGCTGAAGCAGTCCCGGGAAGCCCGTCCTGTGGACGGGCTCCTGGGCCTGGGCGGACTGCAGCTGCGCCTCGTCCAGGGCGTGCGTCCTTGCCGCCAGCCCTGGGAGGTCCGTCTCCGGCCCCCACCAGAAGCCGCGCGCGACGTGCGGCTCCACCGTCCCACCGCGGACGAGGCGGAGGGGCGGCAGGCGGACGTCGAAGAGGCGCGGCGTCGCTGCGGCCGGCCTTCTCTTGGGGGCAGGGGACATGGGGTTGGCGGAGGAGTCGGCGTGACGCCGCGGGGCCGCTCAGCGCTTTCCGAGGGCCTGGTCGAGGTCCGCGATGATGTCGTCCGGGTGCTCGAGGCCCACCGAGAGCCGCACCAAGTCCTCACTCACCCCGGTGGAGCGCTGCTCCTCGGGGTTGAGCTGCTGGTGGGTGGTGGAGGCGGGGTGGATGATGAGGGAGCGCGCATCCCCGATGTTGGCCAGGAGGCTCCACAGCTTGACGCTGTTGATGAGCTTCTTTCCCGCCTCGAAGCCGCCCTTCACCCCGAAGGCCACCAGGCCTCCGAATCCGCCCTCGAAGTAGCGCCGGGCCAGGGCATGGGCCGGGTCCGTCTCCAGCCCCGGGTAGCGCACCCAGGCCACCCGCGGGTCCTTCTGCAGCCAGCGGGCAACAATGAGCGCATTCTCGCTGTGACGCTTCACGCGCAGGTGCAGCGTCTCGAGCCCGTTGATGAAGGCGTGGGCGTTGAAGGGGCTCAAGGAGGGCCCCAGGTCCCGCAGCGTCTCGACGCGCGTCTTTAGGATGAAGGAGAGGTTCCCGAAGGACTCCCACAGCTTCAGGCCGTGGTAGCCCGGGTTGGGGTCTGTGAATTCGGGGAATTTCCCGTTGTCCCAGGGGAAATTCCCGCCATCGACGATGAGGCCGCCGATGGCCTGGCCGTGGCCGCCGATGTACTTGGTGGCCGAGTGCACGACGATGTTGGCCCCGTGCTTCAACGGCTGCAGCAACACCGGGGTGGTGGCGGTGTTGTCGACGATGAAGGGGATGCCCGCCGCCTTGGCGATTTTGCCCAGGGCCTCGAGGTCGGCCACGTCGAGCCGCGGGTTTCCCAGCGTCTCGGCGTAGAGGGCCCGCGTCTTGGGGCCGATGGCGGCCTTCACCGCATCGTGCTGCCCAATCTCCACGAAGCGCGTCTTGATGCCGAGGCGGGGAAACGTCACCTTGAAGAGGTTGTAGGTGCCGCCGTAGAGGCTGCTGGCGCTGACAATCTCGTCGCCCGACTTGAGCAGGGTGAGAAGCGTCAACGTCTCCGCCGCCTGGCCACTGGCTACCGCCAGCGCCGCCACGCCGCACTCCAGCGCAGCGATGCGCTGCTCGAGGACGTCGTTGGTGGGGTTCATGATGCGGGTGTAGATGTTGCCGAACTCCTTGAGCCCAAAGAGCGCGGCGGCATGGTCCGCATCGCGGAATTTGTAGCTAGTGGTCTGGTAGATGGGCACGGCGCGAGCCCCGGTGGTGGGGTCGGCCTGGTAGCCGGCGTGCAGGGCCAGCGTCTCGGGGCGGTAGTTGGGTTTCTGTTCTTCTGGCATGGCGACACGTCCTTTTCGGTTTTGGACAGCGGTGGAGAAGCTCTCGGGAAGGAAGAGTGAACCCACCAAAGGACGCCTCGCAAAGGGGATGGTGCGCGCGAGCCGTCGAGGCGGGGCCGCCTCTTTTCAGTCAGGGTGCCCGGGACTGCGGCGGCTCGCTGACGGGAGAGCGGCTAGTTACAGCCGCAACAACACTCGCCCGCGGACGCGCGAAGGCCCGGGCCACGCATGAGCATGGCCAAGGGGCACATCGACATCCGGGCAGAGAAAACCTTCATCTGGCCAACGACCGTAACGAGGCGGCCCGCGCACTGTCAAGCGGAGCGCTGTAAGGCCAGCAGGGACGGAGTGGTAAGCGCGACGCGGGGACGGGAGGCGTCTCCTACACCGCGTCTCGGCGCTTGGACTTCCACACCTTGGCCATCCACGCCTCCACCGCACCCGCCTCGCTCGGGAAGTCCCGGGTGAGGTTGCGCATGCCGTGGGCCGTCACCAGGACGTCGTCCTCGATGCGGACGCCGATGCCGCGGTACTTGGTCGGCACGGTGAGGTCGTCCTCCTGGAAGTACAGGCCTGGCTCGACAGTGAGCACCATGCCCGGCTTGAGGGTGCCGTACTTGTAGACCTCCATGCGGGCCTGGGCGCAGTCGTGGACGTCGAGCCCCAGCATGTGGCTCACGTTGTGGAGCGAGTAGCGCTTGTAAAACTGGTGCTCGTCGGCCAGGGCCAGCCCCGCGTCCTCGAGGATGCCGAGGGCCTCTAGTCCCTCGGCGAGCACCTTCATCGCCCGGCGGTTGGGCTCGAGAAAGTCATTTCCCGGGCGCACGGCGGCGAAGGCAGCCGCCTGCGCGGCGTGCACCAGCGCATACACCTCGCGCTGCTCGCGGCTGAATTTCCCGGAGATGGGAAGCGTGCGCGTGACGTCCGCCGTGTAGAGGCTCTTCCCCTCCACGCCGGCGTCGAGCAGCAGCAATTCCCCCTTGTGCAGCGGGCCGTCGTTGCGCATCCAGTGCAGGACGCAGGCATGGGGTCCGGCCGCGGCGATGGTGCCGTAGCCGACGTCGTTACCCTCCACGCGGGCACGGAGGTTGAAGACGCCCTCCACCGTGCGCTCGGTGTGGGCGCCCTTCAGGGAGAAGATGACGTCCTCGAAGCCGCGCTTGGTGGAGGCGATGGCGGCACTCAGCTCTCGGACTTCCTGCGCGTCCTTGTAGAGGCGCATCTCGGCCAGCGCGGCGGCGAAGTCCTGGTCGCGCGGGGGCTGCTCCACAAGGCCAGCGTCGAGGCTTCGGCTCGTGCCCCGCACGGCACGAAAGGGGCGGGGCGCTGTGCCCTGCAGCGTCCCGAGCGCCGCCTTGAGGTCCGCCAGGGGACGCACCTCGTCGACGGCGTAGCGGGCCACGCTTCCTGGAAGGCCGAGGCGGGGGCCCACCCAGAGCTCGCCTTTCAGCCTGTCGGTGAAGAAGGTGGCGTCGGCGTGGCCCGGGTTGGGCTCCACGTAGAGGACGGCGCGGTGCCCGCCTCCGAGGACGGGCTGCAGAAGCAGCACGCAGTCCGGCTCGAGGTTGCCGGTGAGGTAATAGAAGTCGCTCCCCGGCCGGAAGCGGTAGACGGTGTCGTTGCTGCGCACCTTCTCCTCCCCGGTGGGGATGAGAAGCGTCTCGCCAGGGAAGAGGGCGGAGAGGGCGCGTCGGCGCTTGGCGAAGGCCTCGTGGTGGGCAATGGGCTTGGGCAGCTTTCCGGACGCGGGGCGCCAGTGCTTCACCATGAAGTCCAGGAGGGCCGGCGGAGGGACGGTGTCGTAGCCGGTGGCGGACTTCGGGGCTTCCGGCACGTCGGCCTGGGCCTTCAGGGGCTCTGCGGGGGGAGGAGGGGGGTGGGCCATGGCAGACACCTTTCAGAAGACAGCCGCCGATGCCGAAAGTGTCCCATGTCTTGCGCCTGGAGCGCGACTGCCAGAAAGCCAGCCGAGGGCGTAGGGAAGCACCGCCTCCACCTTCAGCGTCCGCGGCCCGAAGGAGAGGGGCAGAAACCCCCTGTCTTGTAGAAGCGCCCGCTCGAAGGGCACCCAGCCGCCCTCCGGGCCGATGGCCAGCACCACGCGTCGCCCGGGCGCGACGTCCTGCGCCTCTTCATTCGGGCTTGCGTCGAGTAACAGGCGCAACGAGGGCCCGAGAAGTCCCTCGAGGGCGTCCTCGACGAAGGGGCGGAAGCGCGGAAAGACGTGCACCTCGGGGGCCTTGGTGTCCCTGGCCTGCTCGAGCCCGTCGCGGAGGGCCGCCTCGGCCCGCGCCGGCGTCAACGCCGGCGAGCCGAAGTAACTCTTCTCCACCCGGGCCGCGTTGAGGAGGAAGAGCCTGTCCACGCCCAGCGCGGCCGCCGAGGCGAGGACGCGGCGCAGGGCCTTCGGCCGGGGGAGGGCGAGAAGCACGTCCACGCCCGGACGGGCGGGCGGCGGGGCGTCCAGCGTCACCTGCAAGAGGACGCCGTCCGCGTCCGTGCGCAGCACCTCGGCCGTGCCTACCCGGCCTCCCACGCGCCCGACGCGCACCACGTCGCCGGCCGTGGCGCGCAGCACCTCGTGGACGTGCCGTGCGGCGCGGCCCCTCAATTCCGCCGTGCCGTCCTCGCGGACGTCGGCAGCGTCCAGCAGCAGAAGATTCAAAAGGTGGGGCCCTCGTCTTCCCCCTGGTGTGGCCTCCTAGCCCTCCTAGCCCGCACTCTGGCAACTCGTCTATGCCAGCGTCCTTGACGCATCGCCCGTCCCCACGAGTCTTCGAGCGTCTGGCGGAGGCGTACCGCCTGCGGCCCGGCTACCCGGAGGAGTTGCCCCGGCGCCTCCTGGCGCTCGTCCCACCCGGGCCCCGGGTGGTGGACTTGGGCGCGGGGACGGGCCACCTCGCCGAGCCGCTCGCGCGGGCCGGAGCGAGGGTGACGGCGGTGGAGCCCGCCCAGGCGATGCTGGACGTGTGCGCGGAGCGCACGCGAGGCCTCGAGGTGGCCCTCGTCCTGGCGCCGGCCGAGTCCACCGGGCTTCCCTCGGGTAGCGCGGAGCTGGTGCTCTTGTCCGACGCTGCGCAGTGGGTGGACCCGGAGGCGGCCGGGAAGGAGGCGCACCGTCTCCTCGTCCTTGACGGGACAGCTGCCCTCGTCGAGGCGCGCGCCGCGGACACGCCCTTCATGCACGCGCTGGAGCAGCTTCTGGCCGAGGCCAACCCGGAGCGACGGCTGCAGGCCGAAGGACGCGGCCGGCAGTGGCTGGCACTCGCCAGTGGCGGCGCCCCTGTCCACACACTCGAGCTCTCCCAGGCCGTCGTGCTCGAGCCACAGGCACTCGAGGGCCTGCTGCGCTCGCTCTCCTTCCTCGAGCCGGCCCTCGGGCCGTCGCGCATGTCGGCGCTCGTTGCGCAGGCCGCCACGCTCGCTGCGCAACACGGCGGCGCACGCTGGGAGCGAGTGCTGCGACTCTCGTGGGCCACCAGGCGCGTCGCACGAGGTGGGCCAAGGTGAGCGAGCGCGCGCTTGGCTGCAAAGTTGGACGACTTCGCCGCAACGGTCAGGCCCAGGTCATGTCTTCTGTGAATTGCAGCGCGACGCGGAAGGGGCCGCGCGCCTCGCTCCTTATACTCCTGTGCCTGCTCCTCCTATGACGTTGACGGACCCCATCTTCGTGCCCGAGGCACACATCCCAGCGTGGAAGGGACGTCTGCTTCCGTACCTGAATGACGCGCGCGACCTTCCCTTCATCCGGCTCTCGCTGACGCTTCTTTTGGTCAACCTCCCCCTGGCCGTCCTCCTCTACGTCCCGGGCATGTACAGCGTCTGGCTGGCCATCCCGTACTTCGTCCTCAACAGCCTCGTCTTCCTGGCGCCCTTCACCCTCATGCTGCACAACACCTCGCACCGGCCGCTCTTCAAGCGGCGGTACCAGGCGCTCAACCTCCTCATCCCCTGGGCGCTGGGGCCCTTCTTCGGTGAGACGCCGGACACCTACTTCGCCCACCACGTGGGGATGCACCACGCCGAGAACAACCTCCGGGCGGACTTGAGCTCGACGCTGCGCTTTCGTCGCGACAGCTTTCCGCACTTCCTCGGCTACTTCCTGCGCTTCTTCTTCGTCGGGTGGGCGGAGCTGACGCGGTACCACTGGAACAAGAAGCGCTACAAGCTGCTCCGCCGCTTCTGGGTGGGGGAGCTCACCTTCTACGCGCTGGTGGCGCTCCTCGCCTCGTGGAACTTCTACGCCACGCTCTCCGTCTTCATCATTCCCTACTGCTTCGCCCGCCTGGCGTTGATGGCCGGCAACTGGGCCCAGCACGCCTTCGTGGACCTGGCGACGCCGGAGAGCCCGTACCGGAACAGCATCACCTGCGTGAACACCAGCTACAACCGCCGGTGCTTCAACGACGGCTACCACATCGGCCACCACGTGAAGCCGACGCTGCACTGGACGCAGATGCCGGCCGACTTCCGGGACAATGCCCAGCGCTACCGCGACGAGCGGGCGATTGTCTTTCGAAGCCTCGACTACTTCAGCATCTGGGCGCTCCTGATGACGCACCAGTACCGGCTTCTGTCGCGTTTCTACGTGGAGCTGGACACGGTCCGGCCGAAGAGTCAGCCGGAAGTCATCGCGCTCTTGCGTTCGCGGACGCTGGCCGCTGACGTCAGACGCGAGCGGCGGTGACGCCGGACTCGCTGGCCTCGACCGAGCCCGTCACCACGCCCTGGATGACGCTGTCATCCTCGAAGGGGGCGCGGCCAATCTGCCGGGTGCCGTAGGAGGGAATGAGCGGCGCCAGGAGGTAGCTGCGAGCGCACCAGCCCCAGAAGTCGCTCTGCAGGAGTTCGGGGTGGATGCGGTTGGCGATTTTCTCGTGCAGCGCCGGCAGCGTGCTCCAGTGAGCGCCCGGGGTCTCATGGTGCGCGGTGTGGAGCCCGTTGTTGAAGAGGAAGAAATTCATCCCCGCGCCGGTGAAGCTGCGCGAGTGGTTGTGCTCGCTCCAGGGGTCGGTGTGGACGTGCTGGATGTAGTTGAAGAACATGATGGTCCACAGCGCGAAGACGGCCGGGAGCGCGAACATCAAGAGCCAGATGCGCATGCCGCCCGCCCAGCCGTGCAGGGCCACGGCGAGCGTGATGAGCGCGACGTGGGCGCCGACGAAGAAGATGTACTGGCGGATAATCTCCCGGTACAGCGCCGGCTTGGTGGCCTTCGCCTTGCGGATGTACTCGTTGGTCGGCGTCGCCTGGAAGACGCTGGAGATGAAGGGGAAGGCGAAGGCCATCGGGAAGTGATGGTCGTTCGTGTAGCGCCAGGTGATGGTGGCGTCGCCCACGCGGTTGACGAACTTGTGGTGGTTGAGATTGTGGGTGGGGACCCAGGCGAAGGTGGGGTAGCCGTAGAAGATGCTCAGCCACTGTCCGAAGATGGAGTTGAGGCGGCGATTCTTGAAGGTGGGACAGTGGTTGTGGTTGTGGGCGATGACGCCCGCCGACAGGCCCAGGTAGCAGCTCACCGGCCAGAGCCAGGTGGCGAGGTGCGGCCAGACGTATGGGGTGAGGGCGACCAGCGGCATCACCACGGCCCAGGCCATGGTGCGACGGTCTGCCGAATAACGAAGAATCATGTGCAGTCTAAAGCACAAACGGCCTTGAATTTCTAACGGTTTCGCCCCCGGGGTGTCTTTCTCTCTCCGGTGGATTATTGGAAGGCATACAGCGAGGAAACAGCACCTTGAATGCTTCAGAGAGTACTTCCGCCGCCATGCCGGGTCTCCTTTCTGACACCCCGAGCCTGGCTGCTCGCCTTCGTCGCTGGCGCTGGCCGCTGCTCGGTGTCGTCGTCGCCGCGGGCGCTGCCGCGGGCTACGCCGTCCTCAAGAAGCCGCCGCCGCTCAACTACGAGACGGCCACCGTGGACAAGGGCCCGGTGGTGGCGCGCATCACCGCGACGGGCGTGCTCTCGGCGCTGGTGACGGTGCAGGTCGGCGCGCAGGTGAGCGGACAAATTACCCAAATCACCGTCGACTTCAATTCGCCGGTGAAGAAGGGACAGCTGATTACGAAGCTGGACCCCGTTTTTTACCAGGCCGGCGTGGACCAGGCGCGTGCCAACTGGGTGGCAGCCAAGGCCCAGGTGGACAAGGCCATCGTCCAGGAGGTTGACGGCAAGCGGCAGTACGACCGGACGCTGGCCCTCAAGCAGCGCGACCTCATGTCGCAGGCGGATTTGGAGACGGCGGAGGCCACCTGGCGGGCGGCGGCCGCGCAAACCGGCACGGCCAAGGGGCAGCTCGAGCAGTCGAAGGCTGCGCTCAAGCAGGCCGAGGAGAACCTCAAGTACACCAACATCTACTCACCCATCGACGGCACCGTCATCTCGCGCAGCATCGACGTCGGTCAGACGGTGGCCTCCTCGCTGTCGGCGCCCACCCTCTTCACCATCGCCCAGGACCTGCGGAAGATGCAGGTGGACACCTCGGTGGCCGAGGCCGACGTCGGCAAGCTGCACGACGGCATGGACGCCACCTTCCTTGTGGATGCCTACCCCAACGAGAAATTTTCCGGCCGCATCCGCCAAATCCGCAACGCGCCGCAGACGGTGCAGAACGTCGTCACCTACGACGCCGTCATCGACGTCAGTAACCCGGACTTGAAGCTCAAGCCCGGCATGACGGCCAACAGCACGGTGGTGTACGCCGAGCGCCAGGACGCGGTGCGCGTGCCGAATGCCGCGCTGCGCTTTCACCCGCCGCCGGAGATGCTGGCCCTGGTGAATGGCGGACACGTCCCGCCCCGCGGCGGCGCAGGCGCTCCCGGCGCGACGCCAGGCGGCGGTGGCGCGCCAGGCAGCGGTGGCGGTGGCGGTGGCGGTGGAGGTGGAGGTGGTGGCGGCGGCGCGGCGCGCGTCGCCCGGACGCCCTCGGCGGCGGCCGCGACAGTCACCGAGGGGAAGAAGACGGTGTGGGTGCTGCGCGACGGCAAGCCCATGCCGCTTCACATCACCACCGGCGTCACGGACGGGACGCTGAGTGAAGTCACCGAGGGCGCGCTGAAGCCGGGAGACGTCGTCATCACCGGCATCGCCAGCGCCCCCGCGGCCGGCACGGCCGGCGGCCCGCCACGCCGCCTCTTCTGAGGCCCTCGCATGGCGGCACTCATCTCGCTCGAGGACGTCACCAAAACGTACCAGATGGGAGACGTCGAGGTGCGCGCGCTGCGCGGGGTGTCCCTCACCATCGAGAAGGGCGAATTCGTGGCCGTCATGGGCCACTCCGGCTCCGGGAAGTCGACGGCGATGAATATTATCGGCTGCCTCGACCGGCCCACCTCCGGCCGCTACTGGCTCGACGGCCTGGAAGTCTCCGGGTTGAGCCGCGACCAGCTGGCCCGCATCCGCAACCGGACGCTGGGCTTCGTCTTCCAGAGCTTCAACCTCCTCTCCCGCACCTCGGCCCTGGAAAACGTCGAGCTCCCGCTCCTCTACGCCGGCGGCCTGAGCCGCCAGGAGCGCCATGCCCGGGCCAAGAAGTCCCTGGAGCGGGTGAGCCTCGGGGACCGGATGCACCACACCCCGAGCCAGCTGTCGGGCGGCCAGCAGCAGCGCGTGGCCATCGCCCGGGCGCTGGTGAATGACCCGCGCGTCATCCTCGCCGACGAGCCCACGGGGAATCTCGACTCGCGCACCAGCGTTGAGGTGATGGCGCTCTTCCAGGAGCTGGGCCGGAGCGGCATCACCGTGGTGCTCGTCACCCACGAGCCAGACGTCTCCACCTACGCGAGCCGGGTGGTGCTGCTCAAGGACGGCCGGCTGCAGAGTGACCGCCGTCAGACGCCGGCGCCGGCCGTCATGCCGCCGGACGAGGAGGCCGCCTGAATCTCCTGGAAGTCATCCGCGTCGCCCTGCGGGCCCTGATGCGGAACAAGCTGCGCTCCTTCCTCACCACGCTGGGGATGATTTTCGGCGTGGGGGCCGTCATCGCCACGGTGGCCATCGGCGAGGGCGCGCGCTCCGCCGTCGAGGAGGCCTTCGCCTCCATGGGCACCAACCTCCTGGTGGTGCTGCCCGGCACCACCAACGCCGGCGGCGCCCGCGGCGGCAGCGGCACGCAGCCCACCCTCACCTGGGACGACCTCCGGGCCATCCGCAGCGAGCTGCCCTCGGTGCGCTACGCGGTGGCCGTCCTTCGCTCCGGCTCGCAAATCATCAGCGAGGATGCGAACTGGACGACGCAGGTCCAGGGGACCGAGCCGGACTTCTTCGAGATTCGCAGCTGGCCAATGGACGTCGGCACGCGGTTCACCCAGTCCGACGTGGACTCGGGCTCGAAGGTGGTGGTGCTGGGCGCCACCGTCTCGGACAAGCTCTTCGGCGCCAACGCCAACCCGGTGGGGCAGGTGGTGCGCATCCGCAACATTCCCTTCCAGGTGGTGGCGGTGGCCGGGAAGAAGGGCCAGAGCCCCTTCGGCCAGGACTACGACGACTGCGTCTTCATCCCCCTCACCACCTACATGGCCAAGGTGCAGGGCGGGCTGCAGAAATTCATCGCCGGACAGATTCTCATCACCGGGACGACGGCGGAGCGGGCGCAGGACGACGTCACCATGCTGCTTCGCGACCGCCACAACGTCCGCTCCGGCGAGGACGACTTCTCCATCCGAAACCTGGCCGAGGTGGCCAGCGCCCAGGAGGAGTCGAGCCGGACGGTGTCCTTGCTCCTGGCCATCGTCGCCGGCGTCTCCCTCCTCGTGGGCGGCATCGGCATCATGAACATCATGCTCGTCAGCGTCACCGAGCGGACGCGGGAGATTGGCACCCGCATGGCCATCGGCGCGCGCGGCATGGACATCCTCATGCAATTCCTCGTCGAGGCCGTCACCCTAGCCACCCTCGGGGGCCTGCTCGGGATTGCGGCCGGAGTCTTCACCGCCCGCTGGATGACGGCGCTCTTCCACTGGCCGGTGCTCTTCCGAGCGGACGTCATCCTGGTGGCCGTCATCTTCAGCGCGCTGGTGGGGGTGGCCTTTGGCCTCTACCCGGCGCAGAAGGCGAGCCGGCTCGACCCGATTGATGCGCTTCGCTACGAGTAGCCGTCAGGGGAAGCGGCCGGCGGCCACCAGCAAGTCCAGCGCCGACTGACGGAGCGCATCCTCGGCCAGGATGGCCTGGGAGGCCGCGTCGCGCGAGACGAGGAAGGCCTGGATGAGGTCCAGGTTGGTGCTGTAGCCCTCGCGGTAGGAGACGTCGGCCAGCCGGTAGGTGTCGGTGGCGTAGGCCGATGCCTGGCGCGCGTTCTGGAGAGCGCGGGCATTGCGCTTCACCGCATCGAAGGAGGTGCGGACGTCGGAGAGCACCTGGCGGGTGGCACCGTCGAAGGTGAGGCGACTCTCCTCGAGCTGCGCCTCGCGCTGGTGGGTGCGGCCATAGCGGGCCATGCCGTCGAAGATGGTCCAGCTCAGCGTGGCTTGAATCTCCCAGCCCCACTCCGGAAAGGGCGGCGTCTGGGGGTGCTGGAAGAGCGGTTCCCCGAGGAGGTTGAGGGTGGGCATGTACTCCGTCCACGTCATATTCAAGGAACGGTCGCTGGCCTTCACCTCTTCCTCGGCCAGCTTCACGTCCGAGCGCTGCTTGGGCCCCTCGGCCAACGCGTCGTCGAGGCCCGGAAGCTGGGGGAAGCTCGGGGCCTCCGAGGCGTCGATGGGGCCCTTGGCGCCGAGGAGGACGCCGAGCGCCTCCTGGGCGGCGTAGAGGTTCTGGTAGCTCGACTGCAAGGTGACCTCGGCCGTCTCCAGCGTCTGCGCGGCGCGGGCGGCGTCGACCTTGTTGCCAATGCCACCGTTGAGGCGCTTCTTGGCGTAGTCGAGCTGCGCAGCGGCGGTGTCCCGGGCCGCGACATTCACCGCCACCTGGCTCTTCTGCGCGACGAGCGCGATGTACGTCTTGGCGGCGTTGGTGGCGACGACACGGCGGACGTCGGCGCCGTTGAAGCGGGCTATCTCCACCTGGTCATTGGCGCGAATGGCGGCAGCCCAGGCGGCCGGGACGAAGAGCGGGATGTTGAGCTGGGCGTTCCCCGCCCACTGGTTCTGCGGGTAGATGGTGACGTTGTTGCCGGTGATGGGGCTGTACTCCGTCCTCGCCTTGTCGAGGTGGGTGAAGGAGGCGTTGGCCGTCAGGGTGGGGATGGACGCGGCCCGAATCTCCTCCATCATGCCGTGGATGCGGTCCACCTCCTGCACCGCGGTGAGGGTGGTGGGGTTTCGTGCCAGGGCCTGGTCGACGGCCTGCTGAAAGCCGATGGACTCCGTCACCGGCGTGAGGCCGTCCACACCGCCGTCCAGCGCCACCTCGGGTCTCCCGAGCTGCGGGTCGGGGGCCGACGTCAACCGGGGGAGGGGAGGCGCCGGCGCGGCGGGCATGGGCACCTGGGCCAGGACGGAAGCTGCGAGCAGCAACGCCGGCACCGCCGGCAACCAAAGACGACGCATGTGCCAGTTCTCCGGACTCCAGGGGGCAAGGGTTGAAGGGCGGAGAATCCGCCGGGAGGACGCGGCCCGTCCACTCCCCCAAGACGCAGCGACACGATGCGAAAGGCGCATGGCGGGCTCTAATGCTCACCAGGGAATTCAATTGCAACCTCAACGTTTCCGTGAATTACCCAAGCCCATCGCCGTGTCCCCTTCACCGCGAGGCGCCGTGCCGTCGTTGGCCGAATTCGAGGAGCTGGCCCGGCTCATTGCCCAGGCGCGCCGGAAGGTGTGGAACTCGGTGGCGCGCATCCTCGCCCTGGAAGGCGAGGCTGTCCTGGGCTGGGCGGTGGTGGCCGTCTTGAGCCGGCTCGGTCCGCAGAGTCAGCGGGACCTGGCCGACACCATTGGCCAGCACGCCGCCGGCATCTCCCGACAGCTCTCGGCGCTGGACAGGGCCGGACTCACCACGCGGACAGAGGACAAGAGCGACCGCCGGCGTCGCCTCGTCGCGCTCACCGCGAGGGGAAGACGCTGGCACGGCCGCTGGCGCCCGAAAGTCCTGCACACCGTCCGTGACGTCCTCGACGTCCTCGGCGGGGCCGAGCGCGCTGCGCTGCGCTCAGCCCTCGAGAAGGTGCTCGCCTCACCTTCGAGCGCGCCAAGCCCGGGCCCAAAGCGGAAGCCCCGCCACCCCCGGTGACGAGCGCTCGCCCGTCCGCGCCTTCGCTGACGGACGGGCAAGCGCGCGGCACGTGACTGAAGAGAAAACCCTATTTCCCGGATGAGGCTTCTGGAGTTGTATTTCGCTTTGACATGCACGCCGCTCGCCCTCCATGGCTGCTCTCTTTCCCGCTCGCGCTTGCGCTTGGCTGTGCCCATGCGGCGGAGCAACCGGCCGTCGGAGCGCCGCCGGCGGCGCAACCCCAGGCCGCGCGCCCAGCAGATGTGGCGTCCCCGGATGCCATCATTGCCGCGACCTACGACGTCATCTCGGGTGCCAAAGCCGAGGCTCGCGACTGGGACCGCTTCCGCTCGCTCTTCCTGCCCGGGGCGCGGCTCATTCCCACCGCGCCCAAGGCGTCGGGTGGCGGCTACGGCGCGCGCGTCCTGACGCCGGAGGACTACGTCTCCCGGGCCAGCGCCGTCTTCGCGAAGGAAGGCTTTTACGAGAGAGGGACAGCGCGCAGCCTGGAGCAGTACGGCGCCATTGCGCAGGCCTTTGCCACCTACGAGTCGCGGCACGCGCCCGGCGAGGCGGCCTTCGCTCGAGGCATCAACAGCTTTCAACTCTTCTTCGATGGCTCGCGCTGGTGGGTGGTCACCATCTTCTGGTGGGCGGAAACCCCGGAGACGCCCATCCCCAGGGAATTCCTACCAAGCGCACACTGAAGGCGCCTGTGAGCGAGAAGCCGGGAGGCCGTCCGGTTTCGCACTGACAGTGCGAGAAGACCCGCCGTGCGCAATGGCGCTACGTTGTCTTGGAGCGCGCGCCGACGTTGGGCGACTCGGGCTTCATGGACTTCGTCAGTCGTTCGGAAATTACGGTTCCCGTCCCGGAGATGCCCGCTCTCGAGCTTGCGTTCGAGGAGCGTGCCCGTCTCGTCGACGTGCACTCCGGTTTCCTCGGCCTCGAATTGCTGCGCGACATTCGCAACAACGGCCGGTACGTGCTGCTCACACGGTGGCGGAGCCGGAGCGACTTCACGGCCTACATGAAGAGCGGCGACCACGCGCGCGCGCATGAACGCCACCACCCGGGCCTCGGGCCGGTCAGCGGCGGCGGAGGCCTCGAGCAATTCCATGTCGTGGTGGCCGAGCGGGCGCGTGAACCCGTTTAATCCCGAAGCCGGCGACGCTCCGGCTCCGGGCCACCCCGAGGACGTGGCGATCGTCGAGCGTTCGGCCCGTCTGTTGTGGCGCGCCTTCCCCTACTTCGCATGGCGCTACGGCGAGCGCGGGCGGGCCTTTGGACGCAGCGATGCGGGCTTCCTGGCGACGCTTCAAGAGCTCGGCGAGGACGTCGCCGTCCAGCAGGTGACCTGGCTCGCCGCGCTCCTGGCCGCGCGCGGGATGCCCAGCCTCCTCCTCGAGTACCAGCTGCAGAGCCTCGGAAGGGCCACCCAGCGCAGGCGCCGACCCGGGGCGGCTCTCTTGCTCGGCGTGGCTGCGAGGATGCGCAGCGCTCGGCTTCGTGTACTCGATGTCCAAGTCTCCGTACGCTGCGAGCACCTGTGCCGTGCCGCCGCGCACGGCGTGCGCTGTCGGCGAGGCGCGGGTCTACTCATCGCGGCGGCCGTCACCGACGGCGCGCGTGGCCTCGGCGAGCATGACGAGGCGCTGGTGCGTTGGCTGTCCGACGCGGTGCCTGATGAGCACACCTGGTCGGTCGCCTGTCGCGACGCCCACGCGCTGGCCATCGCCCTCCTCCGACGCCGGGGAAGCGTGGTCGCGTGATTCGCTGGTGCGCCTACTGTCAGAGCTTTCTCGGGGAGAGCCGTCCCTACGACAACCCGGCCTTCACCCACGGCATCTGCGAGCCCTGCGGCACGAAGCTCGAGCGCGGGGAATCGTTGAAGGCGGACACCGAGCCGGTGCGCGCGCTCTTTCGGCGAATCATCACCAGCGCCAAGCTGGGCGACGAATCCACCTGCGCCGACGTTCTCGTCGAGGCGCGCGCCCTCGGGCTTCGAAACGACTCCATCCTCGTCGGGATGCTGCAGCCTGCGCTGTACCAGGCCGGCCTCGACTGGCAGGGCGCGCGCATGTCCGTGGCAGCCGAGCACCGCTTCACCGGCTGGTGTGAGCATACCTTTGGGTTGCTCGCCCAGGTCCGACGGAGAGCGGCACCCATCGACATGCTCATCCTGCAGACGCCTGGCAACGTGCACACCGTCGGGCCACGCTTCGTGGCGGTGGCGCTCGAAGCGCGCGGCATGTCCGTGGAAGCTGTGGGGGCCGTGCTTCGTTTCGACGACATGGTGGGGCTCGTGCGCAAGCTGGAACCTCGCATCGTCGGCTTCTCCTGCGCGTTGCCCGGGACGGTGCCGGTCGCCATGGAGCTCATCGCTCGCCTCCGCGCTGCCCTCGGGCCGGAATTGCCAAACCAGTACGTGGTGTCTGGCTATGCCTTCCGGCACGACGCCGCTGCGCAGCCGAGAGTCTCGCCCGGCGTCGAGGTGATGTACGACCTCGAGTCCTTCGCGGCGGCGGCCTGAGGCCCGCACGTCCCGCCGAAGGCGCCGTGCTTCGGTGTCGAAGTTTTCGCCGCTGACGAGTTGCGTTCTAGTCTTTGGGACTCGCTTTCGGAGAATTCATCCCAATGGACCATCCCTCGTCTCTCAGCCGTCCCCTGTCCACGGTCCCCCTGTCCATGGTGACGACGGCCTTCGAGCTGCCGGGCCACCGGGTGGTGAAGAACCTGGGCATCGTCCGGGGCATCGTCGTGCGCTCGCGCAGCATCGTCGGCAGCTTCTTCGCCGGCATCCAGACGCTGTTCGGCGGCAACATCACCCTGTGGAGCGAGATGTGCGAGCTCGCACGCCGCGAGGCCTTCGAGCGCATGGCGCTGCACGCCCGCGCGGTGGGAGCCAATGCCGTCATCGGCGCCGCCTACGACGCGACGGAAATCGGCCAGGGCGTCACCGAGGTGCTGTGCTACGGCACGGCGGTCATCGTCGAGAACTCTCCCTAGCGCAGCCGGGCCCAGTTCCAGGCCGCGGCGCCGCCCACGAGGGTGGGTAGCACGAGCATGGTGGGGCTCAGCCTCCCGGTGACCATGAAGGGGAGGCTCTGCGTGGCCGTCGTGGCAAGGAAGCCCCACACCGCCCAGCGCCGCATCCGCCACCAGAGGGCGACCGCGAAGGCGGCGCCGACAAACGAGGTGACGAAGATGAAGGTGGGAAGCCAGGGCGCCTGCATCGACGCGCCAAGACGGCGAAAGTCCGGTCCGTAGGCGAAGGCGAAGGCCTGGAGCTGAAACAGGAAGGCCACGGCGCAGGCCAGGGTGAGACTCACGGACCGGCTTCCGAGCAGTGGCGGGGGCGAGGTGGGGGAGTCCATGGGGCGCCTCCGCCCCACTACCACGAGCTACCGGGCGTGGTCCGCCACGCGGACGCGCCACTGGCGCCCGAGGGCCAGCGCCACACCGACGTTGGTGGCCCGGCGGCAGGCGAGCACCAGCGCCTGCCCGGAGCCTGGCAGCATGGGGAAGCCAAGAAACAGGCCGTGGTGGGTGAGGCCCCAGACTTCATCCCTTGGCCCCAAGTCATCGACGGGCTGCTCGGTGGCGAGCAACGCCCGCACCACGGCCGCGCCCCGTCCGAGGCGGAGGCCGGCGCCCTCCTCGGCAAGAAAGGCGCTCTGCACCTCGCCGGTGGACATCTGGACGAGGCCCGTGGCCACGCACCCCGGGACGTCGGCGGCGGCTGCCTCCAGGGTGTGCGCCAGCGCAGGCGCCGAGGCGTCCAAGCTGGGCGGCCGGATGGCCTCCTCGGCCGGCGCCGGCGCGCGCTCCAGCACCCGGGCCAGAAGCGAGGCCGACGTCTCGTCGTCGACGTCGTCGAGGAGCGCGGCAGAAGCCGGCCCCACCACCGCCACCCGCCAGTGCCGTGTCGTCCCGGAGGCGGCGAGCTGCAGCAAGTCGTCCTCCTCGAGTGCGGCGGGGGTGCGCGTCAGTGCCGAGAGCTCCTTGAGCACGGGCTCCAGCCCCTCGAAGCTCGACGGGGTGACGCCCAGGGCGGAGAGCACCACCTCGGGGCTTCCGGTGCGCTCGGGCAGCACCACCACGCTGGTGCGGGCGCGGGAGCCGACCTCGGCCGCGGCGCGGTGCGCGACGTCCAGCGGGACGGGCGCGAGGGCGCGGGCACAGGCCAGGTAGGCCTCGAAGGAGCCAAACGTCAGCCGAGCGTCGAGTGGCCCCTTCAGGGCTTCGAAGTGGGCCTCCTCCCCGGCGGGCGCCAGCGCCGCGAGGTGCAGGAGGCGCGTCACCATCTGCGCCTTCAGCGCGGTCCGGACGGCGAGCTCGGCGCGCGGGCCGCCCGTGTCGATGAGGACTTCGCCGAGCGGCCGGCGCTCGACGCGCGCCTTCTCCAGGGCATCGGGCAGAAGCTTGGCCAGCTCCGGGTAGAGGCGCTCCAGCTGCGTCCCCAGCCGCTCCTCGGGGGAGCCCCCGGCCACGAAGCGCAGCCGGCCGCCGCCAGCCACGAGGTCGAAGCGGCTTCCATCGGGGAGCGGGCCGTACTTCCACAGGCCGGCGGTGGGCGTCTGCTCCACGGCCTCCAGCAGCTGGCCGAGAAAGCCGAGCTGGCGGTGGAGGCCAGCATCACCTTGGTCGGCAGAGGGCGCAGAAATCATGGCCGGAATGGCCGGATGCTAGGGGGACGGTTGGCCCCGTCAAGGAGGCCGGTGTGCGCACTGGCTCTTTCAAGGGTTTTTCCCTCTGAAGCCGCCATCCGCCAGTCAGGCGGACGAGAAGTCCATCTCTTCGGTTGGGTCGATTGCTGCCATTGACGCGGGCACGCTCTGCAGCGCCTCGCACGGCAAGCTTTCGGCAACCGTCCCAGCCTCGATGTATACGCCCGATGCCGGGACTGTCAGGGTCGAGGTCATCTTCTGAGTCATTCGCGGCAAAGGTGCGGCGAGGGCGCTGAGAGATTCGCGTACCCGCATACGTAGAGGCAGGCACCCAAGAAGACGCTCTCGATTGCCGTTCACTTCTCGCATTCAACCTCTGCGGGCCTCTCGTCCTGGCTGGGCCGTGGAACGATCCTGTGAGCGCCGTCCCTCCCCTCGGCAGGCGCCAAAGGACTGCTCGCACCGGCCGAAACTGCTGCGCCGGGGCTACCGGGGGAGGGGTCCCTCGTGCCGCCGAAGGAAGTCCCGAATACGCGGGGCAACCTCCTCCCGCCAGCGGCGGCCGCTGAAGACGCCGTAGTGCCCGGCGCCGGCCTGCTGGTGGTGCTCCTTGGCCTCATTGGCAATGCCGGTGCAGAGGGCGTGGGCGGCCAGCGTCTGGCCCAGGCCGGTGATGTCGTCCTTCTCGCCTTCCACGGTGAGGAGGGCGGTGCGGGAGATGGCCCCAGGCCGCACCGGACGCTCGCCCCGGTATGTCATCCGCCCCTGAGGGAGCGCATCCTCCTGGAAGACGGTCCGCACCGTCTGGAGGTAGTACTCCGCCGGGAGGTCCATGACGGCCAGGTACTCGTCATAGAAGCGGCGGTGGACGGAAGCCGCGGCCTCGTCCCCCTTGAGGACGTCCTCGAAGAGCTTCCAGTGCGCCGAGACGTGGCGGTCGAAATTCATGGAGACGAAGCCCGAGAGCTGGAAGAAGCCCGGGCACACGCGGCGTCCGGCGCCGACTTCCCCGGCGGGCACCGTGTCCAGCGCCCACGTCTCGAACCAGCTCAAGGGCCGCTCCCTGGCGAGGAGGTTGACGGCGGTGGGGTGGACGCGCGTGTCCACCGGCCCGGCCATGAGCACCAGGGTGTGAGGCTGCGCCAGCGGCTCGTCCTCGGCCAGAAGAGACAGGGCGGCCAGCACCGGCACGGCCGGCTGGCATACCGACACCACGTGGAGGTCAGGCCCGAGATGGCGCAGGAAGCGGCCGATGAGCGCCGTGTAGTCGTCGAGGTCGAAGCCGCCGGCCTCGAGTGGGACGAGTCGGGCGTCCACCCAGTCGGTGACGTACACGTCGTGGAACGGCAGGAGTTCCTGTACCGTCTCCCTAAGCAACGTCGCGTGGTGGCCGGAGAGTGCCGCGACCAGCAATACCTTGGAGCCCGGCTGGGCGGTGTCCTTCTTGAAATGCAGCAGGTCACAGAAGGGGTGGCGAAGGACGCGCACCTCCTCCACGGCCACCGAGTGTCCCCCGACGCTTGTCGTCGGAAGGCCGAATTCAGGCTTGGCGTAGAAGCGCGTCGAGCGCTCCAGAAGCTCGCTCGCCGCGGCCAGCGTCCGGGTGAAGGGGTTGACCGGGAGGCCGGGGTGCATCCACAGGGCGCGGTTCGCAGTTGCCCAGAGGTGAAGCGGCTCTCGGAGGCCGCGCTGCAGCTGGTAGGCAAGGGACATGGTGCGACGAGCCTAACGGACCCTTGGCAGGATGGGGACGCCCGGTGCAAGAAAATGCTGCGCCGGCGCACTTTTTCTTCGCTGACGCAGCATTCTCCGGCACTTGGGCTTTCTACAATTCTTATGGCTGGGGTATGGAGAAAGGCACGGAGGCGACTTCAGCCATGGCCCTGGTCATCAAGAAGTACGGAAACCGGCGCCTGTACGACGCCGACTCCAGCCGGTACGTCACGCTCGGGGAGATTGCCGCAAAAATCCGCAAGGGTGCCGAGGTGCGGGTGGTGGACGCGAAGACGGGTGCGGACCTCACCCAGCCGACGCTGGCCCAAGTCATCCTGGAGGACCGGAACGCCGGCCAGCTCCTCCCCATTCCCCTGCTGCATCAGCTCATCCGGATGGGGGATGATGCGCTGGCGGACTTCCTCGGGAGGTACGTGACGCGCGCCCTCGAGCTCTACCTGCAAGCGCGCCAGGGCCTAGGCACCGTCAACGCCTTCAACCCGTTCGCCGCGGCCTTCGCGCCGGATTCCTTCGGCGGCTTCTTCGGCGACCGGGCCCAGGCCGTGGCACCTCCCCCGGCATCCGCCTCCCCGGAACTCGAGGCGCTGCGGCGGGAAGTCGACGCCCTGAAGAAGACCGTCCGCAGGAAACGGCGGCGTTAACCCTTGATTTTGCTGCGCAGCAGCATTTCCGCTTGACAGGCCAGGCCAGGGGGTTAGCTTGGATTCAGCAGGCGCGATGAGCGCGTCGAGCTTGAACGCTGGAGAACGACCATGGCCGAGACAGTGAAGTCTTCGCAGGTGCAGCAAATTGCAGGTGAGTGGAACAAGATGGTGGCGGAGCAGGTGAGCCGCGTGGAGTCGGGCTTGAGCGAGCTCGCCAAGCTGGAGAGCAAGGCCCGTGCCCAGGCAGTGACGGGCTTCGAGGAGGCCGGTCGCATCGCCAAGGAGTCGCTGGCCCTGACGGAGAAGGTCAGCGCCGAATGGCACAAGCTGTTCCTCGACGCGACGCGCCGGACCGCGGCGCTTCTCACGCCGGACAAGGCCTAGTCTCAAAGGCCAGGAGGAAAGAGCGGGCCGCCTCGGGCGGCCGCTCTTCCACGGGCGGGCCCCTCGTTGGGCGCGCCCTTTTTTATGCGACAGCCCGCGCCTTGACCGATGAGGCGGGCTCGACTCTAGTCGCCGACGCCGCCGGTACGTTTCCAAAGACGAGCCGCGGGGAGCTCGGCCATCCTGAGCGTCGACAAAGTCACGAGCATCGAGGAAGCGGTGGCGCGGGTGCGGGTGGGCGATACCATCGCCACCTCGGGCTTCGTCGGCACCGGCACGCCGGATGCCCTCATCGACGCGGTGGCGCGGTCCTTCGTCGCGTCCGGCACGCCGCGTGGGTTGACGCTTCTCTTCGCCGCTGGCCAGGGCGATGGAAAGTCCCGCGGTCTCAACCGGCTGGCGCTTCCCGGGCTTGTCCGCCGGGCGGTGGGCGGGCACTGGGGCCTCGTGCCGAAGCTGGGGGCCATGGCGCTGGCGGGGGAGATGGAGGCCTACAACCTCCCGCAGGGCTGCATCTCCCAGCTGTACCGCGACATCGCCGCCCACAAGCCGGGGACGCTGTCCCGGGTGGGCCTCGGCACCTTCGTCGACCCGCGCCTCGGCGGCGGGAAGGTCAACAGCGCGACCCACGAGGACCTGGTGGAGCTCGTCGAGCTGCACGGCGCCGAGTGGCTTCTGTACAAGGCCTTCCCCATCCATGTCGCCCTCCTGCGAGGGACGACGGCCGACCGGCGTGGAAACGTCACCCTGGAGCGCGAGTCGCTGACGCTGGACAACCTGGCCATGGCCATGGCCGCGAAAAACAGCGGGGGCCTCGTCATCGTCCAGGTGGAGCGGCTGGCGGAGTCGGGTTCGCTCTCGCCGAGGGACGTGAAAATTCCGGGCGCTTTCGTGGACTGCGTGGCCGTGGCGCCTCCCGAGCTGCACTGGCAAACCTACGCCACGCAGTACAACCCCGCGTACTCCGGTGAGTCGCGGGCCGTGCTGCAGGCGCTTCCGCCGGCGCCCCTGGACGAACGAAACGTCATCTGCCGTCGGGCAGCGCTGGAGCTCGTGCCAGGGAGCATCATCAACCTCGGCATCGGCATGCCGGAGGGAGTGGCCCGGGTCGCTCAGGAGGAGGGCATTCTTCCTGACCTCACGCTCACCACCGAGGCCGGCGTCATCGGCGGCCTCCCGGCGGGTGGCCTCGACTTCGGCGCGGCCATCAACACCGAGGCGCTCCTCGACCAGAACCAGCAATTCGACTTCTACGACGGTGGGGGGCTGGACCTCGCCTGTCTGGGCATGGCCCAGTGCGATGCGGCAGGCAACGTCAACGTCAGCCGCTTCGGCCGCACCTTCGCCGGCTGCGGGGGCTTCATCAACATCAGCCAGAATGCGCAGCGGGTGGTGTTCGTCGGCACCTTCACCTGTGACGGCCTCGAGGTGGAAGTCAGAGGGGGAAAGCTACGCATCGTCCACGAGGGGAAAGTCCGGAAGTTCATCCAGGCCGTGGAGCAGGTGAGCTTCAGCGGTGCCCAGTGCCGGAAGGCCAACCGAGAGGCCCTCTACATCACGGAGCGCTGCGTCTTCCGCCTCGGCAAGGAGGGGCTCGAGCTCGTCGAGGTCGCGCCGGGGATTGAGCTGGACGCCATCCTTGGAAACATGGGCTTTGCGCCAAAGCGGGCACCGCAGCTGGCCACCATGGACGCCCGGCTCTTCCGGACGGAGGTGATGGGCCTGGGTCCTTCATCTCTCGAGCGCTAGGCCTGCCGACGAAGACCTGTGTCGTTGCGTTTCGGAGCAGCGCTTGTTGCGCCGCGTCGCGTCGCCGCCTGGCACCTTCCTGACACGCTGGCGTCCAGCGCGCCGGGAGCCAGTCGGTAGGTCGCCTGATGAGCGGCCTGTCAGCTGGGGTTGAACGCGACGGCGCACGCGGGTGCCGGCGTTGAAATTCGGTGGCGAAAGGGTGGGGCACACCCTCGAGGCGTGCTCGGCGAGGTCGACGGTGACTCGGGCGCCGCGAAGGAAACGTCGGCGAGATGGCTCGCACGCCGTCCAGAAGAGAAGAAAGGTTAAGAGCGAATCGCATCGCGTGTGCCGCAGTCAGCGGCGCGCGTTTGCCCAGGGCTCCACCTCCCGGCATTCGCTCTGCGCCTCCGCTTTCAACGCGCCGCGTCCCATCCCACCGCTCGCCGCTGACGCGCTGCAATAATCAGCAAGGCGCATGTTGCCCGTCCTTGCGCCGTGCCATAACACTCGCCAACCGCTGGGAGGATCTCTGACGTGATGCTCCTATTCGCACTCTTGCAGGCGATGGCGTTCTTCCTGCTCATCGCCTACGCGTGGTGCAAGTCGCCAGCGTACCGACCGCTCGAGCCGAACTCGTTTCGGGCGCGGGACAAGCTGTTGTTGTTCTTCTTCTTCAGCTTCGTGTCCATCACGGGCACCTACCTCGGTCTGCCGGTCCGGGGCGCCATCGCCAACACTCGGCCCATCGGGACGATTCTCGCCGGAATCATCGGGGGACCACTTCTCGGTGCTGCCGTCGGCCTCGCGGCAGGGCTCCATCGCTTCTCGTTGGGTGGCTTCACCGCGTTCTCATGCGGGCTGGCAACCGTCGTCGAAGGCCTCATCGGAGGGTTGGTACACATCTACATCGTCAAGCGCCTCGGTGCGATGCGCCTGTGTGACCCGAAGATCGCATTCGTGACGACGTTCGTTGCCGAGGCGATCCAGATGGGGATGATCCTCCTCATCGCTCGCCCCTACGGCGAGGCCGTCGCGCTGGTACGCGTGATTGCCATCCCGGTGATGGTCGCCAACGCCACGGGAGCGGCCTTGTTCATGAGCATCCTGCGCGACCGCATGAACATCTACGACGAGGCCGGCGCGTCATCAGGCGCCCGAGCCCTTCGTGTCGCTGAGCGAACTCTTCGGCTGGTCTCGAAGGGATTGACCGGGGATGTGGCGCGAGACATCGCGAAGATCATTCGAGAGGAGATGGGAGTCGGCGCCGTCTCCATCACCGATGCCGAAAAGGTCCTGGCGTTCGTCGGAGCTGGGACCGACCACCATCATGCAGGCGGCTCGATTGCGTCTCAGTGGACGAGAAAGACCATCGCTGGCAGCGAAGTCACATTCCTCGACGGCGTCGGGACCTCGTACAGGTGCGCATTGTCGAAGAAGTGTCCGCTTCGCTCGGTGCTCGTCGTCCCGCTGCTGGTCGACGGTGAGGTTCTCGGGACCATCGAGCTGTACGGGACGGCGAACAGGTTTCTCGAATCGAACAGGACGGTCGGCGAGGGGCTAACCTCCCTTCTCGCAAGCCAGCTGCTTCTCGCTCGCTACCAGGAGCAGAAGATGTTGCTGGCCATGGCCGAGCTCAAGCTCGCTCGCGCGCAGCTCAACCCGCATTTTCTTTTCAATTCGCTCAACACGATCATGGCGATGGTCGAGGAAGGGAGCAAGGCACACGAGCTGCTGGCGCATTTATCGACCTTCCTGCGCAAGAACCTGAAGCGGGGCGGCGATCTGTCGACGATCCGTGAGGAAATCGACCACGTGAACTCCTACCTCAAGATTGAGAAGGCGCGCTTCGAGGATCGGCTTTCCATCGAAATGGACGTCGACCCGTCGCTGCTCGACGCAAAACTGCCGACCTTTACGCTACAGCCGCTTGTCGAGAACGCCATCAAGCATGGGATTTCCGACATGCTGACCCACGGCATTGCGCGGATTCACATCTATCGACGGGATGGCTCGGCCCGGATTGACATCGAGGACAATGCCGGTACGTACGAAGAGCAGTTGCCGGGGGGGGACGGACTCGGAATCAAAATCGTCGAGAAGCGAATCGAGGGCCTGCTCGGGCGCGGTTCGAGGTTCAACATTTCGTGCGTCCCGAACGAATTGACGAGGGTGTCGATCCAAGTGCCTGCGCCGGAGTCGATCGTATGATGCGCGCGATGGTCGTCGATGATGAGTTCTATGCGCGCCAGTCGTTGGAGGCGATGCTGGTCGCGACCAAGGAGTTCGAGACTGTCTCCGTCTGCGCAAATGCCGTGGAGGCGCTGCAATCAATCAAGGCCGAGCCCCCCGACGTTCTCTTCCTGGACGTCCAGATGCCGAAGATTAACGGATTTCAACTCCTCAGCATGATCGACCGCGAGCGGATGCCAACCGTGGTGTTCGTTACGGCAAACGACTTCGCGCTTCAGGCATTCGACGAAAATGCAGTCGACTATTTACTCAAGCCGGTCTTGCGCCCGCGACTGACCATGGCGATCGAAAAGGTCAAGCGGTTCCTTCAGGTTGGGCAGACGCGCGTCTACGACGGTCCAGCCATCGAACGGATTCCGTGCACCGGACCGAACTGCATCCGCCTGGTCGATGTCAAAGATGTCGAGCACGTGCGCTGCAGTCCGGCGGGGGTTTACGTCGTCACGCCGAAGGGGGAGTTCCTCACGGACCTGACGATGCAGGTGCTCGAGAACAAGACGGACCTGGCACGCTGTCACCGCCAATACTTGGTCGACGTCCGTCAGATCGAAGAAGTCCATCGCCCAGAGCCACGAACCGTGGTGCTGAGGATGAAGTCGGGCCACGAGCTTCCGGCGAGCCGGCGATACTTCGTCACATTGAAGCAACGTCTCGGGATTCGACAGGACGCGAAGTATCTCGACCCGCTTTCCTGACTGAAGACCTCGCGCGCTTGGGCTCCGTCATCCCGGGCCCAGTTCGGCGTCGGCGGCGTTCCCGAGGGAGAAAAAAGGCAGCCGCTCGACCGCCCGGCTCGCAACTCTCTCACCCCTTGTCGACGTCGAGCAGCTACTGGGGTGCCGGGTCAGACGCTCGCCCCCGCCGACGGGCCCAGAGTTCGGAGAGGGTGCCGACAATCCCTCGCCGGAAGAAGAGCACCGTCACCACGAAGACGAGGCCGGTCACCAGGCCCGTGGCGGCCGTGGACTTGGAGAGGGAGTCGCGCAGGAGCACCGTGACCGCGCTACCCACCGGAGGCCCGAGGAAGGTGCCCGTCCCACCGAGCAGCGTCGTCAGCACCACCTGGCCGCTCGTCGTCCAGTTGAGGGCGTCCAGGGAGACGACGCCGTGGGCGACGGCGTAGAGCGCGCCGGCCAGCCCGGACAGTGCCGCGGAAAGCAGAAAGGCGAGAAGCTTGTGCGCCCAGGTGGCGTAGCCGACGCTTTGCGCCCGGGTGTCATTGTCCCGGATGGCCCTCAGCGCGGCGCCGAAGGGCGAGTGGATGGTGCGGTACGCCACCAGGGCCCCGAGGCCTGCCACCACCAGGCCAAACCAGTAGGCGTGGAAGGGCTTCGTCAAGTCCAGGCCGAGGAGGGGAGGCCTCGGGATGTTGGGCATCCCGCTGTCCCCACCGGTGACGTCGTCCCACTGCGTGGCGACGAAATTCATCATCTGCCCGAAGGCCAGCGTAATCATCGAGAAGTAGATGCCGACGCTGCGGATGGAGAGAAAGCCAATGGGGACGGCGATGAGGAAGGCGGCCAGTGTGCCTCCCGCCATGGCCAGTGGGACGCCCACCCCGAGGTGCAGGAGGAGCCAGCCGGTGACGTAGGCGCTCGTGCCCCAGAAGGCCGCGTGCCCGAAGGAGAGAAGGCCCACCTGGCCAAACACCAGGTCGAAGGCCAGCGCGAAGAGCCCGAAGCAGAGGATGTCCAGCGCCACCACCGGGTAGACGACGAAGGGCAGCCCTCCCAGCACGAGGACGGCCGCGGCCCAGGCGAGAAGCTGCTGCCGGCCCGTCATCGCCCACCCTCGGGAAGGCCGAAGAGGCCCGTCGGCCGCACCAAGAGGACACCGGCCATGAGGATGAAGACGAGGGTGTTGGCGATGGGCGGGTAGAGGAAGGAGCCGATGGCGACGAGGATGCCCACCGTGAAGCCGGTGAGGATGGAGCCGAGGATGCTGCCCATGCCACCAATCACCACCACGGCGAAGGTGGTGATGATGAGCTCCGAGCCCATGAGCGGGTCGACGCTGTAGATGGGGGCGGCCAGCACCCCGGCCAGCCCGGCCAGCGCCGTCCCGAAGCCAAACACCGCCGTCACCCACAAGGAGACGTCGACGCCAAAGGTGCGGGTGACGGTGGGGTTCTCGGTACAGGCCCGGACGATGGCCCCCACTCGGGTGCGCTCGATGACGAAGTAGGTGAGCCCGCACACCGCCACCGAGATGGCGATGACGAAGAGGCGGTAGGTGGGAAACATGGTGAAGCCGAGGTTGGTGACGCCGGACAGCTGCGGGGGGCTCGAGTAGGGCGCTCCGCTGATGCCGTAGACGAGCCGAACGCCGTCCTGGATGACGAGCGTCAGACCGAAGGTGAGCAGGAGGTTGTACGCCGGCCGGATGCCGTACAGGCGCCGCAACATGGTGCGCTCGATGAGGACACCGAGCGCCGCGACGAGGAGGGGTGCGATGAGCAGCGAGGGCCAGAAGCCCAAGCCGAAGCGCTCCCCCAGGGCGTAGGCGGTGAAGGCTCCGAGCATGTACATGGCACCGTGCGCGAAGTTCACGATGCGCAGCATCCCGAAGATGACCGCCAGGCCGAGGGAGAGCAAAGCGTAGAAGGCGCCGTTCACCAGCCCGTTGAAAACCTGGATGACGAGCAAGCGCCCCATTCGTCCCCTCCGCTCCTTTGCTTTAGGCTACTTGCCCATCTGGCAGGGGTTCTCGGAGAGCGGCATGAAGGCCTGCGCCGCGGGGATGCGGGAAATAATCTTGAAGTAGTCCCGCTCCTCCGTCGCCTCGCTCTTCGGCTTCACTTCCACCTGGAGGACGTCCAGGAG
>Ga0302326_10003605_pt1 | contig 36291 bp, 29 predicted proteins | sample Palsa_T0_3_FD_202264 | JGI IMG/M metagenome (GOLD analysis project Ga0302326, IMG submission 202264) | Peat permafrost microbial communities from Stordalen Mire near Abisko, Sweden - Palsa_T0_3 | ecosystem: Environmental > Terrestrial > Soil > Palsa > Peat permafrost | place: Sweden: Abisko... | reverse complement strand
GATTGGCGCCCTGCTTCCATCGGTCCAGCCAATGGATTTCCAACGCGTCGCGGTCACCGGCCTCGGCTTTATCTCGAGCATCGGCAACGATCGCGCCGAAGTGGCGGGAAGCCTTCGCCGCCTGACAAACGGGTGTGAGCGGTTTGATTTCCTGCCGGGTAGACCCGGGGAGGTGACGGTCGCCGGCACGGTGAAGGGATTCCATACCGATTCGGTCCGTTGGAGCGATTGGCGGTATCCGGCTCGTTACGCGTTCGAGCGGGAGCGCCTCCGTGCCCTCTCGCCGCATGGACTCTACGCGTTGTGCGCGACGGCCCAGGCCGTTGAGGAGGCCGGACTCACTCCTGCGGAGATGGCGGCTCCGGAGACTGGATTGTTCACGGCCTCGGCCGGCTCGCCGTTTTTGCTCCGGTATCACCTCAACGAATTTCACGCCAACGGCGGCCGCAGAGTGGCCCCATTGGGGATCGTTGCCTCGGTTGCCGGAACGCTCAATTTCAACTTGGCGACCCATTACGGCGTCCAAGGGGCGGTCGCGGGTTTCGTATCGGCATGCGCGTCGAGCAGCCATGCTCTCGGCTATGCGTGCGACGAGATCCGGCTGGGAAGGCACAGCAGGATGCTCGTCGTGGGCGCCGAAGAGGCGAATTTCGATACGATCATGCCGTTTCTTGGGATGCGGGCGTTGTCGACCAATCCGGACCCGCTGACCGCCTCCCGTCCTTTTGATCGGGATCGCGACGGTTTTGTGGGTACGGGGGGCGCCGCCGCTCTCGTGCTTGAGTCCTGGGATTTGGCCCGGGCGCGAGGCGCGCGCATTCAAGCCGAGCTGCTGGGCTGGGGGCAATCGGCCGACGGCTACAATGTAGCCATTTCCGAGCCTGAAGGGCGGGGCCTGGCAAGGGCGATGGAACGAGCCCTGGTTGATTCCAAACTGGCTGCAGGCGATATTGGCTACGTCAACGCCCACGCCACCTCGACCCCGGCGGGCGACCGGTCCGAAGCCCGCGCGCTTGCGCGCGTCTTTACCGAGCGAGGCGCGCATCCGTACGTCAGCAGCACCAAGGCGCTCACGGGCCATGCGCTGTCGATGGCGGGGGCCTTGGAGGCAGCCATCTGTGTGTTGGCGCTGTCGGAGGGTTTTGTTCCGGGCGCCGCCCACCTGGAGAACCCGGACGACGCCTGTGAGGGCCTCAAAATGCCCCGGGCGACTCTTTCGGAGTCGCCCGGGGTGGCGCTGAGCAATAGCAGCGGATTTGGAGGAAGCAACGTGTGCCTGATCCTCCGAGACGCGAACGGTCTTACTTGACGGTGATATTGTTCTTCACGTCGCGGACGCCTGGGACGGCAGCCGCATCGTGAGCCGCGGCGGACTTCTGATCCGAGTTGTCCACAAAGCCGCTCAATTGGACGATGCCCTTGAAGGTTTCGACCTTGATTTCAAACGACTTCACGGCTTCGTCGCCGACGAGCGAGGCCTTCACCTTGGTGGTGATGGCGGAATCGTCGACGTATTCGCCCGTGCTGTCGCGGGTTGATGTCGCGGCGCAGCCGCCGGTGAGGCCAGATAGCCCGAGCCCGCCGGTGAGAGCGAGGAGGGAGAGGATTCGAGGGAGGGAGGTTTTCATAGGAATGGGCGTTGTGATTATAATTGTGTCTAGGGTTGGATATCGTATCTGCCATGACGTTGACAGCGGGTGGCCTGCTTGGTCGCATGGGGGATTGGACGAGGACTCCATCCGGTGGCGGCCGGGTGGCGCGCGCCGCGTTGTTTTCGGCCGAGGCTGCCGCCCGAGGTCAGACTGTCAGACTGTCAGAAAGTTTCACCATTGCCGGGGCGCCATCCTCCCTCGGATTCTTGGCGCGCTTTCATCCGGATTGGTCCTTGCCTGCGTCGGTGCTCGAGGTCTGTTCCCTTTCTACCCCATGAATTTAGCTTCTCTCCTTTCAGGCGTACCACGCATGGGAAGCCTGCGCCGAACAGCCCGCAGGGTTTTTGCCGGCGCGCTGGCCATAAGCCCGGCAGGGATGGGTTTTGCCGCGGGTCCGGCGGCTTCGCCCGCGGGGCCAGAATTGTCCGCTCTGGCTCCGGAGCGCGTGATGGCTGATTTGCGCCGGGCCAATGCATTCTTTGCCAACGAGCACCCCGATCCGGCCCTCGATATCGTCACCGAACGCAAGCGGCCTGAGGGGGCCGCGAATGGACCGGGCCCGGCGGCTAGGGTTGTGCACCCCAGCAACATTTGGACGCGAGGAGTCTATTACGAAGGGCTCATGGCTCTACGCGCGGTGGATCCTGAGCCCGGCTACGCCACGTATGCTCTGACTTGGGCCGTTGCGCATCGCTGGGGGCTGCGCGGCGGCGCGGGCACGCGCAATGCCGACGACCAGTGCTGCGGCCAGACCTATCTGCAGCTCTATTCGGAGGATCCCCAGGCGGTCCGCATCCACGACATCCGGGCGAGCATTGATGGAATGGTCGCAAGTCCGCGGTCTAATGACTGGACGTGGGTGGATGCGATTCAGATGTCGATGCCTGTCTATGCAAAGCTTGGCGCTCTCACCGGCGACGCCCGCTACTACGAGAAGATGTACGCTCTATTCCTATTCGCCCGGGACGGCACCGGAAAATCGCCGGCGCTCTACAACGCGAAGGCGGGGCTCTGGTGGCGAGATGGCACGTTCGTGCCGCCGTACAAGGAACCCAACGGCGCGGACTGCTATTGGTCGCGGGGCAATGGATGGGCGATGGCTGCTCTCGTCCGCGTGCTCGACGGCCTGCCGCCCGAGGCGCCGGGGCGCAGCGACTATGTGACGATGTTGCGTCAGATGGCCGGGGCCGTGAAGGCGCTGCAAAGGCCAGACGGGTTCTGGAACGTGAGCTTGGCCGATCCCGGACACTACGGCGGCCCCGAACTAACCGGAACAGCGCTCTTCACCTACGGCCTCGCGGCCGGGATCCGCGAGGGCATTCTGCCGGCGGAGGATTATCGGGCCGTGATCGGACGCGCCTGGAGCGCGCTCGCGACCGGGGCGATCCACGCCGATGGCCGGCTGGGCTACGTCCAGGGAACCGGCAAGGAACCCTCGGATGGACAGCCGGTGAGTTACGACAGCCGGCCGGATTTCGACGATTTTGGCGTTGGCTGCTTCTTGCTAGGCGGCTCGGAGGTCCTTCGCATGGCGCGAGCCGGCGGTTTCGGGCGCTGAGGGGGAAAGGGACTAGCGGAAGCGCGCACCGCCTCCCCGGGGGCCGAGGTCGGTCCCCCCGGCGGTCGCCGTCGGCTCGTTTCGCAACGGGATCAGCGTTACAGGACCGAGCAAGCCGGAGGCTCGGACGGGCCACGCGGAGGCGTCAAAGGGATGGTAGTTCCGGTCGACAAAATTGATTTCATAGAACTGCTTCCATTCGACATGGCGCCGGTCCAGGTCGGCGATTCGATTGGCGGCCACATTCGTGACCTCGACCTCAAGGATATTCACGCCTGGCACAAGCCAGCGGCCAACCGGCAGCGAGAAAGGCGCACACCAGGCGGTACCTGCTTCGTGGCCGTTGACTCGTATGCGCGCGCTCTCGCACACCCGCCCCAAATCGAGCCGCCAATCCTCGGCGGGCGTAGGCGGCGCTGTAAACTCGACGCGGTACACGGCTGTGCCCGCGAAACGCCGGGCCTCGACGTCGTCGCGGTTGGCCCAGGATCCGAGGGCGCTCGTCGTAAAATCATGGGGCAGGACGGGTCCACCGGACGCGAAATGAACCTGCCAGTTTCCTAGGATGGGCCGCGCTTCGCCTTGGGAGATGCGGTAATTCCACGGAGTGCGTGGCCCAGGAGCGCTTCGGGTGGTTCGAAGGATTCGCGATTGGCCGGGGCTGAGCTGCAAATAGACCCACGTGCGGCCTGACGCATCGTTGCGCAGGCTAGCCCGCCCTGTGCGGTCTTCCTCAAGCGGATCCATGAGAACCGCAGCCTCAGCATGGGTCGCCAACTCGACCCAACGGTTCACTTCCTGCCCGCCTGTGTTGGCGATGAAATAGGCGTATCCGTCGGGCTCCAGGCGCCTGATGCAGTGCAGTCCGTCGTCGACCATGGCCTCGCGGGGTGCACCCGAGGCGCGGAGCAGTCGGTCGAGATCCGAACCGACATAGAATGCGCCAGATCCCACTGCGGCGCGAAGAACGTCGGTTCCCGGAACTGCCTCTAAGTTCAACGAGGCGAGCAGCAGCTGGTAGTCGTGCTTGCGTTCCTCTAGGCGCCCGAGCCCGGGCACCGCTGTGGGGATCGAACCCTCGACCGCGATTGTCGCCCCGGACTTCGCGAACTCGACGAGTCGGCGCAGGGTAGAAACCGGAAGGAGGCGGGTCCGAGGCAGCAGGATCGCACGGTAGGAATTGCCGCCAAGAATCACCCGACCGCCCTCGACCTTCGCGCTTGCCAGGAGTTGGTCCGTCACCTCGTCGTAGCTGTAACCACGGCTCCATAGGTGCATCGCGACATCGTGAAAAGCGCTCCCCCACATCCATTTGCCCGGAGTTGTGAACGGTTCGACCAGTCCGTCCGGCCGTTGCCAAAAATCAAAGACAGGGAAGTACAGCAGAAGGTCATTGGCCGGTTTGCCGGATTGCAGGATGCTCTGGCACCGCGTGGCATAGGCATTGAATGCCGGCAGATCGTGCCAAAGGCCGCCTTCCGGCCCGAAATTGACGGAAGCGTAGAAAAGCCATCCCGGCCACGGCGCGTCCACGGGAGAATAGGGAATCCCGTGCAGGAAAATGTGGTTGATGCCCGAAAGGAAGGCGAGGTCGACAGGGGCCTTGAGATCAGACAGCGCCACTTGGAAATGCTCTCCTAGCCAAGTGAACGATTCACATGAAGCCAGCGGGTGCCCTGTGAGGTGCGCGGCCGATGAGGCGAATTCCAACATCGGTATTTGCTCCTCGGACATCCCGCCGAAGAATTCCGATTCGGGAATATCTGTCTCGGCGTAGACGTCCTCGATGTTGGCGGGCGCGCCATGCGCCTGCTCGCGGCTCAGGCTTCCATGGCTGTGGCTCCACTCGTTCCAACGCGCCACATAAGCCTCGTGCAGTTCGCCGATCGTCTGGCGATAGTCGGCCTTGACGCGCGCCGCCCGCTCCGGATCGCCTTCGCCGAAGAAGGCCACCAACTCGTTCCGCAGGTCATAGCCTCGGCGACGACTGAATTCAGCGAAGAAGTCGGGGGTCCACGTGGCACCGAAGTATTCATACGAATCATGGAATTCAGCCCGCGGCGCGGTTCCTTTGTAGCCCTGGAATGCCTGATCGAAGCGGGCGACGAACGCGTTCATCGCTTCGACCGAGAATGGGTCGACGACATTGCCCTCATCGCCGGGCGCGGATCGCTTCACCTGTTGTATCGGCTCACGCATGGCCACGACATAGAGGCGCCAGATGCCTTCGGGCGCGGTCCAATCGAGGCGGGCGCCGCGCACGTGGGAGGTCACGTCGATGCGCCTGCCCTCCGAGCCGACTGCGACCGCGCACTGGACGTTGTTCGGGAGGGGATCGATGAGGACGCCGCCGCCGGGAATGGCAAAGGTCCGCAGGATAGCCTCAGCGGAGGCGTGTTCCGCCGGAATCCAGGGCCCACCCATCGGCCAGCCCGTGCCCGTGGTCAGATCGACGCCGACGCCCAGCTTGCGACCCTCCTCCAAAGTGGCGGTGAGCATTTCCATCCACTGCGGAGAAAGGTAACTGATGAATCGCTGCTCATAGCCTTTCGCCCCGTAGATTGGGCAGATCTCGACCCCGCCCAGGCCCGCTTGATGGAAATCGGTCATCAGACGGTCGATGTTTGGACGGTCGACGGCACTTCCCAGCCACCACCAGCGGGTCCAAGGCCGCGCGGTGACGGCGGGCTCCGGCCAATGAAGGAGGTCAGGGGCGCTCACCGCCACAGTAGGCGTGCCGACGTCGCGGCTGTTGGACACCTTCAGGGGTTTGCCATCCAAAGTCTCGAAGCGCACACCGTCCATCGACCAGTCATTCGCAAATTGAACCGACCCGGCTTCGCGCCCCTGGGCATGAACGTCGGTCCAGCGGACCGCTCCGAGTGGCTTAACGGAGAGGCCTTCGGCCGACAGAATTCTCCTCGCCCCGCTCACGTCCACGTGTGCGATTGTGATATCTCGAAAATCCGCGTACCCGCGTTCCGGGGGCTCGACCGGGTGGGTCATCACTTTCCAATAATCCGGAACGTCGCGAATTTCCTTGGGAATCGTGGCATAGCTGAAGCTGGGATTCCAATTGAGCGTGAAGGTGAAGGGAAGCGGCACATCCCGCATGACGATATCGCGGATAAGCACGTCCTCGATGGTGCCGCCGCGCGTGCGCGCCGACTTGAATCGGATTCCTTCCGAGGTGCCGATGGCGGTATCCCTATAGGCGACCACATGCCGGATGCCTCCGGAGGTCTCGCTGCCGAATGTGATCAGGCCGCCTCCGCGGCGGGTGATATTATCGCGAATGACGACAAATTCCGTCGGCCGGTTGACGCGCAGGCCGTCGTAGTCGCGTCCGGCCTTCAAACAGATGTCGTCATCATTATTGTCGATGTCACAATGCTGCACAAGGACGTGGCTCGATGAATCGACGTCGACGCCGTCGGTGCTCGGCCCCTGATTGTCGGTGATGCGCACACCGTCCACTGTGAGGCGATCGGAATAAGCGAGCTGAACGGTCCAGAAGCCGGCCCGTCTCAGATGCAGGCCCTGGATGGTGACATCGCTCGATTTCCACACGACGAGGAGCCGGACACGCTGGCAGTCGTAGTCCGCGGCCCATCGGATGCCCCGGGGTTCGTAGGTCTTGCGAAGGTCCCAATACTTTTTCCACCAAAGTTCGCCCTGGCCGTCGATCGTGCCGGCCCCGGAAATCTCAACATCGGTCTGATCGTTCACATTGATGAGAGCCGCCGGCCAATCCATCTCGATTCCGGCGATCCGCGTGGGGATGATGGGATACGCCTGTTCGTCGTGGCTGCCGAGGATCGTCGCGCCGGCGTCGATCTCGAGACGGACGTGGCTTTTTACGAAGAGTGCGGCGCTCAAGTAGGTCCCGCCGGAGAGCTGGACCGTTCCGCCGCCGGCCGCAGAGGCGGCATCGATCGCCCGTTGGATGGCCGCGGTGGCATCGGTCTTTCCGTCACCAATCGCCCCGAAATCGGCAACGGGAAATACGCGCTTGGACTGGGGCCGATGCATTGCCTGGGCCCCGTCAATCCAGGCGGGCAGAGCAGCGTCGGGCGGAGCCGATCTAAGCGGCGACCCCGCGGAAAGGGCGGCGAAGAACCCAAAGACAGCGAGGAGAACCGGACGCCCTGCTCGAGGGAAGGCTGGAAGGATCGAAGACAAGGGGGGAGGGTCGGCCTGGGAAAGGAGGCGCATGGCGGCGAGCGAGGCGAGGCAGATCGCGGTTGATTTGAGATTTCAGGGCACGGCTGCGGGCTCGTACGGCCGGCGCGGAGGCGAGTCCGAAATCGTCAGCGTGATCCGCGAAGAGGGCAGGCCCTGGGCGGAAGCAGTCAGGGTGACTTTTCCGGAGGCGGCATTGGCGCGAAGGATCGCAAAACAGCGGCCCTGAAAGGCCCGGCGCTTGTCGGCCTGGAAGGGCTGCGGATCGGCATTGTCGGCGCTATCGACTGCGGCCAGCACGCCGGGTCCCTTCACATGGAATTGGACCGAATCACTGGCATCGGGCACGCGGATGCCGGACGAATCGATGATGGTCGCGGCGACATAGTCCACATGCTCCCAGCCTGTGCGCAGCGTCTTATGGTCGGGTGTCAGGAGAATGCGCGCCGGCTGTCCCGCCGTGCGCAGCTCGGCCACCGCCATGGCGCTGCCGCTTCCGCGGGCCACAGCGCGGAGGCGGCCCGCTTCGAATGGAACGGTCCACAGGGTTGGGGCGCCGCCCGGATCGACGGCGCGGACGCCGAGCGAATGGCCGTTAAGCATGAGCTCCACCGAGGCGCAATTGGCGTACACTTCGACCGATTCAGGGTGTCCCGGGGGGCCGTGGGGAGTCCAGTCATCGAGGACCGTCTGCACCTTGCGCAGCGGCGCGCCTCCGTATCCTGGATCGACCAGAGCCGGGGCTTCCACGGCCACCCTCCGGACTATATGGACGACGGGCGTATCCAGCCACCAGCTCTGGCGCTGGAACGCCGCTGGCTTGGGCAGCCCTGTCCGGTCCAGCAGCCCCGCCTGGTCGCCGCCCCCTGCGAAGACCGGCCACCGCCGTGACTCGCCGAGATAATCGATTCCCACCCAGAGGAATTGGCCCGCGTAGGCGGGATGATCGCGCACCGCGCGCCACGCACCGAGATCGGAGTGATTCTCAGTCCCAAGAATTCGGCGGGAAGGGCGGGCTTCGTGCGCGGCAAGCAACTCATTGTCGCGGTAGTTGGTGCCGATCACATCGAGGAGGTCTGCAAGCCCGTCGTCGTAGTCATGGCTCACATTGGGTCGGAAGAGGGCCTGGGTCACCGGCCGCGTCGGATCGTTCTCGTGAAACACGGGGATCAATCCGGAGAGGATGCGCTTGGCGAGCGGGGCGTTTGGGGTGTCGTGGATCTCATTGCCGGCGCTCCATAGGATGACCGAGGGATGATTCCGATCACGCCGCACGGCGTCACGGACGTCTGTCTGGCTCCAAGCGTCAAAGTACAGGTGATAGTCGTAGGGGTTCTTTGCGACCGTCCAACAGTCGAACATCTCGTCCATGACCAGGAATCCCAGGCGATCGCACAGATCAAGGAATCCAGGATCCGGCGGATGATGCGCGGTTCTCAGCGCATTCACTCCGAGCGTCCTCAGTTCCATCAGGCGGCGCTCCCAAACATCCAGAGGCACGGCCATGCCGAAGGCGCTGCCGTCGGCATGCAGGCACACACCCTTCAACTTGAGATTGCGCCCGTTGATCCAGAACCCGGTTGCCGCCTCGAAATGAGCGTCACGTATGCCGAGCGTGACCATTTCGGAATCCAGCACGCGCCCGTTGGAAACCAAACGGACCACGACAGAGTACAGGTTGGGGCGTCCCGGATTCCAGAGGGCGGGATGCGAAACGGCGAGGTCCACGTCGAGCCCGGCGGAGCTTCCGGGATCGGACTGCGAAGCGGGAAGATCGGCCCCCGCCGAGACCGCCTTTGCGATGGAGGCGCCGCCTGGAGCGGGCGCGCCGCCGACCGGTGACAGTTCGATTTGCAGTGCGACCGGACAGGCAAGTCCGGACTGGTTGACCGCGACCGCATGCACGTGGACCCGGGCCTGCCCCGCTGCCGATTCGGGCGTGGTCACGAACGTGCTCCAGCGCTCCAAGTGGACCGCGCCTGTGGTGACGAGCCGGACATGACGGTAGATGCCGGCGCCCGCGTACCACCGGGAGGCCGGCTGTCCGGAGTCGTCAGCCCGCACGGCGATCACGTTGGCGGCTGAATCCGCGCGCAGCCAGGGCGTCAAGTCGTAGGCGAAACTTGAATACCCGTAAGGGCGCCGGCCGAGATGCGTGCCGTTGATCCAGACATCGCTATTGGCCATGATGCCGTCAAACTCGACCGACGTGCGCCCGCCCGCCGCGGCGGCTGGCGTCAAGAAGCGCAGGCGATACCATCCGATGCCTGCGGGCAAAAAGGCGCCGGCCCCGCCCGCGGGGGCGTCGGAGGCAAATGGGCCTTCAATGCTCCAGTCATGGGGCAGGTCGACGGACCTCCAAGACCGATCTTCAAACTCGGGCCGCTCGGCTCCGGCGGGATCCGCCAATAGGAAGCGCCAGCCATGATCCAGCGGCTCCGTTTGGCGCACGGCCTGGGAGAGAGGGTCATCCAGGGCCGCGCACAAGGCCGGCCCCCCCGAGACCGCAACCAAGGCAGCCGAGCCCAGCATAGCCAGCCGCATGGCGGGCCTAAGTAGCGTTGGCATACGACCTTTGGCTCCGCGCCTGGGACGCCGGAGGGGCGGGGGAAATGGCATGGGGCAAAACCAGGAAAGGCGCTCCAGCCTATTTGTCGATTCGAGACGGCGCCAAGGTGCCACAAATCGGACGGTCCGAAGCAAGGGCTTGCGTGTGCGCTGGCGCTCACTATGCCTCGATCATGTCGTCCGGCGTCCCCACGGTCCGATCGCTCGCCGCGCAGCTCAAACTCTCCCGAACGACGGTTTCGGACGCCCTCCGCGGATCGAGCCGCGTGAAGGCTGCGACCGTTCGGCGGATTCGGGAGGCCGCTGAGGCTGTGGGTTACCGTCCGAATCCGCTCGCCAGCGCACTGATGTCGGAACTCCGGAGGTCTCGCGGACAGACCTTTCGGGGAGGCCTGGCGGTCGTCGACATCGACGAGACCGACCGGCCTGCGCACGCTCTGCGGTACCATCAGGCGCTCATGCGCGGCGCCAAGGAGCGCGCGGAGGAGCTTGGCTTCAAACTGCAGACCTTTCTCGTGGGCCGGCAAGGCGTCACGGTCGAACGATTGGACACGATCCTGCAGTCGCGCGGAATCCAGGGGGTGCTCCTGCTTCCGGCCTGGCGCGATCCCGATCTCTCGAGGCTGGATTGGACGCGCTACGCGGGCGTCTACATGGACTATATGATCGAACGGCCCGCGCTCCATGCGGTGTGCTGCGACCACTACCGCTCGGTCATGACGGCGATGGCGCGCCTCTCTGCGCTCGGTTATAGGCGGCCGGGCCTTTTCCTGCACCGCCAGCACGACGAACGGCTGCAGCACCGTTGGGGCGGTGCTTTCCTCACCTACCAGCGCAATCACGATGGCGCCGGCAGGGTGCCCCCACTGATCGCCGACGAATTGAACGCAGAGATATTCAAGAGGTGGTTCCTCCGGCACCAGCCCGACGTGGTCCTCGGGCATTCCACGGAACTTCTCGACTGGCTGCCCGAGTGCGGCGCGCGTGTGCCGGAAACCGCCGGTTTCTTCTGCCTCAATGTGACGATGGAAAGCAGGTTCTGCGCGGGCCTGGATCAGCAACCGCGGCTGCTCGCCGCCCGCGGTGTGGAGCTCCTGATCGCGCAGCTCCAGCGCAATGAACGCGGAATCCCAGTCCATTCTTCCACCACGATGATTCCGGCGCACTGGGTGGACGGTCCTTCGGTGGCTTCCAGAAGCTGAGAGGCGCCGCGCTTGCCCGCAACCGGCCCCCGGTGCAATGTGTCCAGGTGACCCTCATTCGACGAGCCTTCGTGATGTCCGTGCGTCCCGGATGCGAGGCGGAGTACCAGCGCCGCCATTCTCCGATCTGGCCGGAACTCGAGGCGACGCTCAAGGCGCACGGCGTCCACAACTATTCGATCTTCCACGACGTCTCGACCCACCAGCTGTTCGCGTATGTGGAGATCGAAGACGCTGCGCGCTGGGATGCGATCGCGCAAACCGAAGCCTGCCGCAAATGGTGGCGCCGAATGGGAGACATCATGCCCTCGAACGCCGATTCAAGCCCGGTCAGCCGGCCGTTGAACGAAGTGTTTCATCTCGACTGACCCGACCGGTCCGCACCTTTCCATGCACCTTCATTCGAGCCACCCAGTCTTCCTGTCGGCGATCGCTTTGGGCATCGCATGCCTTTCGGATACGCGCATGATGCGCGCGGCGGAAGAATCGTCGCCGGTGCTGCGCATCGAGCCGGGCCGCGTCACAGCCCACGTTCGCCCCGGGCTTTATGGGCTGATGACAGAGGAGATCAACTACTCCTACGATGGCGGCCTCTACGGCGAACTCATTCGCAACCGGGCATTCACCGACGATCCGTCCAAGCCTGTGCATTGGTCGGTCGTCGAAGGCGAGGGCGCCTCCGCGGCCGCCGCCCTGGATCCGTCGCAGCCTCTTAACGCGGCGATACCCACCAGTCTTAGGATCGACATCCATGCCGCTTCCGAAGCCGCCCCGGCGGGCATCGCCAACGACGGCTATTGGGGGATTCCGGTGAGGGCGAATACTCTCTACCGGGTCTCTTTTTTCGCCAAGGCGGAGCCCGGGCCCGGGCAGCCGGCGCCGCCGGCGGGCTTTTTCGCCCCCCTAAAGCGGCTCTTGGCGGGGAACACAGCGCCCGATTGGCCTGTGAAGGTCGCCCTTCAAAGTGCGGACGGCGGCACGGTCTTTGCCCAGGCCCGCGTGACAGGCGTCGGTTCCGGTTGGAGACGCTGCGAGGCCGAATTGAGAACGAGCGACGCTCCAGCGTCGGCGAAAACCCGGTTCGTCATCACCTCATCCCGGCCCGGCACGCTCTGGCTTGGCCAAGTTTCTCTTTTTCCGCCGACCTGGCACGGCCGAGTCAACGGCAACCGCATCGATCTGATGCAGAAGCTTGCCGACCTCCATCCGGGATTTCTACGTTTTCCGGGCGGCAATTACCTCGAGGGAGACACGATTGCCACACGTTTTAATTGGAAGGAGACGATTGGTCCGATTTGGGAGCGGCCCGGGCATCCCAGCCCGTGGAAATACCACTCCTCGGACGGGATGGGGCTTCTCGAATTTCTTGAATGGTGCGAAGACCTGAACATGGAGCCGGTTCTGGCTGTTTTCGCCGGGTATGCCCTCAAGCATGAATACGTCCCAGCCGGCCCCGGCCTGCAGCCGTTTGTCCAGGATGCGCTCGACGAAATCGAATACGCGACCGGCGGCGCGGGCACGACCTGGGGCGCGAGGCGCATCCGGGACGGCCATCCCAATCCGTTTCCTCTCACCTATGTCGAGGTCGGCAACGAGGACTGGTTCGATAAGTCGGGCAGCTACGACGGGCGTTTCGCGCAATTCTTCGACGCGATCAAGGTGAAGTATCCAAAACTCCAAATCATCGCGACGACGAAGATCAGCAGCCGGGTCCCCGACGTGATCGACGAGCATTTCTACCGCAAAGCGACCCAGTTCTACAGCGACATCCACCGCTATGACAGCTACAGCCGGAGCGGCCCGAAGATTTTTGTCGGAGAATGGGCGACCCGAGAGGGTTCGCCGACGCCCAACCTCAACGCGGCGCTCGGTGACGCGGCATGGATGACGGCGCTCGAGCGCAACGCCGATCTCGTTGTGATGGATTGTTACGCGCCGCTCTTCGTGAATGTGAATCCGGGCGGCATGCAATGGAAGACCGACCTGATCGGCTACGACGCGCTCACAAGCTACGGATCCCCGCCGTACTATGCCCATCAAATGTACAATGTGAACCGAGGCGACGAGGTCGTCGCCTCAGGCCTCGAAGGCGGCGCGGGACTGTTCACCAACACGACGCTTTCGAGCGCCAGCGGCGAACTGTTCGTCAAGGTCGTCAACTCAACCGGAACCGCCGCCGATGTGCGGATCGAGGTTTCGGGTCCTGGCTCCTTGGCGGCAAAGGGACGCTCAATCGTTCTCTGCTCGGGCAGCCCGACCGACACCAATTCTATTGAGGAACCGTCGAAGGTCGTCCCCGCCGAATACCCGCTTCTGGGCGTTTCGGCCTCGTTCGCCCATGTGTTCCCGGCTAATTCAGTCTCGGTCCTGATCCTAAAGACCCGCTAACGCCTTCGCCGAGCAGCGATCGTCATGTTCAGGTCGGCTGCGGGTGCCGAATGGGTGAGGGCCCCGACGCTGATCACGTCAACTCCGGGCAGAGCGTATTCGCGCAGATTTTCGAGGCAAACCCCTCCGGACACCTCCACGACCGCGGCGCCCCCGATGAGGACGACGGCGGCGCGCACCCGTGCCGGGGTCATGTTGTCGAGCAGGATCACGTCCGCGCCCGCGCGGACCGCGGCGCGCACTTCGGCGAGGTTGGACGCCTCGACCTCAATCTTCGCGAGATGGGTGGCGGTTGCGCGGGTCCGCTCGATGGCGAGCGCTATGGAGCCGGCGGCAGCGATGTGATTGTCCTTGATCAGGACGTGTTCTCCCAGGGAGGAGCGATGATTGGCGCATCCGCCGCAACGCACGGCGTATTTCTCCAGGGCCCGCCAGCCCGGAGTGGTCTTTCGGGTGTCGGCGATTCGCACCCCTGTTCCGGCGACCGCTTCAGCGTGTGCGCGCGCCGTCGTCGCGATCCCACAGAGCCGTTGGAGAAAATTGAGAGCCGTTCGCTCGCCGGTGAGCAAGGACCTCGTTGGACCGGAGATTCGGAGCACAGGGGTTCCAGCCCGCACAGCCTCGCCATCGTGTGCCTCGAGGCGCACGCGGACGGAGGAATCCAGGCGGGTGAATACACGGGCCGCTATGGCCGCACCGCAAACGACCAAGTCCTGTCGGGCGCTGATAAGCGCCATCGAGCGGTGCTTCGGGCCAAAGACCGCGCGGCTGGTGACATCACCGAGGCCGGCGTCCTCGTCGAGGGCCAGGTCGATGAGGAGTTCAGTTCTTGGGAGCGAGTTCAAACATCCTTTCGATGCTGCGGGCGGCGCGCAGCCGCAGGCTTTCATCGAGCGTCACCACCTGGCCCGGGGCAGGGGCCGCGAGTGCAGCGCGAACTTTTTCAAGTGAATTGAGCTTCATGTAAGGGCAAAGCCTGCAGCCGGCGATGAAGTGGCGGTCCGGCGCCTCGGACTCGAGGCGGCTGACGAGTCCGCACTCGGTGAGCATGAGAAAATAGGGCGCCGAAGTCTGCCTGACGTACCGCATCATCGCCCCGGTGCTGCCGACGAAATCCGCGGCCTGTGCGACCTCTGGGGCACATTCCGGATGGGCGACGACGCGGAGGCCCGGAAATTGCGCCCTCGCTGCGCTCACCTCGGCCGGCGTGAATCGGTCGTGGACCAGGCACGTTCCGTCGGAGGAAACGATCTCCTTATCGATGCCGCGTCTCGCGAGTTCAGCACGGAGATTCTGGGCCATCAGACGGTCCGGGACGAAGACAATGCGGCGCTCGGGAAGCCGGGCCACGATGTCGTGGACATTGGCTGAGGTCACGCAGACGTCGGCCTCGGCCTTCACTTCGGCGGTGCTGTTGATATAACAGACAACGGCCGCATCCGGGTAAAGGCTCTTTAGCCGCCGGACGCCTGCACCGTCGATCGAGCCGGCCAAAGAACAGCCCGATCCGATGTCCGGAATGATCACAGTCGCCTCGGGTGAAAGGATCTTCGCTGTCTCCGCCATGAAGACCACCCCGGCAAAAACGATGGTACTGGCCCGGGCGTGCCGCGCCGCGAGGCTGAGCTCGTACGAATCGCCGCGAAAATCCGCTACGCCGTACACAATCTCGGGTGCAACATAGGAATGGGCGAGTATGACGGCATCCCGCTCCCGCTTTAACCGCCCGATCTCGAGGGTGAGCGGTGCGATCCGCTGGCAGGCTTCGAAATTCCATTTCCGACCGGGTTCGCAATCGACGCTCATGAGCGCCCGGAAGAGCCGTTCCGACTCCACGTCGATCGCGGTGGGGGCGATAGGGCTGCGCACCGTGCTCATCATGAGGGAATGGAGGGAAGCGCATCGTCGGCCCGATTCCGGGGCAGGGCTGCGTCTTCGGAATTCATAGCGTGGGCGAGCCTAAGGCCCTGGAGGACCAGCTCTGGGACGATCTCGTCGAAGATTCGCTCGGGTTCGAAGAGCTTCGCAAACCCTCCGGTGCCCACAATTTTCGGCGTTCGGCCCGCAAAGGCCTCCCTGGCGAGGCCGACTGTGAGCTGCCGGATGGCTCCCACTTGGCCGTGGTACAGTCCGGCCTGGATGCTTTCGACGGTCGTTCGGCCCAGCGGGGATTCGGGGCGCGCGATCTCGATCGAAGGCAGTTTGGCCGTCCGGCTCGCCAGCGCCTCAGCCGAGACACCGACTCCGGGAAATATGGCGCCGCCCAGATAGTCGCCGGCTCCTGTAATCACGTCGACCGTCGTGGCGGTCCCGCAATCGACCACCAGAAGATCGGCTCCCGGGTGGCGAGCGTGCGCCCCGATCGCTCCGGCGATCCGATCGGCCCCCACTTCGTGCGGATTGCGGTATCGGACGCGCAATCCGGTGCGGACTCCGGCCTGCAGAACGAAGGGATCGCTCTGGAGATATCTGACGCAGGCTCCGCGCACGGGAAAGATCGCGGCGGGAACGACGCTGCAAAGGGCCACGTGACGTATGGCGGCCGGATCGAGCCCGTTCTCACGGAGGACGGCTGCGAAAAACACGCCGAACTCGTCCGCGGACCCCAATGGGCTTGTGGTCTTGCGGAACTGGCAGCGGAGAGATTCACCCTCAAAGACACCCCCGTGGAGCTGGCTGTTGCCGATATCTATGCAGAGGATCATGGGAACGTTTTTTAGGAGCTTCAGGCGGTCAAAAGGCTTTCGAGCGCATGCGCCAGCTCGGGCCGGCCGGCGCACCGCAAGGGCGAGGGGAGATTCCGGCCGTGAATCTCGGCAGCAAAGGCTCCGGGCGGGGCGGCACGCCACGTGAGATCGTTGTGGACCACGAAGTCGGGCTGCGCGCGGGAAATGAGTTGTCCGATTTCGACGGCCGCCGAGTCCGCGCCGGCCCCGGAGGTGAGCTTGAATGCGACAATTTTTGGACCCGGCGGCAGGCTTCTGCCGCGGAGGCCGTCCACCAGCTTGCGATTGGGCTCCAGGCGCAGAGTGATGGGCGCATCGGAATCGAGTTTGGTCGGGCCGCCTCCGAGACCGGAGGATACCAGGCCTTCCCGCATGATATGGAAGTCGCCGACCGCCGCCGCATGGATGACCGCGTCGAACGACTCGCCGCCGAGCAGGCGCCCGAGCGCCTGGTCGAGCTCGTCAAAGGTATCGAATAGTTCGTTACGGCATGGCGCCGCCGGCTGATCGGAATGGGCGGCCCGGAGCAGCACGACCTCGTGTCCGGCCCTGAAAAAATGGTCTGCGATCGTGGCGCCGGTGGCCCCGGTGCTTATGTTGGAGAGCCTTCGCACCGGATCGATCGGTTCCGAGGTGCCGCCGCTCGTGACGAGGACCTTGAGCCGCCGGACCGGACGCGCCGCGGCCGACTCGATCGCCGCCGCAAGGACGGGCGGCTCGGCGAGACGGCCTTCGCCGACTTCCCCGCACGCGGTTCTGCCTTCGGCTGGGGGCAGCAAGCGGACGCCCCACTCCAAGAGGCGGCGAACGGAAGCCTGCGTCGCCGGATGCCGCCACATGTCCGGATTCATCGCCGGGGCGACCAGAAACGGCTTCGTCCAGTCGTGGGCGAGAAAGAGAGCGCCGGTCAGATCGTCCGCCATTCCGGCGGACATTCGGTTGAGGGTGTGCGCCGTCGCCGGGCAGACGACGATCGCATCGGCCCACCGGCCGAGTCGGATGTGCTCCAGCGCGGCTCCCGAATCGAATAGGCCACTGAGGACCGGTTCCCCTGTGAGGCCTTCGAGGGTGGCCGCTCCGACGAATTGCAGGGCGGAGGGGGTCGCCACCGCGCGCACCTGATGGCCGCGCCGAACCAATTCGGAAACGACGGCGCAGGCCTTGAAGGCGGCGATTGAGCCGGTCAGAATCATGACAATGCGAGCGGCCATAGGGAGCGCCTACAAGGCGATGTTATCGATGAGCCGGACGCCCTCGACGCGGACCGCGCCCAGCCGCATCCCTTCGGTGTCCGCGACGTAGTCCACCTCGAATCCGGAGGCCTTGAGGGCTTCGGCGGCCGCATGTGCGCTCGGGGACTCCCGCAGGATTCTTGGAAATCGAGCCGCGTGCGCGCGTCCCATGGCGGAAAGACGGCGGTTGCGAGAGCTCATGGCGAGGCCGTCGGCATCCCGGACGGTGGCGCAGGCGACGATCTCGACGGGTAGGAAAAAGGCCCGAGCCATGCCGCGAACCAGCTGGAGTTGCTGCCAGTCCTTTTCTCCAAAGTACGCGCGCTGCGGTGAGACCAGGTTGAGCAGTTTGAGGACGACAGTCAGCACGCCGTCGAAGTGCCCGGGCCGCTGCACGCCTTCCCAGCGCGTGCTCAGCGTGTATTCGGTCGCGCGGTAGCGATAGCCGTCCCGGTACAATTCCGTCGGCGTGGGCACGATCACCGCGTCGGCCATGCCGTCGATCAGAGCCAGGTCGGCATCGAGGCTGCGGGGATACTTGTCCAGATCGGCGGGATCGTCGAACTGGGTGGGATTTACGAAGATGCTCAATACCACAATTTCATTCTCCTCGCAGGCGCGCTCGAGGAGCGAGCGGTGCCCTTCGTGGAGGGCGCCCATGGTGGGAACGAAGCCCAGCGACCGTCCCGCGAGACCCGACCGGAATTCGCGCCACTGGTCCAGGTTGCCCAAAAGCCGGGTCATGCGAGCACCTCCTCGTCAGCGGGAAAGCGCGCACAGCGCACGTCCCGGGCAAAAGCATTGACCGCCGCCAGGGCTTCCGCGTGGCCATCGAGGTAGCGCCTTGCAAATCGCGGGCGGAAGTTTGCGTCGAAGCCAAGCAGATCCGAAAGGACGATCACCTGGCCCGCCGTCCCCGCGCCGGCTCCGATGCCGATCGTCGGTATCGACAGTTCGGCCGTCACCGTCGAGGCCAGTTCGGCCGGCACGCATTCGAGGACTAGGGCGAACGCGCCGCATTCGGCCACTTCCAAGGCTTCGCGGCGAATGCGCTCCGCCTCCGCGGCTCCGCGGCCTTGAATGCGGTTCCCTCCCAACTGGTGATACGATTGGGGTGTCAGCCCCAAGTGAGCCATCACCGGAATTCCGCTGCCGACCACATGGCGGAAGGCGGCCGCGTGGCCGGCGATCCCCTCGATCTTGACCGCGTTGGCCCCTGCGTAGATGAGCCTTCCGGCGGCCTCTGCGGCCGCCGCCATTCCGCGCCGCGCTGTCAAGAAAGGCATGTCGGCCACCACGAAGAGCTCGGGAGCCCCGCGGCGGACAGCCGCGACATGCGACTCCATCATCTCGATCGTTGCGTGGACTGTGGACGGATATCCGTAGGCCACCATGGCGACGCTGTCGCCGACCAGGATCGCGTCGGCCTCCGATTCTCCCACAATCCGCGCCATCAGCGCATCATAGGCGGCTACCAATACAATTGGCTGCGCTTCGCGCTTTGCGCGCTCAAAATCAAGTACGCTTCGCATCAGGCCGCGGTGGTTTCTCCAAAACGGAAAAACGGGCGGCGCGAAACGGGAGACGGAAGTGCTTGTCGCATAGCGATGAAGCCCGGGAATCCGGAAGACTGAGGTTGATGATCGATTTCGGTCGCGATCGAGTTCGCGCCGAAGCTCGGAAGTTACGGCTTGGTGCCCGGCTGCGGCAACCCAAAATGTTCGCGGCGGCTCCGGCTTGACGGCGGCCGTTTCCCTCCTTCCGCTGGGCCATGGCACGCGCGCGCTATGAGGATGAGATCATCATTTCCTGGGTGGAATTGCACCGCGACGCGCGGTACCTCTCGGAGCTCCTTCACGCCCGAGGCTCCTGGAAGGGCATCATAGCGGTGACGCGCGGCGGCTTGGTGCCCGCCGCCCTCGTCGCGCGCGAGTTGGAGATTCGCTTGGTGGATACGATCTGCGTTTCGAGCTACGGCGCCGAGGCCGCCGGCGACGCCGCCCAGAGCCAGTCAGGAGTCACCGTCCTCAAGGCGGTCCCGGGTGATGGCGATGGATTTTTGCTGATCGATGATCTCGTCGACACGGGCCGCACGGCTGTGGTCGTGCGCAAGCTGCTGCCGAAGGCATTCTTTGCCACCCTCTACGCGAAGCCGGCTGGCCGGCCGGTCGTCGACCTCTGCGTCAAGGAGTTCAAGCAGACCAAATGGATCCATTTCCCATGGGACATCGATTACAAGTTCGCGACCCCTATCAAGCACGGGGGCCGCAGCGCCGGCCCGCAGGACGATTAAGTTCAGCCGCCCGTTTCCGGCCCCTCAGACGGCTGGCCGCGGTGGCCGCGCTCGGCTTTGCCTCTGCGCGTTTGGCTGCCGTCCCGCAAAGCGAGCCGGCCTCCGCGGCGCCCATTCAAGTGAAGGTTGTGATCGTCGCCATGTACGAGAAGGGCGAGGGCATGGCCGGCCCTCCCGGCGAATTTCAGACGTGGGTCGATAAGGAGAGGCTGGACCGCGTTTGGGCCTTCCCGCAGGGCGAGCGCGCGCTCAGGACAAACAAGGAAGGAAGCGTCTTGGGCGTGGTGACCGGCGTCGGAACCATCCACAGTGCGGCGACGATCATGGCGCTTGGAACAGATCCGCGGTTTGACCTTCGGCGTGCCTACTGGCTCGTCGCCGGCATCGCTGGGGTGAATCCCCACGCCGCGTCGCTCGGCTCTGCGGCTTGGGCCGAATGGGTGGTCGATGGCGACTTGGGTCACGAGATCGACGCGCGCGAAATGCCTCCGGAGTGGCCAACCGGCCATTTCCCGCTTCGCAAGAAGGCTCCCTATGAGCTTCCCGTCGATCCCCAAGAAGGACAGGTCTTTCATTTGGTGCCGGCGTTCGTGGATTGGGCCTACCGACTCACCGCTGATACGCCGCTGCCGGACAGCGAGGGCTTGCGCCGCCACCGGATTCTTTATTCCGGTTACCCCGAGGCCTTGCGTCCGCCATTTGTCCTGAAGGGTGACAACCTGGCGGCGATGAATTTTTGGCACGGCCGGCTTATGAACGATTGGGCGACGGCCTGGGTGAGTTACCATACCGGAGGCGCCGGTCGGTACGTCACTTCTGCGATGGAGGACACCGGCACCCTCCAGTCGCTTGCGTGGCTCGCGCGTTCCGGCCGAGTCGACGCCAGACGGGCGTTGGTGCTGAGGACCGCTTCCAACTATGATATGCCGTGGCCCGGTGCGACGGCCTCCCAAAGTTTGGCCGGGGAAGGGCTCGCCGCTGGTTATTCCGGTTATTTCCCGGCCTTGGACGCCGCCTACCGTGTCGGAAGCCGCGTGCTGCACGCCCTGCTGGACGGATGGAAGGTCTACGAGGAGCGAATTCCTGGCGATCCGCCCCGGACTACCGGTTGACCGCTTGCATGGCTCGTTCGACGTAGCGTTCGCCGGCGGCGGATCCGGGCGGAAGCGCTGCAGCGATTTCTGCGAGCTCCGGCGGTGTGAGCGTCAAATCGAGGGCGTGCAGGTTCTCGTCGAGAAAGCGGGCCCGTTTGGTGCCGGGGATCGGCACGATGTCTTCTCCCTGGGCCAGCACCCAGGCAAGCGCCAGTTGGCCGGGGGTGCATCGCTTGGCCGTGGCCAGGGCCTCCACTTTCTTCACCAATTCGAGATTCTTGGTAAAATTTTCTCCCTGGAAGCGCGGTGAGTGAAGCCGGTAGTCGTCGGGTGGGAAGTCGGCTGGCGTACGGAATTGGCCGGTTAGAAACCCCCGGCCGAGCGGGCTGTAAGCGACGAAGCTGATTCCCAGTTCTCGCACCGTGGGAAGTATTTGATCCTCGGGGTCGCGGCTCCACAGGGAATACTCAGTCTGGAGAGCTGCGATGGGGTGGACTTTTGCCGCTTTTCGGATCGTTTCCGGCGCCGCCTCCGAGAGGCCTAAATGCAGGACCTTTCCTGCGCGTACCAGTTCCGCCATGGCACCGACCGTTTCCTCAATGGGCACCTTGGGGTCCACCCGGTGCTGGTAGTAGAGGTCGATCACTTCGACCTTGAGCCTTTGGAGGCTCGCCTCGCAACAGGCTCTCACATAGGCGGCGTCTCCGCGAACGCCCAGGAACTCGCCCTGAGGGCCGCGAACGTTGCCAAACTTGGTCGCTAGAACGACGGTGCTGCGACGCCCGGCGATGGCCTTGCCCACCAGTTCTTCATTCCGCCCGGTGCCGTACATGTCGGCTGTGTCCAACAGGTTACCTCCGGCGTCGAGGAATCGATGGATCACGCGAATCGATTCCGCATCGTCCATGATGGTAGGACCGTAAAACTCACTCATTCCCATGCAGCCGAGGCCGATCGCCGAGACTTTCAGGCCGCTTCGGCCAAGGGTGCGTTGCTTCATTGGGACCTATTTCTACCAGCGAGCGCGTCCATTGTCCAATGGTATGACCACTTCCGGCACCAGCCTCGAAATCCGATGCCCGAATTGAGCGATCGACTGGTTTGTAACGCGCAGGACGGCTGGGCGTCACTTTGTGCGCATCCCAAATCCGCGCAACGAGACCACCCCCGCCCATGAAAAATATCGTCCTCTTCGCCGTGACCGTGATTGCCGGCGCAATTGCCTTCTGCGCTGACGCTGCTTCTGCCGGGGCGGCAGTGGCCGTTGCGGGAACGACCGCGCCGGTCGCCGGCGGCCCCGGTGGTCGCGGGGGCGCTCATGCCAACGGCGGAGCGCACGCCGACCACCGTGGAATTGCCCGCCGCATGGCCCGCCGCTTGCGCCTCACCCAAGACCAACGCACGCAGATAGCCGGCCTCCACCGAAATGCCGCGGTGCAGATTCGCGCTCTCCGCGCCAACACTTCGCTCCCAGCCGATCAGAAGCGGGCGCAGATTCGGCAGATCGCAGCCAATACAAAGGCCCAGATTCAATCGGCCCTGACACCTGAGCAGCGGCAGAAGCTGCAGAGAATCCGCGAACGGTTTGAGAGAAACCACGGGCTATCGGTGTGAGGCCCGGCGGAGGGCGCTCAAGCGCCCTTGAATCGCCCGTGCCCGAGAAATTCGATTGTCTCCTCGATCGTTTCGCGGCGCCAGAGTAGGGCCGTGTGCGAATGATGGAGGACCCGGAAGGCGCTCATGCCTTCCAGGGGTACGGACCGAAGGCTGACCGCTCCGTCGCCGGCTTCGCCCAGCCAGTGCGCAAAGAGCGGATTGATGGACCTGTCGCCCGCGAGAATTCCCAATTCGCCGGCCGCAGCAGGCCAGGGTCCGAGACCGCGGGCGAGGGATGCGGGCCCGGTTCCAAGTTCGCGGCCCACCTCGCCGAACAGGCGGCGGAACCAAGCTGCGCGTTGCATGTGGTCGGCAACCGCGCTCCCGGCGTTGGGCGGGGCAATCATGACGATTCTGCCCAGATGGGCGGGGAGGTGCGCGCGCACCCAGGCCCGCAGGATGATGCCACCCATCGAATGAGTGACCACATCCATCTGCCGGCCGCCGTCGAGCCCGAGCGCAACCAACCGCCGGGGCAGCCATTCAGTCGCGAGCCGTTCGGCGGATGTGAAAAAGGAGGAGTAGGAGACTACCTGCGGATCATAACCGTGCCGGCCGAGCGCCCGGGCCAATGGGCGCATCGACCAACCGCCCATGACAAAGCCGTGAAGCAAGAGAATCGGGCGTCTGGAACCGTGAGCCGCCCCGCCTGGCGGGCCTGGTGACCCTTCGCCGCCAGGGCTCGGTGCCGGCATGGGACGCATGCCCGCCGATCTTGGCCTTGCGGCGCGCAGCGACAAGCCTGGAGGGACTTATAGGGACAGGTTTGCCTCTTGGCCGCTTTTCTCTAGTTCGGTCTCGCCCCATGACCGCACCTCCCATCCGTGCCCGCTGGATCGAGATGCTCGAGCGCGTTGTGACACCGCCTCTTTCGGCCCTGGCTCAAGGGCGATTGAAGGCCACGATGCCGATCGAGTCGAAATCCACCGTGCAAGATCGTGAGCCCTATACTCACCTGGAAGCGCTGGGCCGGTCGCTGGCCGGCCTCGCGCCATGGCTCGAACTGGAGCCGGTGCCGGCCGTTGAGGCGAGCAGGCAGGCTCAGCTCCGCGGGATGGCTCGGCAGGCGATCGAGAACGCCGTCGATCCGGGTTCTCCAGATCAACTCAATTTTGACCGGGGCAGCCAGCCTGTCGTCGACGCGGCCTTCCTCGCCCAGGCCTTGTTGCGCGCACCGCGCCAACTCTGGCATCATTTGAACGGTGACGCGCAGAAGCGCCTGATCGCGGCCTGGCGTTCGAGCCGCGTCATTCAGCCGGGGTTCAATAATTGGCTCCTTTTTTCCGCGACGATCGAGGCCGCGCTTTGGCGCTTTGCCGGCGACGCGGACTTCATGAGGATCGACTATGCCGTTCGGCAAATAAACGAATGGTACAAGGGTGACGGACTCTATGGTGACGGCCCCGAATTTCATTGGGACTATTACAATAGCTTCGTCATCCATCCGATGCTTTTGGAGGTCCTTGAGACGATCGGCGCCCGGGGCGCCGCTGATGCGACCTTTCTTCCCGCGGTCCGGACCAGGGCGTTGCGCTATGCGGCGCTTCTGGAGCGGCTGGTGGCTCCGGATGGCAGCTATCCGGGCACCGGACGCTCCCTTGCTTATCGGTGCGGCGCATTCCATCACCTTGCTTTCATGGCGCTGCGCCACGAGTTGCCCGGTGGAGTGGTTCCAGCCCAAGTGCGCGGCGTTTTGGACGCCGTGATTCGCCGCACTTTGGGCGCTCCCGGGACCTTTGACGAGCAAGGCTGGCTTCGTGTGGGGCTATGCGGCCATCAGCCATCCGTGGGCGAGCCTTACATATCCACCGGCAGTCTTTATCTATGCTCCACCGCTTTCCTTCCGCTGGGACTGTCTGCGGAAGATCCGTTCTGGAGCGATCCGGCGGTTCCGTCGACGAGCGAGCGGCTCTGGGGAGGCATCGACATGCCGGCGGATCACGCTTTGGGACCGAGTTAGAGGTCCTGCTTCGAGTCGGAGGAGGGACGGTCTGACTCGGCTGAGATGCCAAGGACCGGATCCGCCGTCGAGCCCGGCCGCCAGGGCCGCCGCCATCGTGCGACAGCGGCACGGATGGCGGCCCGGAGACGGCGGAATACGGCATCAACGCCTCGTCTGACCGTCCCTCCTCCGACTCGAAATTGGATCGCTGCAGGGGAGCTAAAGGGGGAAGGAATGGAACTGCTTAAGCGGACTGGGGCGACCGGGATAAATCGGGTCGCCGGTAAAAATTCTGTCAAAGCGGTTCCTCCTCGCGAAATCGTTGCTTTTTGCCGGTTCTTGGCTTGACGAACGTGGGTAATAATGGGTTGAAATGGGGTGTTGTGGAGCGCGGCCAGCCGGCACCCAACATTCATGGCCCAACCCGGGAAAGCTTATTACACAGGCCTCTTCAGGCATACGCTTGATGAGAAGGGCCGTGTCACCATCCCTTCGCCTTGGCGTGCGGCTCATTCTGAAGGCGACGTGTTCCTGGCCACGCCTCATCCGGACGGGTATATTGCGGTGCTTCCGCCCGCCGAGGTGGACAAGTTGACCGCCAAGATCGCTCAGATGGCCTTGAGCGACGGTGCCGGCCAGGACTTTGCCGCCCGGTTTTTTGCCCGGACGCACACCTTTGTTTTCGACAAGCAGGGGCGGGTCGGCCTTCCCGCCGAGCTCTTGGACCACGCGGGAATTGCGGAGCAGGCGGTCCTGGTAGGCTCGCTCACCAAATTCAATCTCTACACTCCGGCGCGCTGGGGGAAGGTCGAGGAGCGGACAGCCGGGGAGAACTTCGGCGACATCATGCGCCGCCTCGGTATCTGAACATGCACCGCACCATTCGTATCGCCGCCGCCAGGACACTCGTGCTGAAGACCGCGGCGCACTATGCTCCCAGCCGTTTCGTGGCGTGGATCGACCGCGGGGAGCTGGGGACTCGCTCTGTAGTGATGCCGCGCGTAAGAAACGCCCTTGTGCTGCGTCTTGTCGCGGGGCGCCGCGCAACCGTTGGCCGGCCGCTCTATCATGCTGCTGTCGCCCGCTAAATTTCCGGGCTTCACCATGACCCCTGGCCACAAGCCTGTGCTTCTTCGCGAAGTGCTGGAGGTACTGGGGCCGTCGCCTGGCGGCCGGTTTCTCGATTGCACATTTGGCGGTGGGGGCCACGCGCGCGCCCTTTTGGAAAGCGCTCCCGGAGTCACCGTGGTGGCGCTCGATCGGGATCCGGCGGCGGAGAGTCGCGCCGCAGCCTTGTTGGGTGCGTTCCCCGATCGGTTCCGTTGGATCGATCGAGACTTTGGACGGCTCGGTGAACTGCTCGAGGCTGACTTCGACGGAATCCTGCTTGATTTGGGTGTTTCCTCTTTTCAGCTCGATGAGCCCGAGAGGGGATTTTCATTTCGCACGGACGCCCCGGCTGACATGCGCATGGACCCGCGAGCCGGGGTACCCGCGGCCCTCTGGCTGGAAACGGCGACTGAGGAGATGCTGGTGCGGGCGATTCGCGAGTACGGCGAGGAGCCTCATTGGAGACGCGTGGTCCGCTCCCTCATGGAGGCTCGGGGCAACGGCAGCCTTTCCCGAACAGGCTCTCTTGCCGCGCTCATCTCCGCGGCCATCCCGGCCCGCGATCGCCACACCATGCGACTGCATCCGGCCACGCGCGCGTTCCAAGGGATTCGGATCGCGGTCAACGATGAACTTGGGGCCCTTGATCGGGTACTGCCCGCCGCTTTTGCCAAGCTGAGGGCGGGTGGTGTCCTCGCCGTGATCACCTTCCATTCTCTCGAAGATCGCGCCGTGAAACGGTTCTTCCGGGGGGTCTGCGGCCAGCCGATGAGCGCCGACGATTCGACGCCGCAGGATTTCCGCATCCGCCGGGCTGACTCCCTGACGCGCCGTCCAATCAATGCTTCCGAAGAGGAAGTCCTCGAAAATCCGCGGAGTCGATCGGCGCACCTGCGCGCGGTCCGCCGGATCTGAGCCCACCGCACCTCGCCATGAATTCCTCCGGTTCCCAAGCCTTCGTCAACCAGGTCCTGATATTCACGCTGCTCGCGCTGTGCGGATGCGGCTCGATCGGGCTGGGGACGGTGTGGATGCGCCACGAAATCTCAGTCGCCGCCAATCAAAGCCGTCTTCTGGAGGCTCGGATCGCCGATATCGATCGCCACATCCAGGAAACCGACGCCGCGATCGCAGCCGAGGAGGATCCGGTGGCTTTGGCGGCCAGCAATGAGCGATGGCATTTGGGATTGGTGCCCCCGGTGGATGCTCAGATTCGGCGCATCTCCGTGGATCCGGTCAAGCGGCTGGAAATGGAACACAATCAAGCGATCTTCGGCGAAGGGATTCCAAGTATCCGTTTCAGCGTTGCCCTGCGCCAATGATGAGCCGCCTCCATGTCCAAGGGCTTCACGTCCAGCTATAGAACGGCGCTCCTCGCCGGACTTGTTTTTACGCTTTTTGGCGGCCTGGGCGCGCGCCTGTTCTGGTTGCACATCCTCGATCGAGATGAGCTGTTGCACGCAGTCGAGGAGTCGCGCCGAAATATCATCGTCGAGAATGCACGCAGGGGCGAAATTTTGGATTCGAAGGGTGCAATTCTAGCAACGAGCCGCCCGATTCTCGTCCTCGGCGTCGATCCGCAAGCCCTGCGCGCGGACGATGCCCGCAAATGGCCCGAACTCTCCCGGCTGATAGGCGTTTCGCTCGCAGATATTCAGAGGGTCATGACCACCAAGTACTACCCGCTGGCTGCCACCGTGGGTGCGCCGGCCGCAGCGGCCGCACCGCTTCGCATCATTTCGGATGCCGACGAGGAGACCGTGCTCGACGAGCCCGACCTCAGGGGCAACCGACCCATTCGGTGGGCCAAGCTTTGCGATCATCTCGACGAGACCACCTATGACGCCGTCAAGAAGCTCAATGTCAAAGGGGTCTACGGAACCCGCGCCTACCAGCGCGCCTATCCGAATAACGGACTGGCGGCCCATGTCATCGGGTATGTGGACCACAAGGAACGCCCTATTGCGGGAATCGAGCACTACGCCGACTTCTATCTTCGCGGCCAGAACGGCTGGGTAGAATCCGAGAAGGACGGCCTTAGCCATGAAATGGCGCAGTTTCGCACACGGCGCGTGCCCGCTTCGGACGGCTATTCCGTTGTGCTCACCATCGATGCGACGATCCAGGCGATGGCCGAAGAGGAGATCGTGCGGATAGCCGAGAAATACCAGCCCGTGAAGGCGACGATCGTCATCAGCGATCCGTCCAATGGGTTTGTCCTCGCCTTGGCCAACTATCCCTCGTTTGACCTCAACGAATACTCAAAGCTACCCCGCGACGAGCAGGGTCGCATGCGCAATGTGGCCGTCGCAGACCAGTACGAGCCGGGTTCGGTCTTCAAGATCGTCGCCGCATCGGCCGCGCTCAACGAAGGGCGCGTCACGCCCGAATCCACCTTCGATTGCACGCTGGAGAAGATCGATTACAACGGTTCGGTCCGCAATCTCCCGCGCGAAGACAAGTCCGACCATTTCGATCATCCGCTGAGCGTCGCCGAAATCATCGCGCATTCGTCGAACAAGGGCGCCGCCCAGCTCGCGATGTCGGTGGGCGATCGCCGCTTTTACGAATATGCCCGCGCGTTCGGATTTGGCCAGCGCTCCGGGTTTCCCGTCGGCGGCGAGGTTTCGGGCACACTGCGGCCGCCTGAAAAATGGGACGGTCTGACCATCACACGCATGCCCATGGGCCAATCCATCGCAGCCACGGCGCTTCAGATGACGCAAGCGATGGAGGTGATAGCGAGCGGCGGGGTGCTCCTGAGACCGCAGGTCATCCGAGAAATCCGAGACCCCCAGGGCCATGTGGTCTGTCAATTCGAGCGCAGCGAAGTCAGGAGGGTCATCTCGGAGCCGACGGCGCGCACGATGGCTCGATTGCTCATGGGTGTGGCCTCGTCTTCGGGCAATGGCATAGAAGCAGCCGTTCCCGGCTACGAAGTGGCGGGAAAAACCGGCACGGCCAACAAGCTGCTGCCCGTGCCAACTGCCTCGGGAGGCAGCGTTTTGCGCTATTCCGATCGCCATCATGTGGCGTCGTTTGTCGGTTTTTTTCCGGCCTCCCACCCGAAGGTGGTCATATCCGTCATCGTGGATGACGCCGACGCCCATTGCATCGGAGGAGTGGCCTACGGGCACTCGGTGGCGGCGCCGATTTTCAAGCGGCTGGCTGAGCGGCTGATCCCGGTCCCTGATCTCCATATCCAGCCTCCGTTGAATCCCCAACTCAGTAAGATTCTTGCTCTTGGAGGAGACCACCCGTGACCGGATATCTCCTGCGGAATCCGGCCCATCTCTTCGCATTCCAGCCCAGGCCCTTGCGCCGCAGCCACCGCGAGTACCTTGTCCATAGACGCGCGATCCAAATGGTCCCGAAACTCTCCGAATATTTTGAGGCTGAGGAAATCCTAGGCCTGAAGGGCTCGCTCGACCGCCCTATCTCGGGCTTGGTGATGGACAGCCGACGTGTCGTCCCCGGTACTCTTTTCTTCGCGCTGCCCGGACTCAGGTCGGACGGTGCCGCATTTGTCGATGAGGCGGTCAGCCGCGGGGCTTCGGCGGTCGTCGTCTCACGCCTTCCCGCCCACGCTCAGTCCAGGGTCACATTTATCCAGGTAGCCGACACGCGGGTGGCCTTGGCGCGCGTCGCCCAGCGATTCTACAGGCATCCGGACCGTGACATGACGGTCGTCGGAGTTACCGGGACCAACGGCAAGACGACGGTGACGCATTTGATCAAACGCTTCCTCAACGGAAGCGAGCGCGTCGGGCTGCTCGGGACGATTAACTACGATTTGGGCGTTCGGACGGTCCCATCCTATCGGACGACCCCGGAGTCGCTCGATATCTACGGGATGCTTGCGCAGATGCGCGACGCTGGATGCAAACAGGCGGTCATGGAGGTCAGCTCCCACGGAATCGCGCAGCAGCGGATCCTGGGGCTGCGCTTTGGAGCTGCGGTCTTTACCAACCTCACACGCGACCATTTGGATTATCACAAGAGTCTCGAGGCCTACTTTGACACCAAGGCTCGGATCTTCACAGGCGAGACCGGCATCAAGCCAGCGGTGGCCGTCGTCAATCTCGACGACTCCCACGGCATTGAGCTGGCCACCCGCATCTCTAGGCGGGCGCCTGAGGTCCGTCTCGTCACCTTTGGCGAGAACCCAAAGGCCGAATTCCGGGCCGAAAACGTGGAACTGCGTTTCCGAGACACCACCGCGCGGCTGGTATGGCCGGACGGTGCTGTCGAGGTCGCCTCTCCTCTCATTGGGCGCTACAATGTCAGCAACCTTCTGGCGGCCGCCGCCACGGCTTGGGCTCTCGGGCGCGACCCCCGCGCGTTCGTCGGCCGCCTTGGAGGTTTCGAAGGGGTCCCCGGGCGGATGGAACGGATCGAGGAAGGCCAGGGCTTCAACGTCTTGGTCGACTACGCCCATACAGACGACGCCCTGCGCAACGCGCTCGGCATGCTGCGCGCGATCACGCCGGGCCGCCTCCTTGTCGTATTCGGCTGCGGAGGCAACCGAGACCGCACCAAGCGGCCGCTGATGGTCAGGGCCGTTCAGGAATTTGCCGATTACGCGTTCGCTACCGCCGACAACCCGCGCGGTGAGGCGCTGTCTCAGATCTTCTCCGACATGGAATCGGGCGTCACAACCCCAGACCGAATCGCTTGGATCGAGGACCGGCGCAGGGCCCTGAGCGTCGCGCTTGACGCAGCGCAGCCGGGAGACTGCCTTCTGGTGGCGGGCAAAGGGCACGAAGGGTACCAGGAATTTGCCGACACCGTGGTTCCATTCGACGATCGGCAAGTCGTCCGGGAACTCATTCGGGTGAAAGCACTCCGGGTCTGAGCCACCGATCTTAACGACCAAACGCTTCTTCCCCCAAAGCCATGCCCCAATTCGCCCCCGATATGCTCGCCGCCTGCACAGGCGGCCGTTGGACTCGGCTTCCCGCGTCCTCCTTGGCCGGTTTCACTGCGGACTCGCGCAAGCTCCGCCCGGGCCAGGTGTTCGTGGCGTTGCGCACCGATCGCCGGGATGGGCATGCGTTCCTCGGCGCGGCCCAACTCATGGGAGCTTCGGCCGCGATCGTGTCGGCGCCGAGCGCCGCGCTCATGCTCCCCCAATTGGTCGTTCGGGATACGCTCACCGCTTTGCAGGCCATCGCGCGCGCCCACCGTCGCGGATTCTCTGGTCCTGTCATCGGCGTCACGGGCAGCGCGGGAAAGACCTCGACCAAGGAACTGATTGCCCGGCTTCTCGGAGGCGAGCCAGCCGGCGTCCTGGCCACCGAAGGCAATCTGAACAACCATTTGGGCGTTCCCTTGACGCTGCTTAGGCTGGATCCTGCAGCCCACCGTTTTGCCATTGTCGAAGCGGGCATCAGCGCCCCTGGCGAGATGGCCGTCCTCGCTTCAATGATTGAGCCGGATGTTGCCATTGTCACGCTGGTGGCGCCCGCGCATCTCGCCGAATTGGGTGGCGTCGAAGGTGTGGCTCGAGAGAAGGCGATCCTTCCGGCGTCCGTGCGCGCCGGCGGCTTGGCACTGTTTCCATCCTCGTGCGAGGAATTCGCTCCGTTTCGCGATCTTCGGGTCGCGGTGCGCGTCATTGAGAAGGCCGATGTCGTCCGGCCTGAAACAACGCAGCCGGACCGAGTCTTTTTTGCCGCCAGCCATCGCGAGGCATCGACGGGCATTTCCCTGGCATTTGGGTCTGCATCTCCGATGCTCTTCACGCTGAGGCGGGTCTCCGATGGAATGGCCCAAAACGCCGCCCTGGCGATCGGCGCGGCCCTCCATCTGGGCGTGACTCCCGAAGATGTCCGCGAGCGCCTCTCCGACTGGGAGCCCTCACCCATGCGCGGCGAATGGCACCACGCCGGCGGCCGCGGGCTCTATATCGATTGCTACAACGCTAACCCGGCCGCCATGGCCGACGCTCTAGCCGCATTCTGCGGCATAGCTCCGGTCGACGAGGCTCGGCTCTTTCTGTTGGGCTGCATGGAAGAGCTGGGGCCTGATTCGGTGCGTTATCACAATGAGCTTGGCAGGGCGCTGCCCCTCAGGGCCGCCGATCACGCCATCGTGATCGGAGTCCATGCGCAGGCGATTCGCGAAGGCGCGCTCGCGGCGGGTTTTACCTCCGAGCAGGTGGAGGTTGCGCCGTCTGCCGCCTCGGTCCGGGCGCGCGTCACCGAGTTCCGCGGGTCGGTCTTCGTCAAAGGCAGCCGCAGATACGAATTGGAGACCGCCGTGGAGTCCATGGTTTCGGCGGAGGCTGTCCATGCTTAGCTATCTGGCGCAATACGATCGGATCTTTGGCCCCTTGCGCATCCTGGGCTATCGCAGCACCCGGACACTCTTGGGAGCAGGGACAGCGGCATTCATCGGATTTGTCGTCGGGCCCTGGCTGATCCGGCGCCTGCGCCAACTCAAGTTCGGTCAGCATTATGATGACGACCGCACCGGAGACCTGGCGACCCGCTTTGACAAGAAGAACACACCCACCATGGGAGGACTCCTTATCTTTATCAGCGTGCTGGGGAGTTCATTTCTCTGGGCTGCGCCGAATATTTGGGTCTTCGTCGCTCTGCTTGTCTACACGATGCTGACGGCTGTGGGCTTCCGGGATGACTATCTGAAGGTTGTGCGCCGGAGCCGCAACGGAATCTCCTCGGGAGCAAAAATTTTCTGGCAGACCGTGACAACCCTCGCGGCGCTTGGTATCCTGCTTTCCTATCCGGAGAGCTCCGAGAAGATCCGCGAACTATGGGTGCCCTTCGTGAAGCATCCCGTCGTCGCCAGCCTGCCGATACCGGCGCTCTTTATTTTCGTCTATCTCTGGTTGGTCGGATTCTCGAACGCCATCAACCTGACCGATGGGCTGGATGGACTTGCGATCGGGTGCGCGATCACCGTCGCCCTGGTCTATGCGATCATGGCCTACGTTGCCGGCAACGTGCGCTACGCCGAGTACCTCCTTATCAGCTACGTTCCGGGAACGGACGAACTCGCCGTTGTGTGCGGGGCGCTGGTGGGCGCCGGTATTGCGTTTCTGTGGTACAACTCTCATCCAGCCGAAGTATTCATGGGCGACACCGGCTCGCTGGCCCTTGGCGGTCTTCTCGGAATCATCGCCTTCATGGTCCAACAGCCGCTGACGCTGATCATTGTTGGCGGCGTCTTTGTTTGGGAGGCCGCTTCGGTGCTCATACAGGTCGGCTATTTCAAGTTCACCCGGCACTACCGAGGGGTGGGGCAACGGGTCTTTCTGATGGCCCCGATCCATCATCATTTTCAAAAACGGGGATGGCCGGAAACGAAGGTCGTCCTGAGGTTTTGGGTGCTATCCCTTATCTGCGCGCTGGTTGGGCTCGGCACCCTGAAGATTCGTTGAAGGTGCGCACAACCGGCTCTTTTTTCCAACCATGACGCTCGTCGCCTCCGATTTTATCCGGTCTCGTCTGGTGCTTCCCGTCGCCATCTTCGGTGGCGGGGTCAGCGGATCCGGCGCCCGTTCGCTTGCTGGCGCGGTGGGTGCGGAGGCGGTCGTCTACGATTCAAAGGGGGAGCCCTTCACCGAGGAGGCCTCCACGCGCCACGGTCTGGCGGTCTATTCGCCCGGATTTCCGCCCGACCATCCGTGGCTGGCCATCGCCCGGGCTGCGGGATGCCTTTGCCTTCCTGAGCTGGACTTCGCCGCCCTTTTCTGGCGAGGCAGGATCATTGCTGTGACGGGCACCAACGGAAAGACGACGCTGACCGAATTTATCGCCCACGCCCTGCGAAGCACGGGCCGGCAGGCGCATGCGGCGGGCAACGTCGGGTTCCCCTTCGCTCGTCTGGCGGCGGAATCCGACGGCGGCGAACCCGGAACGGCCGCGGTCTGCGAGGTGAGCTCGTTCCAGGCCGAGGAGCTGCGGCATTTTCGAGCGGATTCCGCCATCTGGACCAATTTTGCCGAGGATCATTTGGAGCGCCACCCGGGCATGGAAGCCTATTTCAGTGCGAAGTGGAATCTGCTCGAACGGACGGAGGCCGGCCACGTTTTCGCTGGGTGTTCGGTGCGGGCCCATGCGGAGCGGTACGGGCGGTCCCTTCCCGGAATCGTGTGGGTTCCCACCGAAAATCAGATGGCGGACCTTCGCCTCGCTGGCACCGTGTTCGCCGAATACCCGCAGCGAGAAAACTTCCTCCTCGCTTCGGCTTGGTGGAGGTCGGAGGGGTTGCCCGAGAGCGCCCTGTACGCGGCGGCTCGCAGCTTCCAACTCGGCCGGCATCGCCTTTCGCGCGTCGGCCAACTCGAAGGGGTCACCTACTGGAATGATTCGAAGGCGACCAATTTCCACGCTGTGGAAGCGGCGCTTGCCGGATTCCGCAGGCCGGTCCATCTCATTGCCGGAGGGAAGTCCAAGGGAGGCGACATTGCCGCTTTCGTTCGCCGGATCTCACCGCGCGTGCGCCACGCGTACCTGATTGGTGAAACCCGCGCCGAGATGGCGGCGGCGTTCACCACCGAGGGCGTGCCCCATGGCGAGTTCGCATCGATCGAGGAGGCCGTCGCCGCCGCCGGCCATTCCGGACGCCTGGGCGACCATGTGGTCCTCAGTCCGGGATTTGCCAGCTTTGATCTCTTTCGCAATTACGAGGACCGAGGCGAGCGCTTCGAGCGCGCTGTCTCCAGTCTGCAAACGGTCCGAACCTGACGGCAGGCGACTCCACTCCCTTCCGTTGCTCCCCCGTCTCCTCCTTTCATGAAAATCCTCAAGATATTGGGAATCGTGGTTGGCCTCCACGCCACAGCCCTCGTGATTATTTTTGCCAATCCCGGCTGCAGTTCCACGAGCAAGCCGGCTCCGACCGCCTCCGACACAACCCCCAAGGCTCCGGACGGCGCGTTGACGACTCTGACCCCGGTCGGCGCGCCGCCTTCGGTCACGGAAACCAGCCCGGCTCCGCCTTCTACCTCTCCGACGATCGCGTACGTAAGCGATGCCGGCGCGTTGTCCGCCCCACGCTACAGCCCGACACGTCCCGGGACTGCAGTGGCGACCGCCCTCGAATCTCAGCCGGTGGCCGATGTCACCCCTGCGATGACCTACACAGTAGCCAAGGGTGATTATCTGGGCACGATCGCCAAACACCACCATCTGACGGCGGCGGAGCTGGCGGCGGCGAACAACCTCAAGACCGGCGCTGTTCTCCAGGTCGGGCAAAAGCTGGTCATACCCGCAAAGAAGCTGCCGCTTGCTTCCGTCCCGGCAGCCCGCGCCTCCGGGATGGCGGCCGCTGCGAATACGCCTGTGACTCCGTCTGCAGGCGCCCCGGTTGAGCCGGGAGCCACCAAGGTGGCAACCGCGGCTACGCCCTCAGCAATCAAGCACACCGTCAAGGCGGGTGAGTCGCTCAGTTCGATCGCTCACCACTATGGAGTGCGGATGAGCGACCTTGGCTTCATCAACAGCATTTCGGACCCAAAGAAGATACGCCCCGGCCAGGAGCTGATCATTCCCTCGAAACCCGATGCGACGCAGGCGGGAGCCCATGCCCCTGCCGTCCGAACCACCAAGTCGAATGCGGGTGGTTCGCCGGCCGGCGTTTCCGCCGTTCCCGGCGAGAATCGCCCCGTGACGACTCCCGTCGCGCCCGCTCCAGGCCAGGACCTCGACGCAGGACTGAAGCCCTCTGCCCCGTCGGGAACCCCTCTCATCAAGGTCGACGATGGACCCCCCGCAACGCCTCCCAAGAACCCCTGATCTGACATGGATGCTGCGACCGCGATCGAACTTCCGTCCGCTCCGCCATTCCCGGAGAGGGGACGCGTGCGTCTGCTGATAAATCCGGCCGCGGTGATCGTGCTTTGCGCGATCGGACTCGCCGTTCTCGGACTCATTGTTCTTTTCAGCGCCAGCGTATCCCTTAAGGCGGATCCTTATTTCTACCTCGTCAAGCAGGTCTTCGGTGTGGGCGCCGCTGCCGTCCTCTGCCTGATCACCAGTCGAGTCGACCTGGATTTTGTGCGTCGCTCGAGCCGGTGGATCGGTATCGGAGCGCTTGTCCTCCTGGCTTTGGTGCTTGTTCCGCACTTGGGAGTCGCCGCCAAGGGAAGCCGGCGCTGGCTTGGGCACGGTTCGGTGCGCTTTCAGGTCTCAGAATTTGCGAAGCTGGCCATGGTGTTCTGCCTCGCGCATTACCTCGCGCTCAACCAGACGAGGATCGGTGACTTGAAGCGGGGATTTCTGTATCCGCTGGGCATCATCGGGGCGTTCGTTCTGCTGATCGCTCGCGAGCCCGATCTGGGCACCGCGGCCTTGGCGCTTTCGGTGGGACTCGTGCTTGTCTTTCTGGCCGGAGCGAAGTGGCGGTATATCCTTCCTACGATCGCTCTCGCGGTGCTGGTGTTCGCGGTGGTTGTCGTGCACATGCCTAACCGGCTGCGGCGCTTCACCGCATTCCTCGACGTACAGGGCAACAGGCAGGGCGGAACGTATCAACTCTACCAATCTGAGGAGGCTTTCGCCGCGGGCGGACTCGGGGGGGCCGGCCTCGGCAACGGCCGCCAGCAAATCAACTTTCTTCCGGAGGCACACACCGATTTCATCTTCGCTGTCATGGGCGAGGAGCTTGGGCTCGGCTTCACGCTGGGGGTCGTTGGGGTGTATGCTCTGATGTTCGGTGCC
>Ga0302326_10003604_pt1 | contig 36292 bp, 31 predicted proteins | sample Palsa_T0_3_FD_202264 | JGI IMG/M metagenome (GOLD analysis project Ga0302326, IMG submission 202264) | Peat permafrost microbial communities from Stordalen Mire near Abisko, Sweden - Palsa_T0_3 | ecosystem: Environmental > Terrestrial > Soil > Palsa > Peat permafrost | place: Sweden: Abisko... | reverse complement strand
ACGGTGCTTCGGGCTCCCGGCCGGTCAGGCCGCGGGCTTAGTGGTCGATACGGCGGAGACGACGTCGTGGCGCCTGCCGTATCCATCGCCTCGGCAGCGTTCGAGCGCTCCGGCTCCGAGACGGATGTGCTGGTGGTCTCGATCGGCGCCACCAGCGGCTGGCGCGCCGCCGCCACCGAGTTGAGCGCCGCGTTTGCCCGCGCGGGCGCGCGCGTCCAGACGGTGATCACCGGACCGACGCCGCCGGTGCGGACGTTCGCGCTCACCGATCTGGTGCAGGCGTGGGCTGCGCGCCGCGTGTGCCTGCGCGCCGTGGCCACGCATCAACCGGCGGCGATCGTCTACTGCTCGATCACGGCAGCGCTGTTGTGGCCGCGGCCCGGGGCGGTATGGCTCGACTCGATCGCGGCCGAGAACCGACCCGGACGCCACGGCATCTGGCAGCGGGTGGTCGAGCGCCGGCGGTTGGCGCGGGCCCCATTGGTGCTCACGATGAGCGAAACGTCCCTGTCACCGCTGCGGGGACCGCACGCTGACGTCGTCGTGGTGCCGGTCCCCGTCGAGCGCTCGGGCAACCCGCACCAACCCCGTGACATCGCGGCGCTGGCCTACGCCGGGGACCCCGAGAAGCGCCAGCTGGAGCTGGTCCTCGCCGCCTGGGGCCGCGCCCGGCGCGGCGCGGAGACGCTGGTCGTGGCCGGGACAGATCGGGTGCCGAGCCTCCCGGGCGTCCAGGTGGCCGGCCGACTCGCCCCGGACGAATACCGCGCGCTGTTGCGCCGGGCGCGCGTGTTCGTCGCGGCGCCGCGACGCGAGGACTACGGAATCGCTCCGCTCGAGGCGCTGGCCGACGGTTGCATGCTCGTGAGCACGCCGGCGCCCGGGCCGTACCCGGCTCTCGGGCTCGCGCGCACGCTCGACCCGAGGCTGGTGGACGACGACCTCGCGGTGGCCCTGCGGACCGCACTCGACGATCCGGTCTACGGGTACAGCGACCGCGCCACCGAGCTGTTGGCGCCGTTTCGACGCGCCGCCGTGGACCGCACGATCGCCCAGCGCGTGCTGCCGCGATTGCTGCCAGGATGCGGCACGTGAGTCCGCTCGCCTTCATTCCCAGCCCGCATGAGAACGGTGTGAGCATCGGGCCGTTCTTCCTGCACGCGTACGGGATCGCCTACGTGTTCGCGGTGGCCGCGGCGATCCTGGTCACCCGTCGAAGGTGGGAGAAGCTGGGCGGAAACCGTGATCTCGTCTACGAGTGCGCGATGTGGGCGTTCCCCGCGGGCTTGGTCGGTGGCCGAATCTACTTCGACATCACAAGCTCGAACTTGGTGCCCGACCATTGGTGGGGCCCGTTCGCGATCTGGGATGGGGGTCTGGGGATCTGGGGCGGTATTGCGGCCGGCACGCTGGTCGGACTATGGGTGCTGAGGCGCCGCGGTGCCGATATTCCCCTGTTCATGGATGCGACCGCGCCGGGACTGCTCGTCGCGCAGGCGATCGGTCGGATCGGCAACTACTTCAACCAGGAGCTGTTCGGCGGTCCAACCAAGCTGCCCTGGGGACTCGAAATCGACGTCGTCCACCGGCCGGTCGGCTACCTGCAATACGCGACGTTTCAGCCCACATTCCTGTACGAGATGATTTGGAACCTGTCGCTGGCCGCGTTTCTGGTCTGGCTCGGGAACCACCGCAAGATCAGGGCGCCAGGCCTGTTCGCCCTCTATGTCGCCGGCTACTCGGGCTTTCGGATCTTCGAGGAGACGCTGCGGATCGACCCGGCCCACCACATCTTCGGGCAGAGGCTCAACTTCTGGGTCGCGTTGATCCTGTGCATCGTCGGCCTGGTCTGGTTCGTGGCCATTCAGCGCGGTGGGCGCTCGCGCCAGCCGGGAGTGAAGCCCGGTTCCGCGGCCGCCCCGCCCACCGCGCCTCCCCGCCGCGCTCGCGCCCGGCACTAGATCGTGTCGGTCACGCGCCGGCTAGATCGGTCAAGCCACGAGCGACAAGCGTCAGACAGCCTCAGTTGAGACCACTTACTGGGCGTGCCGATGGCGTGGGCGCAGCGCCGCGACCTGCGCCCATGGCTTGGTATTGGCGACATCATCGGCGGTCAGCCACGCCCGCCTCGCGGTGGCGATCCCGTAGCGGGCGACCTCGAATCCGCGGACTCGGTGAGCGTCGCAGTTGATCACGATCGGAATGCGGGCGGCGGCGGCAGCCCGCGCGTTGACATCGTTGATGTCACGCCGGTCGGGGCTCGAGTTGATCTCGAGCATCGTCCCGGTCCGTGCGGCGGCTTCGATCACTCGCTCGATATCGAAGGCGTACGGCGGGCGTTGCTCGATCTTGCGCCCGGACAGATGCCCGATCGCGTCGACCAGCGGATGTTCGATCGCGCTCACGATACGGGCGGTCATCGCCTCCGAATCCATCTGAAAGGAGGAATGCACGCTCGCGATCACCCAGTCAAGCTCGGCCAACAGTGTGTCGTCGTAATCGAGCGACCCATTGGGAAGGATGTTGACCTCGGAGCCCGCCAGCAACTCGAGGCCATCCACGGACACTGACCTGATCTGGGCCACCTGCTCCCGCAGGCGGTCGGGCGAGACCTGGTCGCCGAATCCGAAGCTCGCCGAGTGGTCGGTGATGGCCAGGTACTCGTAACCGGCGTCGCGGGCGGCTACCCCCATCTCCTCGATCGAGGCGGTTCCGTCAGAGGCCGTGGTATGGCAGTGGAGATCGCCGCGCAAATCTGAGCGCCGCACGAGGTCCGGCAGCGTCCCCGCGGCCGCCGCCTCGAGCTCCCCGCGATTCTCCCGTAACTCAGGCTCGATGTATTGGAGGCCCAGCAGCGCATAGACCTCCGCCTCCGTGGCGCACCTGTGTGTCTGGCCGGTGGCGTCGTCGAGGATGCCGTACTCGGACACGTGGAGGCCCTTGCGCACGGCGGCCTCGCGCAGGGCCATGTTGTGCTCCTTGGAACCGGTGAAGTGCTGGAGCAAGTTTCCGAACTGATCCGGCGCGACGATCCGCAGGTCCACCCGCAGGCCGGTGTGGGTTCGCAGGCGCACCCCGGACTCGCTCGGGGTCTGGGCCACCTCGACGAGGTCGAGCTCGGCTGCCGCCTGGGCCAGTGCACCGGGTTCACGGGCCGTCGCGATCACGTCCAGGTCCTTGACGCTGTCAGTCATCCGCCGCGCCGAGCCGGCCAGCTCCACGTGAGCCGCAGCCGGATGCTCTCGCAGGGCGGCGACAAGCTCCTCGCCCACGGCCAGCGCTCGGTCGAGTACGACGCGCCGAGCCGCGCCGTCGTGGCCAGGGGCCTGCGCGGCGGCGGCCTGTGCCGCCGCCAGCATGCTCTCCTCGGCCTTGGGCCCGAAGCCCTTCAGCGATCGGATCCGATGGGCTTGCGCGGCGGCCGTGAGCGACTCCAGCGAGTCGATCGCGAGCTCATCGAACAGCCTGCGAGCGCGCTTGGGCCCCAGGCCTGGGAGGTGGGTGATGTCGAGCAGACCGGGTGGGAACTTCGCCCGCAGCCTGACGGCCGCCGGAATCGCTCCGTCATCGGCCAGGGCCAGCACTTTCTCCTGAATCGTCTGCCCGATCCCGGGAAGCTCGGTCGCCCGCCGCTGGCGCGCGAGTGCCGACACCGACACCGGCGCATCACGGACCGCCTTGGCTGCGTTACGGTAGGCGATCACTCGATAGTTGATCGCCCCATCGAGCTCGTAGAGATCGCCAAGCTCGTCGAGCGCGGCGGCGATGTCGGAGTTTGTCGGGTCTGCCATCGTACGTCGATAGGCTATTGTGACGCCACGCTATACTTTCTGAAGTAAGCAAGCCCACTCTCGGCAGCACGCACGAAGGCACCCCAAGGAGATTCCATGTCAGGCACCGTCACAGAGGTCACCGACAACAACTTTCAGGCCGAGGTCATCGAGAGCGACCTCCCGGTGCTGGTTGATTTCTGGGCCCCGTGGTGCGGTCCGTGCCGCATGGTCTCACCGGTGATCGAAGAGATCGCCAAGGAGCGCGGCGAGGCGCTGAAGGTCGTCAAGCTGAACATCGACGAGAACCAGGAGACGGCGGTCGCGTTCAACGTGATGTCGATCCCCACGCTGATCCTGTTCCGTCACGGCGCGGTCGCCAAGACCGTCGTCGGCGCCTACCCCAAGCGCAAGCTCGAAGAGCAGCTCGAGCCCGCCCTCGCGTAACCGGGCCGGCAGCCACCAGCCCGGGTAATCGGCGCCAGCCGATCCCGCATCAGCGGTACGTCAACGCTGCGGCGAACCGCCCCGGGTAATCGGCGCCAGCCGATCCCGCATCAGCGGTACGTCAACGCTGCGGCGAACCGCCCCGGGTAATCGGCGCCAGCCGATCCCGCATCAGCGGTACGTCAACGCTGCGGCGAACCGCCCCGGGTAATCGGCGCCAGCCGATTACCCAATGGAATCGGCTTTAGCCGATTTCACGATTTCACGATTTCACCAGATCCAAGCGGAGCGGTAGCCCGTCGATGGTGACGGCGTGGGCGTCGCCGTCGAGCGATTCGTAGCTGACCTTGGTCGCGAGCGTTTCGCCCGCGACATAGGCCTCGTGGGCTCTCGCGGCCTTGACCAACCCCTCGTCGCCGTCGAGCGTCAGCGTGATTCGATCGGTCACGTCCAGTCCGGCGTCGCGCCGGGCCGCTTGGACGGCATGGACGATCTCACGGGCCCACCCTTCGACCCGCAGCTGCTCGTCGATCGAGAGCGCGAGTGCGACCGCGTGAGATCCCTCGCGCTCCACCTGATAGCCCTCGAGTGGTTTCATCGTGACCAGCAGGTCCTCGGCACCGAGCCGATGATCTTGGCCTCCGACCGAGATGGCAATCGACTGGCCGTTGCGAAGCGCCGACGCCGCATGGGCCGCGTCCAAGCCGTTCACCGCGGCGGCCACGAGCGGCATCTGCTTGCCGTATCGGGGACCCAGGGTCCGGTAGTTGGGTTTCAGTTCCACCTGGCCCAGCTCGTCGGCCTCGGAGACGAACTTCAGCTCGCGCACGTTCAGCTCCTCGCGGACCAGAGACTCGAGCCGCTCGATCGCCTCGCGCTCGCGGCCGGTCGCCACCACCACCGCAGCGCGCAGGGGCTGGCGCACCTTGAGCTTGGCCTGCCCGCGGGCGGCGAGCCCCAGCCGTACCGTCTCACGCGCCACGGCCATGGCGTGCTCGAGCTCTCGGTCACGTTCCCTGGCCACCGGGAAGTCGCACAGATGCACGCTCGGTTCGGCGCCGACCAGGTTGTCGTAGATCTCGTCGGCGATGAACGGCGTGAACGGCGCGAGCAGCTGCGCCACAGTCACCAGGCACTCCTGCAGGGTCGCGAAGGCGACCGGGTCGCCCACCCAGAAGCGCCGCCGCGAACGCCGCACGTACCAGTTGGACAGTTCGTCAACGAACGCCTGGATCGCCCGTCCGGCCGTGGTCGCGTCGAAGTCGTCCAGGCGCTCCCCCACGATCTGGACTGTGGCCTGGAGCCGCGACAGCACCCACTGATCGAGCAAACTCCGGGAGATTTCCCCCTGGGAAATCTCCCTATTCGAAATTTCCTGACCCCGGGGGATCTCGGACGTTCCCCCCAGGGAAATTTCGGACGTGTTCGCCTGGGCGTAGAGCACGTAGAAGGAGTAGGTGTTCCAGAGCTGCAGCAGGAACTGGCGGACGGCTTCGCCGATCGTCTCCAGCGAGAACCGGTAGCCGTCCCACGGCTGCTTGGAGGTAAAGAAGTACCACCGCAGTGCGTCGGCGCCGTAGCGGTCGATCACCTCCTGTGGCTCGACGGTGTTGCCGACCGATTTCGACATCTTGCGGCCCTGCTCGTCGAGGATCAGCCCGAGACAGACGACGTTGCGGTAGGAGGAGCGGTCGAACAGCAGCGTCGAGACCGCGAGCATCGAGTAGAACCAGCCGCGCGTCTGGTCGAGCGCCTCGCAGATGAAGTCGGCCGGGAAGTGTTGCTCGAACCGCTCGGTACCGGCGTGGGGGGCGTGGTATTGGGCGAACGGCATCGAGCCGGAGTCGAACCACACGTCGATCACCTCGGGCACCCGGCGCATCCGCTCGCCGCAGTCCGGGCAGGGGAAGGTGATCTCGTCGACGAACGGGCGGTGCGGGTCCTGCACGCCGGTGCCTGACCGCTCGCGCAGTTCGGCGAACGAACCGATCACGTGGACGTGGTCCTTGGCGCACACCCAGACGGGGAGCGGCGTCCCCCAGTAGCGCTCGCGCGACAATGCCCAATCGACGTTGCCCTCCAGCCAATTGCCAAACCGCCCGTGCTTGACGTGGCCCGGATACCAGTTGATGGTCTCATTGGCGGCCAGCAGCCGATCCTTGATCTGGCTCGTGGCGATGTACCAGGAGGGCTTGGCGTAATAGAGCAGCGGAGTGCCGCAGCGCCAGCAATGCGGGTATGAGTGCTCGTAGGTCTCAGCGCGAAGCACCTTTCCCCGCGCACGCAGATCCTCGATCAGATCCGCATCGGCGTCCTTCACCCACCTGCCTGCATACGGCCCGATCCGCTCGTCGTAGGTGCCGTCGGGCCGCACCGGGTTGATCACGTTGAGGCCGTACTGCTCTCCGAGCCGGAAGTCGTCCTCGCCAAACGCGATCGCGGTATGCACGAGGCCGGTGCCGTCCTGTGCCGTCACGAAGTCGGCCATCAGCACCGTGTGCCCGGCCTCGCCGTACGCCTGGCTGGAGATAAACGGGAACGGCGGCTCGTAACCGACTCCGTCCAGCGCGCGTCCGGAGAAACGCTCGAGCACGTCGGCTCCTGGGCCGAGTACCCGGTGCAGGAGCGCCTCGGCGACGATCTGCACCCGGCCGTCTCGGGTTCGGGCGCGGACGTAGGTGAGCTCGGGGTCCACCGCGACCGCTGCGTTGGAGACCAGTGTCCACGGCGTCGTCGTCCACACCAGCAGGTCGTCGCCGGGCTGAGCAGGCCCGCTCGAATCGGTGACGGCAAGCCGAACGTAGACCGAGGGGTCCAGCACGTCCTGGTACACACCAGGCTGTCCCAGCTCGTGGCTTGACAGGGCGGTCCCGCAGCGCGGGCAGTAGGGGACCACTTTCAGCTTCTGGTACAGCAGCCCCCGGTCGTGGATCGTCTTCAGCGCCCACCAGACCGATTCGATGTACTCGGGATCGAGCGTCCGAAACGCGTCGTCGAGATCGATCCAGAAGCCGATGCGCTCCGTCAGCCGGTTCCAGTCCTCGACATGGCTGAGGACCCGCTCGCGGCAGATGGCATTGAACTCGGCAATTCCATAGCGCTCGATGTCCTCCTTGGACGTCATCCCCAGCTCGGCCTCGACCGCCAGCTCAACTGGCAGCCCATGGCAATCCCAGCCGCCCTTGCGCTCGACATAGAAACCGCGCATCGTCTTGTAGCGAGGGAAGATGTCCTTGAACACGCGCGAGAGGACGTGGTGAGTGCCGGGTGGACCGTTGGCGGTGGGCGGGCCTTCGTAGAACCCCCAGCGAGGCGCACCGGTACGCCTGCGCACCGACTCGGCGAACACGCCGCGCTCGCGCCAGCGCTCGAGCACGCGCTGCTCGAGTTCCGGAAAGGACGCCCGGGGATCGACGGAACGCTGGGGCAGCAGCATCTGGCCGATCTTAGGCGACTGCCCAGGTCCGGCGCCTGAGGACTGGACGGGCTCTAAGTGGGCGCCGTCGGAAATACGGACGCATTCGAGCGGCCCCCAGCGGCGACGCGCGGCATGGGAATGCCCGCCCGCGCGGCCTCGAGCCTGGACAGCAGCGCGTCGCGAGCCGCGATCGGCGAATCACCCAGACGAGAGACCGTGCTCGCCCCGGTGTCCGGGACCGCACCCCGGTAGTCGAACACGGCGACCTCGCGCGCGATTGACCGCACCGCGTACACGAGCCGCCCGATCGAATCGAGCGAAACCCGCCGGCCGGTCAGGATCACCGCTTGGGGATCGAGCGCGCGTAGCGCACGGCCCAGACGGCTCGGCTCGATTGCCGGGGTGAGCGACAGCGTGCGGAGCCCGGCCCGTCTGAGCACCACTTCCAGCGCCTGGGCGTGCACCGCATCGAGCTCGCATGCCGCCGAGGCGTCGAAGATCAGGATCCCCTCAGGCTGGGTCGCCGGCGGGGCGAGCCGTCTCTGAGCTGACAGCCAGCCAGTGGCGTGGCGCCAGCCGAACTCGTACTCGGCCGTGTGGTGATCCGGCTGTGAGTGGGCCGCCACCGCGGCCAGCAGGACCTCCTCGATCGTGCGCTCGACGGATCGGAGCCCCAGGCTCTCCTCCAGCAGACGGTTGGCTCGGTCCTCGTCGAAGGCCGCAAACGCGCTCGTGAGGCGGGCGCAGGTCGACGGTCCGGCCCCCCGTTCGCGAGCGAGCGAGATGGCCGAGGAGACGTTGAGCGTCTCCGCCAGCGTGAGCCGCAGCGCCTCGATCTCAGGCAACGCGTACTGCCGATGGCCGCCACTGGTGCGCTGCGGTCGCGGGAATCCATACCGACGCTCCCAGCTGCGCAGTGTGTTGGGGCTGATGTCGAGCATCACCGCAGCAGCGTTCGTGCGAATCCCGCTCATTGGTTCTGTTTATCGCGCCAACGGCGCAGCAAGGCAAGCCCAGCAATCAGCCCTGCAGTTTGGTCGAGATCGTGCACAGACAGGAACTCGGCCACCGACGTCGCACGGGCTCCGCTGCGGACGAACCGAACCCGCCCGTCAGCCACTCTGACACGGCGGGCTCGAACCGAACCGCAGGGCGCCGGCCCGGTCACAGGCTCGCCGTGCGGGTTCCGGTTGGCGAATCGGGTCGGTCGGCGGCCGAGGCGGTGATCATCGCGGCCTGCTCGGCCTCGATCAGTTCAAGTACACGGCGCTGCGCCTCCCCCGCCCCCGAAGGCAGAATGCTCGTTCCGGTCGTGCGCATGCGAACCCGCTGGCCACCCCGTCGATAGATCGCGACCGACATCGGACCGGCCGCGAGCCTGATCGCGTAGGCCCATCGAGCCACCGTGTCGTCGTCCAGGTGACCGCCGGCCACGACGACCAGATTCGGGCGGTGGATCGCCACCACGTCTCCGATTCCCGCCACCCCGCGCGCCGAGAGACTGAGCACGTTGATGCCGGCCCGCGCACAGAGCAGCTCGAGCGCGCGGATGTACGGAGCGTCCGGATCGAGCTCGTCCCTCGACGCGTCTCCGACCACGATCGAGACCGGACGCACTGGCGGCGGCGCCAGTCGCATCGCCCGGCGCAGCCAGTCCGCTCCCCAGTGGGCGGCAAACGCCCACGCTGCGGACTCGACGCTATATCGGCGGGCGATCTCATCGAGTGCCGGCAGCAGGACCTCCTCGACCGAGCGCTCGACCGAGCGCAACGCGAGCGCCGCCTCGATCGCCGCGTCAGCCCGCTCCGGTTCATAGGAAACCAGCGCGCCGACCAGCGAATTGGTGTCAGCCGCCAGGCCCTCGCGGGCTCGCGAGACCGCCGAGGAGATCGACAATCCCTCCTGGAGGGCGTCTCTGAGCGCAGCGACCTCGCCGTGTGTGAACAGTCGGTGCTTGCCGGGCGAGCGCTGCGGTTTCGGGAACCCAAACCGGCGCTCCCACGCCCGCAGCGTGTTCGGGCTGACGTTGAGCAACGCCGCCGCTTCGCTCGTCTTCAGATAACGCATGCACCGAAACGGTGGTGCGAACCACTGCTACTTGGAGCTGTCCACCAAAAAATTGCACAGGTAATCGAGCATAACTTGTGCAAACCCTCCACCAGTCTCAAGGCTTTCACGAGCGGCACCGAAGCCGGAACCACTGGCTGGCCACGTGTTGGAAACGAGTGTTCCCGTCCACATCGTTCCACCGCGAGCCGATTTCGCGACTACTGTCCTGGTTGCACCGTAACCCTATTCGCAAGGCGGGAGGTAGTCATGGCTTGGCGTAACGGTCGCTAAAACAAAACATGCTGGTAGTGCCGCGGATTTGGCGCTACCGTCCACGTATGCTCCGCCGTAGCGCGGGAGATTCGAGTCGCGTGGTCTGGCGTGGCTGGTTGGCTGGTGGCCTGATATCGGCTAGCCTGGTTGCCCTCGCGATTGCGATTGCTGACGGGCCATCCGAGCGCGTCAACTCGCTCAGTGTGATCTTCGGCATCGCCGCGGTTGGAGCCGGAATATTGGTGGCGGGCGAACGCGGCGGCGTGTCGGTTTCCGCCTCGTTCATCGTCATCGTGCTCGCGGCGGCGTTTCTCGGACCCGTGTCGGCCGCGGTGGCCGCCATCGTTTCCGAGCTGTCCGCGGCGGCCAGGCTGAGAACCCCGGGGCGATCGATTCTGTTCATCAATCTTCCGGCCACCCTGGTGCCCGCGGTCCTGGCCGCACTGCTCATCCGGTTGCTCGTGGCGCGTCCGGCCGATACCCCTGAGTTCTACCTGGCTGTCGCTCTCGCCGGGTTTGCCTTCTTCGTGCTCAGCTTTGGAATCTTTTCCTCGCTCCGGCGGATCGTTTTCCCGCTGGCAGAGCAACCAGGGGTTGGGGTGTTGATCGGAGCCCTTCCCAGCGCTGGACTGAGCATTCTGATGGCGGTCGCCGGCGTGAGCATCACGCTGAAGGTTGGTGATGGGGGGATCGCTTTTGCTCTTGTGGCCGTGTTCGCGTTCTCATACATGGCTCATCTGCTCGACCAGTCCCGGCAAAGAGCTCAGCAGTATGTGTCCCTGTCCTGGGGCGTGCTCGCCGGGTTGATGCGCTCGCTTGATATTCGCGACCAGCGGTCGGCACGGCATGCCGCCGCGGTGGCACGCTTTGGGCGCGATATTGCGCTCGCGGTTGGAATGAGCGAGCAGGAGGGCGAGCTCGCTCACACCGCCGGGCTGCTCCATGACATCGGACATTTCGCCCTCTCGGACCGGGTCGCCGAGCGCGGGCGAACCCTGACCGACGAGGATTGGAAGGCGATCCACCGTCACCCCGAGCTCGGGGCCGACATGTTGAAGGACCTGGGGATCTACGGCCCGGTCGCGGAGATCGTGCTCGCACATCACGAGCGAATCGACGGACGTGGCTATCCGAACGGCCTGGAAGCGGCTGAGATCTCGGAGATCGCCAAGATCATTTCGGTGGCCGAGGTCTACGACACGCTCACGGCCAGCGACACCTACCGCACGCGGATGAGCTCGTTCGAGGCGCTCACCGAGCTGCGTCGGGTCGCCGGCACGCAACTGGACGCGCGCTATGTCGAGGTACTGGCCGGACTGCTCAGCGGCGAAGGCGTCGGCTATCGGCACGCCGACACCGCCGACTTCGACACCGAGCTCAACATGGAGCGCCGAATCAAGGAAGCGGGCGCGGGCGGCTAGTCCCACGCCGCGACACTACAGCCGAGCGAAATCGCTCGGACCGTTCGGGTCTCGGTCGCTCTCAGCCGGTCTTGCGTTCTGAGACCGTGTCGACGCCCTGCTGCTGCTCCAGCGAACCGATGAACTCATCGATCTGAGTTTGACTGAAGCGGCGCTGTCCGCCTGGCGTGCGGTACGACTGCAGATGGCCCATATCCGACCAGCGACGGATAGTGCCGAGAGAGACACCGAGCGCGTGGGCCGCCTGCGAAGTTGAGAGGCCCAGCGGACTTGTCTTGAGTTGATCCATAGGGAGGAGCAACGCCACAGGTTTTCGTCAACGTTAACGAAGCTCCCGCAGCAATTGCACAACTATGATACCGCACGGTCAAGGGCGGCGCCAACGCGAGCGATTCGGATCGTCCGAGGGGTCGCAGCGGGCGCGGCAACGGCCGACTCGATGACCGTCTGGCGCGCGAGTGCGACGATCCATCTGCAATGCGTTTGCGGCTCTACCACCACCACGACGGCGCCCGCGTCGCGTACCGCGAAACCGGCACCGGGCCGGCCGTCGTGCTCCTGCACTCACTCGGACTCTCGCATCGAGAATGGGAACCGATTGTGGCACCGCTATCGGCCCGCTTCCGTGTCGTGCTGCCCGATCTCCCGCTGCATGGAGACTCCGAGGATCGTCCCCGCCATCCCTACACGCCGGACTGGCTCGCCGAGGTGCTGGCGGGGTTCTGCCGCGAGGTGGCGGGTCCGCGCTCAATGGTGGCCGGACACGACATCGGCGCCGAGCTCGCTCTGCTGGCGGTCAGCACCGGCCGCCTGGAACCCCGGCGAATCGTGCTGATGCCGAGCCGGCTGCACCGACGGGACGAGTTTTCCACCCAGCGGGCCGCATGGCGGGCGGCGTGTCGCGTCGCGGTCGTGCCGGGATTGGACCGAGTCCTCGCCCACGGCGCCAGGCTGGTGTTCCGCCCCTCGGTCGGCGAACGCCTCTCGGCCCAGCGCAACCCGGCCGCCCGTGATCTCGTGCGCCATGCGTTCGCCGACGTCGGCGGGAACGGCAATCGCGCGCGCTCGTGGGCGAAGTTCGCCCGGCGCTGGCCCGTCGAGGCGCAGCGCCAGCTGCTTGACGCCTACCCACGGATGCAGATGCCGGTCCTTCTGCTCTGGGCCGATGCGGACCCCGCCCACCCGCTGCAGGGCGCGCAGGAGGCACTGGACCTGCTGCCGGACGCTCAGCTCCGCACGCTTCGCGGCACGGGCTTCCTGATGGCCTACGACGACCCGGTGGGCCTCGCTCGCGAGCTGATCGCCTTCTGCGGGTAGGCCGTGCCCTGACGACCGGTGGGGTAGCGTTCAAGCGGCAACCTAAGCGAGCGAAAGGACAGCCATGGGCGTGGGAGAGACGGAGCAGCTCTGGGGTGGTGAGACGACCAAGGCGGTCGCCAATTTCCCCGTCTCCGGCGAGACCGTCCCGGTGCCGGTGCTCCGCTGGCTCGGGCGGATCAAGGGCGCGGCCGCGCGCGTCAACAGCGAGCTCGGTCTCCTCGATCCGGAGCATGCCGAGCGGATCGCTGCCGCCGCGGATCGGATTGCCGACGGGGAGTTCGACGACCAGTTCCCGATCGACGTCTTCCAGACCGGATCTGGCACCTCGACCAACATGAACGCCAACGAGGTGATCGCCACCCTCGCCGGCGAGGGCGCTCACGCGAACGATCACGTCAACATGGGCCAATCGTCCAACGACGTGTTTCCCTCGGCGGTCCACCTCGCCGCCTTGGACGAGGCCACCAACGATCTGCTGCCCGCGCTCGAGCGGCTCGAGGCCTCACTTCAGCTCAAGGCGGTCGAGTTCAGGGACATCGTGAAGTCCGGGCGCACGCACCTGATGGACGCTGTCCCGGTCACGCTTGGGCAGGAGTTCTCCGGGTACGCGGCTCAGGTACGCCTCGGGGCGCGCCGAATCCGCGGTGCCCTGCCGCAGGTGGCTCAGATTCCGCTCGGGGGTACGGCGACCGGCACCGGCCTGAACACGCACAAGGAGTTCGCCATCCGAGTGCGCGCGCGGCTGACCGAGACGAGCGGGCTGGAGATCCGCGCGCCCGAGGATCCGTTCGAAGCCCAGGCCAACCGGGACGCGCTGGTCGAGCTGTCGGGGGCGCTGAAGGTGCTCGCGGTCTCGCTGACGAAGATCTCCAACGACCTCGCGCTGATGGCGTCTGGGCCGCGGGCCGGCATCGGCGAGCTGCTGCTGCCCGAGCTCCAGAAGGGCTCTTCGATCATGCCTGGCAAGGTCAACCCGGTCATTCCCGAGGTCGTGGTCCAGGTCGCGGCCCAGGTGATCGGCAACGATATGGCGATCACCATCGCCGGCTCGCAGGGCCATTTCGAGCTCAACGTGCGGGTGCCGTTGATCGCGCGCAACCTGCTCGAGTCGATCCGCCTGCTCGCCGCGAGCTCGCGCGTCTTCGCCGAGAAGTGCGTCGACGGGATCCGGGCCAACGAGGAGGGCTGCCATCGATCCGCCGAATCGACCCTCGCCGCCGCCACCGCGCTGAACCCCTACATCGGCTACGACAAGGCGGCGGAGATCGTCAAGGAGGCGGCCAGCTCAGGCCGCCTGCTGCGCGAGGTCGCCTACGAGAAGGGCGTCGACCCGGAGACCTACGACAAGGCGATGGACCTGCGCAAGATGGCCCAGGGCAACCTCTAGCCGGCTGGGAGTGGCGGCGGCGCCCGCGCTGGGGGATGACGGGACCCCCTCGCTCGAACTTTGCCGTTTCGCGTCCACCGCTCGGACGCGAAACGGCGAGGTTCGCGGGCCCGACGACACCCAGCTCTACGTAGCGACGGTCTCGGTGCCGAGTCCGATCAAGCCCTTGGCCACGTCGATCGAATAGTCGATCGGAACCACGATCAGTGACGGCACGTCGAGCGCGAGCGCCTGCGTCAGCCGGGGGGCGAATTCGTTCGCGTTTGCGCAGCGCCACGCCGGCATCCCGAATGACTCGGCCAGCTTGACGAAGTTCGGGTTGCCAAACCCGACGTCGAAATGGCGGCCAAACTTCTTGTCCTGCTTCCAGGCGATCGAGCCGAACTGGCCGTTCTCCCACACCACGTTGACCACGGCCGTGCCGAGGCGAACCGCCGTCTCGAGCTCCTGGCAATTCATCAGGAAGCCGCCGTCGCCGCTGACCGCGACGACCTTGCGGTCGGGATCGACGAGCTTCGCCGCGATCGCGGTGGGCAGGGCAAACCCCATCCCCGCCAGCCCGTTGGCGATCAGCACCGTTCCCGGCTCGTGGGCCGGGAACATCCTTCCGATCCAGAGCTTGTGCAGGCCGACATCGGAGACCAGCAGGTCCTCGCGGTCCAGGGCCTGGCGGATGTCCCACAGCACCCGGGGCGGGCGCATCGGAAAGTGATTGTCCTCGCGGCCCTCGTGCAGCGCGCCGAGGACGAGGTCGCGCAGCCGGCGGGATCCAGTCTCGGACGGCTGGCGGCCGGCGCCCGCCGCCAGCCGCGCGAGCACGTGCGCGATGTCTCCGATCAGCTCCACCTCCGGAATGAAGAACTCGTCGATCTCGGCCGCCACGGTGTCGATCACGACGATCTGCTTGTCCGCCCGCGGGTTCCAATGCTCGGGAGCGTGCTCGACGAGGTCGTACCCAACCGCAATCACCACGTCGGCGTCTTCGAAGCCGGCCATCGCGTAGTCGCGCGACTGCAGTCCGACGGTCCCCAGCGCGCACGGCTCCTCGTAGTCGAGCAGCCCTTTGGCCATGAACGTCTCGGCCACCGCAATCCCGGTGGCCTGCACGAATGCGCGCAGGGCCCGGCTGGCGTGCGTGCGGATCGCGCCATTGCCGGCCAGGATGATGGGGTTCTCGGCGGCGGCGATGATCTCGCTCGCGCGCTGGAGCTCGCGGACGCCCGGCTCGGGCTGTACCGGATCGCGCCGGGGCAGGGGGGAGGCATCCAGCGGCTGCGCCATCACGTCCTCGGGCAGTTCCAGATGGGTCGAGCCCGGTTTCTCTGACTCGGCCACCTTGAACGCCTTGCGCACCACCTCCGGGACGATCTCCGGGCTGGACACCCGGGCGTTCCACTTGACCACCGGGCGCAGGATCCCGATCAAATCGATGTACTGGTGTGACTCCTTGTGCATCCGCTCGAGGTCGGACTGCCCGGTCAGCGCGACCAGCGGGGCGCGATCCAGGAACGCGTCGGCCACGGCCGTGACGAGGTTCGTCGCGCCGGGCCCAAGCGTGCCCAAGCACACCCCCGCCCGCCCGGTCAGGCGTCCGTAGGCATCGGCCATGTAGGCGCCACCCTGCTCGTGGCGGACGGGCACGAACTGGATCGAGGAATCAGCCAGTGATTCGCTGAGGTCGAGCGTCTCCTCGCCCGGAATACCGAACACGTATTCGACCCCCTCCGCCTCGAGGCACTGCACGAACACATCTGACGCCCTGCGCTCGGTCACGCCAGCACCCTATCTGACCCGGCCGTGGACCTGGATGAGGCGACAAATCGCCGGAGCCTCGACCTGATTTGTCAGCTCTGGCATCCACAGAGGTGCGGAGAGCCCGCGGGTGGGCTCGGCCGGTGGAGCGGTGCTTCACGACGAACTCGCGCTCGTCGGCTGCCTATCGCGGTCTTCACCGGCGCATCGTCGGTGCGAGCTGACCTCTACGCTGCGGCGGCGATGTCAGGTCCGCTGCTCGCCATCGACGGTCCGTTCCTGCTCTACCGATCGTTCTTCGCCCTTCCGGAGTCGATCGTCGGCGTGGACGGCCATCCGATCGGTGGCCTGCTCGGAGCCACGAACGTGATCCTGCGGATCGCCGCCGAGCGTGTGCCGCGGGCGATCGTCGTGTGCTGGGGAGCCGAGGCGGCGGCCTATCGCGTTGCCCTGTATCCGGGCTACCACGCCCAGCGCCCGCCGGTGCCCGACGCGCTCGCGTGGCAGTTCGAGCAGGCTCCGGACGTGTTTGACGCGTTCGGCTGGGGCTCAGCGTCCTCGCCGGAGCTCGAGGCCGACGACCTGCTCGGTTCGTTCGCAACCGTCGAGGTGGCGGCCGGCGGCGGCGCGCTGATCCTCACGGGAGACCGTGACATGTACCAATGCGCCGGGGAGAGAATCAGCGTGCTGTATCTCAAGATGGGCAGCAGCGGTTTTGAGGACGTCGATCCGGCCGAGGTGCAGCGGCGCTACGGAGTGCCGCCGGAGCTCGTCCCCGATTTCATCGCCCTACGTGGTGATCCGTCCGACGGCCTGCCCGGCGCGCCGGGGATCGGGGCCAAGACGGCAGCCGACCTGCTCACGCGTCACGGCTCGCTGGAGGCGGTGATCAACGCCGCCGACACCGAGCGCCCCCGGATCGCCCAGGCCCTGCGCGAGTCGGCCGCCGACCTGCGTGCGTTCCGCGACATCGCCACCCTGCGCGCAACCCCGGTCAGCCGGCCCGCCGACCGCCCGACCGACCTCGCCGGCGGGGCCCAGGCCGCGCGCCGGTATGGCATGAACAAGCTGGCCGACCGGATCGAGCAGGCCGATTCGCTCGCCGCGCTGTAGTACCCGGCTCGCAGGGGTGCGCACTTCGGCACCTGCATCAGATCCCAAATTGGGTTTGCCGATGGTGATTTGGGTCATCGATCACGTGGCTCATGCGCGATCTCCCAAATCGGCCGCGCGCGACGTGATTTGGGATCTCGTGCACGTCGCCTGGCGCCGCTCGGGTCGGTCCGGCCTGCGCTTCGTCACGGCTACGGCGTGAAGCGCACCGTGATCACATCGCCGTCGAGCACGGCGTAGTCGCGGCCTTCCAGGCGCAGCGTGCCGCGCTCGCGCGCCCCGGCGTAGCCACCGTGGTGGACCAACTCGTCCCACTGTACGACCTCGGCGCGCACGAACCCACGCTGGATGTCTGAGTGGATCATGCCGGCGGCGTGCCAGACCGACAATCCGCGCTGCAGGTGCCAGGACTGTGCGGGCTTGTCTTCGCCCGCGGTGAAGAAGGCGACCAGCTCGAGCAGGGAGAAGGCGCCCCGGACGACGGTCCGCAGCCCGGACTCGGACAGCCCGAGGTCCGCCCGCATGGCGGCCGCTTCCTCCTCGGGTAGCTCGGCCAACTCCGCCTCCAGGCGAGCCGACACAGCCACGGCGAGAGCGCCCTGAGCGCGAGCGTGCTCGACGATCGCCGGCGGGACCTCGTCGCTGCCCTCGTCGACGTTGGCGACGAACAGGACGGGCTTGGCCGTCAGGGGCTGCAACAGCGCCATCGCGTCCGGAGCGTCCGCTGAGACGGGAACCGTTCTCGCCGGCCGTCCCGACTGCAGCGCGGTGACCATCTCGCGCAGCCACTCGGCCTCCGCCAGCGCTCGGCGGTCCCCGCTCTTCGCCGTCTTGGCCACTCGCTCGAGCCGGCGCTCGGCCTGCTCGAGGTCGGCGTAGATGAGCTCGGTCTCGATTGTCTCGACGTCCGCGAGCGGATCGACCCGCCCGTCTGGATGCACGACGTTCTGGTCGGTGTGGGTCCGGACAACGTGCACCAGCGCGTCGGTCTCGCGGATGTTGCCCAGGAACTGGTTGCCGAGCCCCTCCCCGCGATGCGCGCCGGCGACCAGCCCGGCGATGTCATGGAAGGCGATCGTGTCGGGTACGACCTTGGAGGCCCGCACGGTGGCGGCCACGGCGTCGAGCCGGTCGTCAGCCACCGGCACGATCGCGATGTTGGGCTCGATCGTCGTGAACGGGTAATTCGCGGCTTCGGCGGCGACGCCGGTCAAAGCGCTGAACAGCGAGGACTTGCCGGCGTTGGGCAGCCCGACGATCCCGACCTTCATCGCCATCCGGGCCCCGATCGGTTGGCTTCAGGCCGCAGCACGTTCGGGGGACTGTACGGAGTCGCCGCGGCGTCGCCTGGCGGCGACGCCGTTGGGAGTTTCGCTGGCGCGAAACTCCTGGGTCGCCTGGCGGCGACGCCGCGGAGCCGTGGCGAGGGACCGGGGCGCCGAGCGGAATGGTGCCGGCGCCCGGGGCTAGACGCGTGCGGGCACCGCCGCGCCAAACTTCGCCGGTGTGTCGTCGTCGCACTGGGCGAAGAATCCGCCCGCGACGTCGAGCAAGTGCTCGATCCCGTCGGCGGCGTACAGGATCGGCTGATACTGGGTGATGTCGTAATCGCGTACGCCCATCTCGGCGATGTCCAGGGGTCGGATCTCGGCGCCGGCGAACTCCTCGATCTCCCCGTAGGAGGACAGCAGGCCGGCGCCGTAGGCGCGGAGCTCGCCGTGCTCACGCACGACGCCGAACTCGATCGTGAACCAGAACACACTCGCGAAGAAGTCGCGCCCGACGTCCGTCTGCAGTCGGCGCGCGGCCTGTCCGGCCAGCCGGTTGAGCTCGGCCAGCCGAGGACTGGCCAGGAGGCCGCCGTGACCGATGACCTCGTGGATCAGGTCCGGCTCGGGCGTGTACAGCGGGCGGGCGTGGTGGCGGATGTACTGCGTGGAATGGAAGATCCCGTCGGCCAGCGACCCATAGAACTCCTCGAACGGGACCAGTCCCGCGGCGGGGTGGTACTCGAAACCGGTCAACGGACGCAGCCGGCACCCGATCTCGTCGAGCTCGGGGATGTGATCAGCCGGTAGGGCCAACCGCGTCATCGCCGCCCGATACTCGGCGCAGGCGAGCCGCTCGTGCTTGGCGGCCAATTCCCGGCACACCGTCCGCCAGACCTCCTGCTCCTGCTCGGTGTAATCGACGTGGGGGATCGGTTGGCCAGGCTGCCAGCCCAACGCCAACGACGCGATGTGGTTGCGCCGCGCGCGGTACTCGGGGTCCCCGACGCCCGGGTGGTCATCGGCCAGATGGACGGTGACCGCGCCGTCGGCTGCGGTGGTGACCGGCGCGTAGAGCTGGGCTTCCTTGAACATGGCTCCTTATCCGTGGCTGCTCACGGCATCGGAGCCGAGTCGACCACTCGCGCCCCGCGCGCCCGGATCATCCGCGCCGCCATCGGCGTCGGATGCCGTGGCCCAGGACAGTGCGTACGTGCCGTCGTCGAGCTCCCGGCACAGGGTTGTCATGTGCAGCGGGCGGAAGGTGTCGCACATCACCGCCAGCTCGTTGGTCGATGTCGCCCCGATCGACTGCTCCGCCAGGCCGGGCTGGGGTCCGTGCGGGAGCCCGGACGGATGCAGCGTGATCGACCCGACGTCGATCCCCTTGCGCGAACCGAACTCTCCGGAGACGTAATAGATCATCTCCTCTGACTGCAGGTTCGAGTGGTTGTAGGGGATCGGGATCGCGTCCTGACCCCAGTCGAGCAGTCGCGGGCAGAACGAGCAGATGACGAAGTTCGGTCCCTGGAAGGTCTGGTGGACCGGCGGCGGCATGTGGACGCGGCCGGTGATGGGCTCGAAATCGTCGACGTTGAACGTGTAGGGATAGACGTAGCCGTCCCACCCGACGACGTCGAGCGGGTGATAGTCGAGCTGGTAGTGCTGGTAGCCGTCCCTGACCCGGATCACGAGGTCGTAGTCGCCGCGCTCGCGGCGCGTGTCGAGCTCACCTGGAGGATGGAAGTCGCGGTGGGAGTACGGCGCGTGCTCCAGGAGCTGGCCGTAGCGGTTGCGGTAGCGGTTCGGCGTCTCGATCTCGCCCGGGGTGTGGAAGGTCACGAGCAGCTGGTCAGCTGCGGAGCGGAAGCGATAGGTCGTCCCACGCGGAATCACGATGTAGTCGTGCTCCCGGTACGGGAGCGTGCCGAATGTCGTCTCGAGGTCGCCCGCGCCCTCATGGACGAAGATCACCTCGTCACCCTCGCCGTTGCGGTAGAAGTACTCCTGCTCCTCGCGGGGGCGGCAGATCGCGATCTCCACGTCGGCGTTGAACATCAGCAGGCGACGGCCGCGGACCGGATCTCCCCAGGCCGGCAGGCCGCGCGTGTCGAACCGGTGATGGGAGTGCGCGTCGGGCACCCATTCGTCGCGTTCGATCGGCTCGAACGGCCCCAGCCCGGTCACCCGGCATGGGGTCTGAAGGTGGTAGAGGATCGACTCGTTGCCTGAGAACCCCTCGAAGCCCATCACCTCCTCGGTCAGCAGCGTCCCGTTCTCCCGGAACGCCGTGTGCCGCTTGGCGGGGACGCGGCCGCGCTGCTCATAGCGCACTAGACCCTCACCTCCCGGACGTCGATCTGGTGGCGGCCGGGGCGGCGGGTCACAGGTTTCCCCGCTTGTCCTGCTCGCCCTCCAGCGCCTCAAACAGCGCCTTGAAGTTACCTTCGCCGAAGCCGCGGGCACCGTGGCGCTCGATCAGCTCGAAGAACACCGTCGGTCGGTCGCCGACCGGCTTGCTGAAGATCTGCAGCATGTAGCCCTCGTCGTCGCGGTCGACCAGGATCCCCAGCCGGCGCAGGTCGGCGACGTCCTCGGCGATCTCCCCAATCCGCTGGGGAACCTCGGCGTAATAGGAATCGGGGATGGACAGGAACCCGACGCCGCGCTCGCTCAGCTCATCGACGGTGCGAACGATGTCCGTCGTGGAGACCGCGATGTGCTGCACGCCGGCGCCGTGGTAGAAGTCGAGATACTCGTCGATCTGGGACTTGCGCTTGCCCTCGGCGGGCTCGTTGATGGGGAACTTGATCCGTCCGGATCCGTCGGTCACGACCTTCGACATCAACGCGGAGTACTCGGTCGAGATCGCTTCGTCGGAGAAGTGGATCATTTCGGTCATCCCGAACACTCGCTCGTAGTAGTGCACCCACTCGTTCATGTGACCGAGCTCGACGTTGCCGACCACATGGTCGATCCCCACCAGCAGGCCGTCGGGGCCGGCCGGTGCGGTGCCACGGGCCACGAAGCCGGGCAGGAACGCGCCCGCGTAGTCGTGTCGCTCGACGAACACGTGACGCGTCTCGCCATAGGTCGAGACCGAAGCCAGGCGCACAGCCCCGTGCTCGTCGGTCAGCTCATACGGCGTCTGTAACCCTCGCGCTCCGTGCGCGATTGCGTGCTCGTAGGCGGCGCCGGCGTCCGGAACGCTGAGCGCGATCGAGTGCACGCCGTCTCCATGGCGCTTGTGGTGCTCGGCGATCTCGTCCTCGCCGGTCAGGGTCCCAGTCAGCACGAGCCGAATCCGGCCCTGCTCCAGCACGTAGGAGACGCGGTCGCGGCTACCGGTCTCGAGACCCCGGTACGCGGTCTCGGTGAACCCGAATGCGTGCGTGTAGTAATAGGCCGCCTGCGCCGCGTTGCCGACGAATAGCTCCAGGTGATCGATGCCGTGAACGGGCATTACCTCGTTGAGCGCGGGAGCGGGGCGCGTGAGTGTGTCGAGAGCCATTGTGCAATGATCCTCTCGCTGAAGCACGATCACAAGCCCTGTGTGTTGCGTATCTAGCCCCTAATACCCTCTGATGGACGCTATCGACAGAGAGATCGTTGCGTTACTGCGTGAGAACGCGCGCCGGCCGTATCAGGACATCGGGCGCCACGTCCATCTCTCCGCGCCGGCGGTCAAGCGACGCGTGGACCGGCTCGAGCAGGACGGCGTGATCCTCGGCTACACCGCGATCCTCGACCCCCCGGCGTTCGGCTGGCATGCCGAGGCGTTCGTCGATCTCTATTGCGAGGGCAGCATGCCCGGTGAGGCGATCAAACGGGCGGTGCAGGGCGAGGCCGGCGTCGTCTCGGCCCACACGGTGGCGGGCGAGGCGAGCGCGCTGCTGCACGTGATGGCGCAGGACACGAAGGACCTCGAGCTGGCGCTCGAGCGCATTCGCGCCACCGGCGGGGTGGTGCGAACGGTGACCGAGGTCGTCCTCTCGACGTTGTTCCAGCGATGAGGCGTCCCTACCCCGACGGGCGGCCGCCGTCGATCCGCGATTTCATGGCCTTCGAGGCACACGTGCGAAACGCTCGGGCGGCGCGAGGCCGCGAGGTGCCCGAGGCCTGGTACGACGCTCCGGCGTTCTATTTCTCCAATCCGGCTGCCGTCTATCGCCACGGCGACGACATACCCAAGCCGCCCGACACCGCAGCGCTCGACTACGAGCTGGAGCTGGCGTGCGTGATCGGGGCCGACGGCCGGCCGGAGGGCTTCACGATCATGAACGATTTCTCCGCCCGCGACCTGCAGGCGCGGGAGATGCAGGTGGGCCTCGGACCCGCCAAGGGCAAGGATTTCGCGACCTCGCTCGGGCCCGTGTTGGTGTCAGCCGACGAGCTGCCGGCGGACCTCGACCTGCGGGCGATCGCCCGCATCAACGGCGAGGTGCGCACGGACTCGCGCACCGGCGGCATGCATTTCTCCTGGCCGCAGCTGCTGGAAGCGGCGGCGCGCAACACGCCCGGTCTGCTGCCCGGCGACGTGCTCGGCTCGGGCACGGTCGGGTCAGGGTGCATCCTCGAGCACGCTGACGGACGCTGGCTCCAGCCCGGGGACGAGATCGAGCTCGAGATCGAGGGGATCGGGATACTGGGCAACCGAATCGTCTGAGCCCAGCCCAACCCGACGCCGGGCCGCGGTCGGCGCCTGCGCTCAGGATCCGAATCCGACCCGGTGTCCCTCATCGTCGACGAGCACGTAGACGATGCGGGTCAGGTCCAGCGCGATCGTCCCGTCTTCAGCCTTCAGCTCGTGCCACCCGGTGGAGCCGAGCGCGGAGCGCAGCGTAGACAGCTGGGCGGCTTCGACACGGGCGCTGAGAACCTGGCCGCCCACGAAGCCGATGTTGATCTTCTGTGGCTTATCGTCAGACATGTTCAGGACTCCTCAGCCGGTTGCACGATCTCGGTGAGCACGCCACCGGTCGACGCGGGGTGCAGGAATGCCACGCGCGAGCCCCGGATGCCGGTCCTCGGCGTCTGGTCGATCAACCGTATGCCGGCGTCCGCGCAGGCGCTCAGGGCCTGCTGCACCGACGCCACCCGGTAGGCGACGTGATGCAGCCCCGGTCCTCTGCGGCTGAGGAACTTCCCCACCGCGGTGTCGGGCCCCAGGGGCTGGAGCAACTCGATATGGGCATCGCCGATGTCCAGCAGCGCGGCGTCGACGCCCTGCTCGGACACCGTCTCGCGGTGAACGAGCGCCATTCCGAGCGTGTCGCGGTAGATCGCCAGCGCGGAGTCGATGTCCGGCACGGCGACGCCGACGTGATCAATCGTGGAGAGCATCGGCTGCGGAGTCTATCCGCGCGCGTGGGTCGATCCTTCGTGCGGCCCTGAGCTGACGCTCAGCGGACGCCGGGGCGCGCTGCCGGCGCGACGGCCGTGGCCGCGGCGATGCCCAGCTCGCCCCCACCCCGCCGCTGCGGCGCGGCGTTGGGGACTCCGCGCATGATCCGGTCGACGTCACCGCGCTCGAGGACCTCGTTCGCGAGCAACGTCTCGGCCAGATCGTCGAGTTGCTTGCGATGGGCTTCGACGATCACGATCGCCGCGCGGAACGCCTCGTCGGCCAACTCGCGAACCTCGACGTCGCGCTCTCGCCGGGTCGCCTCGGCCACCCCCTCCGGGGAAACGCGCAGCGACGTGACTCCGGTGCCCATCGCGTAGTCGTGCACCATCGCGTAGGCGACCTCGGCCACGCGCTTGAGGTCATCCGACGCGCCGTTGGTGATCGAGCCGAACACAAGCTGCTCGGCGGCCCGTCCCCCCAGCAGCATCGTCATGTAGTCGACCAGTTCCTCGCGGGTCTTCAGGTAGCGATCTTCCTCGGGCAGGTTGAGCGTGTAGCCGAGTGCGACTCCGCGCGGGATGATGGAGATCCGGTGCACCCGATCCACGGAGGGCAGGAGCTCGCCGCAGACCGCGTGGCCGGATTCGTGATAGGCGACCACCCGCTTCTCGTGCTCGGTCAGCGTGCGTCGCGACTGCATGCCGGCCAGAACGCGCTCGATCGCGTGGTCGAAGTCGAGCATGGCCACGCGATGCTCGCCGCGGCGAGCCGCGCTGATCGCTGCCTCGTTGCAGATGTTGGCGAGGTCGGCCCCGGTGAGCCCGGAGGTCTGACGGGCCAGCAGCTTGAAGTCGACGTCGTCTGTCAACGGCTTGTTGCGCGCGTGGATCCTGAGGATCCCCTCGCGCCCGCCGACGTCAGGCGGCGAGACGAAGATCTGACGGTCGAAGCGACCGGGCCGCAGCAGCGCTCGATCGAGCTTCTCGAGCAGGTTCGACGCGGCGATCACCACGACGTCCTTGTTGGCCGTGAATCCGTCCATCTCGACCAGCAGCTGGTTGAGGGTCTGATCGCGCTCTCCGGAGGTGTCACTACCGCGGTGCCCCCCGACCGCATCGAGCTCGTCGATGAACACGATGGCCGGCGCCCGCTTGGCCGCCGTCCTGAACAAGCGCCGGATGCGTGCCGCGCCGACGCCGACGAACATCTCCACGAACGACGCCGCAGACTGCGAGAAGAAGGTCGCTCCCGACTCGTGGGCCACGGCTTTGGCGAGCAGGGTCTTGCCCGTGCCGGGGGGACCGTGGAGCAAGATGCCCTTCGGCACCTTCGCCCCGATCGCCCGGAAGCGCTTGGGGTCGCGCAGGTAGTCGACGATCTCGCGCAGCTCCGCCTTGGCCTCGTCGGCGCCGGCGATCTCGTCCCAGGTGATCGGCGGCGCCGCGTCAGGCGTGATCTGCTTGGGGCGCGTGTGCGGCATCAACCGCACGATCGAGAAGACCAGCAGCAGCAGCAGGCCCATGAAGATGATCGGGAGCCAGTCGTGCAGCCAGGCGTAGACGTCGGGGTAGCCGAGAAAGCCGGTGTAGATCATTGGCACTAGTCCAATGATCGACCGTTGGGGTCAACTCCTTAAACTCTCTCCAGGCGCGGGTTGGGCGCAAACGCGCGCCCGACCTTCCCGCCCGGGCGTGCGTCGAGCTTGACGACGTCGGCGGTGAAGTCGTTTTCGCCCCGGATCAGCGAGGAGCCGACGCCGTAGGCATCGACCGCGACTCCCTTGGCCTCGAACTCGCTGATCCGAGCAGCGTTGAAGCCTCCGCTGGCCACGATGCGGACGTCCGGGAAGCCGGCGCCGTCCAACGCGCCGCGCACCTTCTCGACCAGCCGGGGATTCACGCCGGTGGGGATGAAGCCACCCATCTCCTGGAGCAGCGAGCGATCGACCAGTTGCTCGGAGGTGTCCAGCCGTACGCCCCACAGCTTGGACCCGAGCGCGTGGGCCACCTCCAGCGCGGTCTTGACCGAGTCGTTCTCGAAGTCGACCAGGACCGTGATGTTCATCTGACCGTAGAAGTGCTCGGCGAACTTGACCGCCGCCTTGACCGTGTCCCCGCCGTAGGCGGCGATCAATCCGTGCGGCACGGTGCCGATCCCGCGTCCGCCCCACCACGAGGCCTGCGCTTCGGTCGACACACCGATCGCGCCGGCGACGTGCGCGCTCCAGCCGTCGCCGGTCTGCACGAGCCAGTGGTCGTGGCGGGCCGGGAAATAGAAGATCTGCTTACCGCGAGCCGCTTCCACGACCTCACGCACGTTGCGCATGATCAGCGACCGCCGAGCCAGGACTCCCAGATAGGGGGTTTCGAGGTGGGCGAACAGGCTGTAGTCGCCCTCGATCGTCATCACCGTCTCGCGCGGCGCGATCCGGTCTCCTTCATGCAGAGCGTGGACCTTGAGCTGGTCCCAACCGGGGATCCAGGTCCCATCCTCCTCGTGCCCCGAACACGTCTTGAGAATCGCGATCGCCTCGTCGATCCCCCCGAGCACCGAGTCGTGCTTCTGGAAGACCTGCATCGTGACCTGCGGATGGTCGCCCTCGGCCTCGAGCAGCGACTTCGTGAACACAAAGTACGCGTCGGAGTAGTAGCCCGCGCGGATCCTGTCCACGGGCAGCCGGAATATCGCCGGGTCCAGGCGCGTGGAGACCTGAGTCGACATCGGCGGAGTCTATTCAGACCCGCTGGTTTGGTACGGTCACAGGGCGATGGTCGTGACCTCTCGATACTGACGTTTCGCTGCGTGTGCGCCGCCCGCTGAGGGCCGCGCCGACCGTCCCGTCCCGCCGTTTCCCGTCGAGAGTGTGTTGTGAGTTCGTACCTGCGCGTCCTGCGCTATCCAGATTTCCGTTACCTGTTCCTCGGTCAGTCCGCCAGCGTGATCGGCGACCGAGCCGTGGTCGTCGCGCTGGCGCTGTTTGTGACGCAGTTGACCGGCTCGGCGACCGACCTCGGGCTGGTCCTCGCCGCTCAGTCGCTGCCGCTCGTCACCCTGCTGCTGTTCGGCGGCGTCTGGGCCGATCGCCTGCCGCGGCACCGCATCATGATCGTGACCGACGTGCTGCGAGCGGCGCTCCATACGGTGCTCGCGATCCTCATCCTCGCCAGCGTGGTACAGGTCTGGCAGATCATCGTGATCGAAGCTCTGTTCGGCGCCGCGCAGGCCTTCTTTCAGCCGGCGTACACAGGCTTGATGCCGCAGACGGTGCCGGAGGGGATGATCCAGGACGCGAGGGCGCTGAGCGAGACAACGGCCAACCTGGCGTTTCTGGTCGGCCCGGCGCTCGCCACCGTGCTGGTGCTCGGTGTCGGGGCGGGTGAGGCGTTTGCCTTCGACGCCGCAACCTTCGTGATCAGCGCCTTGCTGCTGACACGGGTGCATCCCCGCCCCCGCGGCGACGCCCTCCCGCCCGCCCCGGTGCTGTGGGAGCTGCGGGCCGGCTGGCGAGAGGTCCGTTCCCGGACGTGGATCTGGGTCACGATCGCCGTGTTCACGGGCGCGGTGTTCTGCGTCTACGCGCAGTGGTACGCGCTGGCGCCGCTGATCGCGCGCGATGTGTACGGCGGCACCGGCGTGTTCGGCGTGCTGGAGAGCGTCGCCGGCGTCGGTGCGGTGTGCGGCGCGCTGGCCGGACTCACGTGGCATCCCGCTCGCCCGCTGCGCGCCGGTCTGCTGCTGGTGCTCGCCTGGCCGCTCCAGAATGCCGTGTTCAGCCTCGGGGCCCCATTGGCGGTCGTGATCGCGTGTGCGTTCGCGACCGGATTTGGCTTCTCGCTGCTAATGATCTGGTGGGAGACCGCGCTCGCGCGTCACGTTCCCGCGCATGCGCTGTCGCGCGTCAGCTCCTACGACTGGATGGGGTCGCTCGCGCTACTCCCGCTCGGCTACCTGGTGGCGGGTCCGTTGGCGTCGGCGTTCGGGGCCCGCACGGTGCTCGGGGTCGGCAGCGTGGTCGGGCTGGTGCTGCTGCTGCTGGCGCTCGTGCCGCGCTCAACCCGAGAGCTCAGCGAATCCGATCCGCCCGCGCCGGGGCCGCGACCGGAGTCGGGATCGGGGCGGAGGCCGGGGTCGGGGTCGGGGCCGGGGCCGGGGCCGGCTCAGCCGAGCAGCTCTCGGGCCACGTCGGTGTAGAAGCGGGCGGCGAACCCCAGGTCGCGCACGTCGATCCGCTCGTCCGCGTTGTGGACCAGGGGCACGGCCTCCAGCAGCGTCATGTAGCGCTGAGGGAAGAAGCCGTAGGCGACGCAGTCGGTGAATGCATCGCGGAACCAGCGCGAGTCCGAGAAGCCGGGAAGGATCACTGGCACCGAGCTGGCGCCTGGGTCGTTGGCCTGGACCCAGCGATCGATCGCGTCCATCAACGGGCTGGTAACGGGGGAGCTGTTGCCGGTGACAGTCTCGGTGAACTCGATCCTCAGATGCTCGGACTCATCGCCCAGGACCTCGGCGATTCGCCGTCGGGCGGCATCCTCCCCCAGCCCCGGAGGGACCCGACAGTCGACCCTGAGCTGGGCCCACGAGGGGATCACGTTGATCTTCTCCGACGCGCGGGCCATCGTGGGCGTCAGGGTCACGCCCAGCATCGGCTCCACGATCGTGACCAGCGCGGGGTCTGAGGCACCGATCCGGGCCAGCGCGGCTGCGGGGTCGGCCGGATCCTCGCCGAGGCCTCTCAGCAGCGCGGCCGGCGCCTCGGTCACCTCGAATGACGAGGGCTGATCGGCCAGCCGGGCCAGCACTGGTGCGAGCTTGAGCAACGCGTTGTCGCCGGTCCGCGGCAGCGAGGCGTGGCCCGCCGCGCCCAGCGCCGTGATCGTGAAGCGGAAGATGCCCTTCTCCGCGCAGCAGACGCCGTACCGTCGCCGGCCCCCGTACTCGAACACCTCGCCGCCACCCTCGTTGAGCAAGAAATCGCAGCGGACCTTGTCCGGGTGCGTGGTGGTCAGCCAGCGGGCTCCGAGCTCCCCGCCGGTCTCTTCGTCGGCGACGAACACGAGCTTCAGTCGACCTCGGGCGGGCCGCCATCCCTGACGCGCGAGCGTGGCGCCCGCCACCGCCTCAGCGGCGACCTGAGATTTCATGTCGAGAGCGCCTCGGCCCCACAGGCAGCCTTCGGCCAGGTCGCCGGACCACGGGTCGTGGCTCCATTCGGACGGATCGGCGAGCACCGTGTCGACGTGGCCGAGGAAGCACAGCGTCGGGCCGTCGTTCCCGCTGTCGAGGTCGGCGACGAGGTTCGGGCGCTCGGGGCTGGCGGCCAGCAGCTCGGTGCGGAAGCCGGCGGCCTGGACGTAGCGCTCCAGGTACTCGATCGCCGGTCGCTCATGGCCGGGCGGATTGACCGTGTCGAAACGCACGAGGCGCTGGAGGACCTCGGTCGTCTCGCGCTGGAGATCGTCGCTCATGTCGCGTTCGGGAGCGTAACGCCAAGCGTGGCGTCTCGCCGCTGGGATCCCGCGTAGCATCAGACGGCGTGGCCGTCTCCGCGGACCTGTCGCTCGCGCTCGAGTTGGCCGACCTGGCTGACGCGATCACGCTCAGCCGCTATGGCGCTGCGGACCTCGTCGTCGAGACCAAGCCCGATCTGACGCCCGTGACCGAGGCAGACCGCGCCGTCGAGCAGGCGTTTCGTGAGCGGCTGGCGGCAGCTAGGCCCGCGGACTCGGTGATCGGAGAGGAGTACGGCACCTCGACCGCTCCCGGCGCCACACGTCGCTGGATCGTCGACCCGATCGACGGGACCAAGAACTACGTGCGCGGCGTTCCGGTGTGGGCCACCCTGGTGGCGCTGCAAGAGGACGACGAGATGACGATCGGCGTGGTGTCGGCGCCGGCGCTGCACCGCCGCTGGTGGGGCTCGCGGGGGGCGGGAGCGTTCGTCCACGACGGATTGACCGACCACGCACGCCGCCTGAGGGTGTCGGCGGTGCGCGAGCTCGACGACGCACAGCTGTGTTTCGCCGGGCTCGAGGATTGGCGGGAGGTTGGCCGCTTGGACGCCCTACTGGGGCTGGCCGATCGCTGCTGGCGCTCGCGCGGGTATGGCGATTTCTGGGGCTACATGTTGGTCGCCGAGGGCGCGGTGGAGATCGGACTTGATCCGGTCGTCTCGGTCTGGGATCTCGCGGCACCGCTGATGGTGGTGCAGGAGGCGGGCGGGCGGTTCACCGATCTCGGCGGCCGTCCGACGGCGGACGGCGGGGACGCAATCGCCACCAACGGGCTCCTGCACGAGGCGGCGCTGGCGATCGTCGGGCGCTAGCGGTCGCCACCGGCCCTGCGCTCATACTTCGTCACATGGAGCGCCTGTTCGGCGAGCCGGAGCCGACCGTCGCCAGCGCTGCGGGGTCCGCCGCCGACGCACCGCTGGCCACCCAGCTGCGGCCCCGCACGCTGGGGGAGTTCGTCGGTCAGCAGCGGCTCCTGGCCGCCGGCTCGGCGCTACGCCGGGCGATCGAAGAGGGCCGACCGCATTCGATGATCCTGCACGGCCCTCCGGGCAGCGGCAAGACGACGTTGGCGCGACTGATCGCTGACGCTTCGGGCGCGGCGTTCGAGGAGGAGAGCGCGGTGGAGGCGGGACGGGCCGAGGTTCGGGGCGTGATCGCGCGGGCACGCGAACGCCTCTCCAGCACCGGTCGCAAGACGATCTTCTTTCTCGATGAGATCCACCGCTTCAATAAGGCCCAGCAGGACGCCCTGCTCCCAGCCGTGGAGGAGGGGCTGATCACGCTGATCGGTGCGACCACGGAGAACCCGTATTTCGAGGTCAACTCGGCGTTGCTTTCGCGCACCCACGTGTACGAGCTCGAGGCACTGCGCGCCGACGAGCTCCGCGAGTTGCTCGATCGCGCGGTGGCTCGTGGGCACTGCGGCCCGGACGGCAGGGTGCAAGCGGACGCGCTCGAGTTCCTGGCGCAGCGATCGGGCGGGGACGCGCGCACGGCGCTCAACGGTCTGCAACTCGCGTGTGACGCCGCCGGCCCCGATCAGCCGGTGACGCTCGCGCACGCGGAGGACGCGCTGCAGCGCCGGGCGCTGCTGTATGACCGGCAGGCCGATCGGCACTACGACACGATCTCGGCCTGGATCAAGGCCACTCGCGGCTCTGATCCCGACGCGTCGCTCTACTACCTCGCGGTCATGCTGGAAGGGGGCGAAGATCCGCGTTTCATCGTCCGCCGAATGGTCATCCTCGCCTCCGAGGACGTCGGCAACGCGGACCCACAGGCGCTGCTGGTCGCCACCGCGGCGGCCGACGCCGTCGAGCACGTTGGCCTGCCCGAGTGCCAGTTCGCGCTCGCGCAGGCCGCGATCTACCTGTCCCTGGCGCCCAAGTCAGACGCCGCCAAGCGAGCCGTGTTCGCAGCCCGCGAGCACATTCGCGAGCGCGGTGCACAAGCACCGCCGGCACATGTGCGTTCTTCGACCCGCAGCGACGGGGGCTACGACAACCCACACCGGCGCGAGGGCCACATCTCACCCCAGGAACTGATGCCCGACGCGGTGATTGGCAGCCGCTTCTACCAGCCCGACGACGCTGAGGCACGGCTGCGTGAGCGGCTCAGGGAGATCCGCCGCGCACGCGGTGTAGCCGACTCCTGAGACAAAGCTACTACCCTGTAGCAAGATGGAAGCGAGTTTTGACCCCGGGGCTCTTCTGGCCCGATCGTACGTGCTGCCGCGCGGACCGATGGTGTGCCTGCGACTGGCGCGGGTCCGGGATCTGCCCGCAATCGCGCAGCTGCTCGAGCGTCAGGGGATCGAGCCAGACGAGCTCGAGCTCGCGCGCCTGGTCCGGTTCGATCCCCGGCGGCGGATCGTGATCTGCGCCGCCGCGTTGATCGGGTGTACCGACACCATCGTGGGCATCGGGGCGATCGAGCTCGGCAAGGCGTGCTCGGGCCAGCCTGACCAGCTCATCGTCGACACCCGCCTCACCGACGGGCTCGACGAGTTGTTGGCGCGGGCGCTGATCGGGCGGGCCCGAGCGCTCGCCGCGGCGCGCGGCGGCGCACTCGTGGCGGCGCGCGCAGCCTGAACGACACGTTCCGGACCACCCCGGCCAGTCAGTAATCTCCTCGTGATGTCGCTGAGCACCGCTACGAGGACGCTTGAATCGTTCAACCCCGCCACCGGCGCCCGTCTCGGGGCGGTGAACGTCACCGCGCCGGAAGACGTTCAGGCGGTGGTCGACGAGGTGGCCGCGGTGCAGCCGTTCTGGGCCGCGCTCCCCCTGGCCGACCGGGCGCGCTACCTCGAGCGCGCCGTCCAGGTCCTGATCGACGAGTCCGATGAGATCCGCGATCTGATCGCCAATGAGCAGGGTAAGCCGCGTAATGAGGCGTTCGCGATGGAGCTGTTACCGACGATCGACGCACTCGGCTGGATCGCGCGGGAGGGACAGCAGATTCTCGCCGACGAGAAGGTCCCGATGCCGCAGCTGTTTCTGAAGACCAAGCACTCGACGCTCGTCTACGAGCCGCTCGGCGTGATCGGGGTCATCTCGCCCTGGAACTACCCGTGGACGATCCCGCTGGGCGAGGTGGCGATCGCGCTGATGGCCGGCAACGGGGTCGTGCTCAAGCCGGCCTCGCTGACGCCCTTGATCGGTGAGCGGATCGCCGCCCTGCTCGCGCGCGCGGGCCTGCCCGAAGGCCTCGTGCGGGTCCTGCACGGCCCCGGAACCGGCTCGGCGCTGGTCGAGTCGAGCGTCGCGAAGATCTTCTTCACCGGTTCGGTCGAGACCGGACGCGAAGTGGGTGAGAAATGCGCGCGCCAGCTCAAGGGCTCGGTGCTCGAGCTCGGTGGCAAGGATCCGATGATCGTGCTGCCGGACGCGAATCTCGACCACGCGATCGCCGGCGCCTTGTGGGGCGGGTTGGCCAATGCGGGTCAGACGTGCTCGGGGATCGAGCGTGTCTATGTCCTGCGCGACGTATCCGAGCGCTTCATCGCCGGCGTGGTGGACGGGGCGCGCGCGCTGCGCGTCGGCGACCCGCTCAGCTGGGACACCGAGATCGGGCCGATGGTCTCACGCGAGCAGTTCGAGCTCGTGGACGAGTTGGTGCAGGACGCGGTCGCTGCGGGTGCCACGCTGCACTGTGGCGGACCGGCGGTTGCTCCCAGAGGCTTCGAGTCGGGTGCCTTCTACGCTCCCACCGTCCTGACCGGCGTCAAGCACGATATGCGCATCATGCGCGAGGAGATCTTTGGGCCGGTGCTCCCGATCGTGGTGGTTGATTCCGCGGACGAGGCGATCGCGCTGGCCAATGACAGCGACTTCGGGCTCGGCGCGTCGGTCTGGACCGCGGATCGCAGCCAGGGTGAGCGGATCGCCGGCGAACTGCAATCCGGCATGGTGTGGATCAACGACCACATGTTCAGCCACGGCGCCTGTCAGTGCTCGTGGGGTGGCGTCAAGGCATCCGGGCTGGGACGCACGCACTCGAAGTTCGGCCTGTACGAGTGCGTCAACATCAAGCTGCGCGTCTGGGAGTCCTCAAAGCTCCGCAACCCCTGGTGGCACCCGTACGACGAGACGCTCGGCCAGGCACTGGGGGAGACTGCCGCAATACTCTATGGCCGACCCGCGATCAGGGTCGCCGCGTTGCGTTCTGGCACCGCGCCGCTGTTGAAGCTTGGGGCGCGCCTGGCACGAGACGCAGTTCGCCGTTAGCTGCAGCCGCCGGCACTCCGGCCGGTGGACCGTTGGCCTCCGGTTTGGAGGCTCAGGCGCCCGATATGTGCGCCGCTTGGCCATGGTCATCGGAGCGCCGCTCGCGCAGGCTTTCTACGATGGCTCGCGCTGGGCAGCAGGAGCACGTCCGCGAACGGTTGGCCGGGGCGCACGCTCAGGCGCTGGACAGCGAGCAGATCGGCTGCCGGGGCTGGATCGGACACGTGATCGTGTGCGGTCTCCACGAGGTCGGCCTGCGCACGGTGGAGCAGTTGCACCTGGCGGGAGCCATCGTGGTGGTCCTCGACGACGAAGGGGACGAGCGCTTCGCCAGGATCGTTCGCGGCTGGGGCATCCCGCTGCTCGCGCGTGATGCGCACCTGACCGAGCCCTTGCACGAAGCCGGGATCGCGGGCGCGGCCGCGGTCGTGTGCATCGAGTCCAGCGACCTCAAGACGCTGGAGACGGTGCTGCTCGTGCGAGACCTGCGGTCCGACGTGCGGGTGGTCGCGCACCTCGACAATCCTGCCGTGGCGCGGGCCGTCGAGGAGGTCACCGGCGCTGCCACCGTGCTCGATGTCGCGGCGCTGTTTGCGCCGTCGGTGGTCGAGGCATGCTTGGGCCGACGCGCTCATGACATCAAGCTCGGTGGGACCCTGTTCGTCACCACCGAGGTGGACGCTCCGCGCGCCGGCACCCTCCGCGAGCTATACGGAAGCCTCGTCCCGCTCGGAGTCACCAGTGACGACGAATTGGCACCGATCGTCTGCCCGGGACGCGACGAGGCTGTCCGCGAAGGGGACCGGGTGACGCTGCTGGGTACGCCTGAGGAGCTTGCCTCTGCGGGCCTGCGCTCGGGGCCGGTCGCGGGCGCCGACGTCCAGCAGGCGGGCCAGCGCGTGCTCAGTGCGCTGCGCAGGCTGGTCGCCAACATCATGAGCGACTCGGGCCGCTCGCTGAGGATCGCCGCTGGACTGTTCTTTGGGCTGCTCATCGCCTCGACACTGGTGCTGCATTTCGGCTACCGACTGGGCCCCCCCGGCCGGCATCTCAGCCTGGTCAGCTCGGTCTACTTCACGGTCGAGACGATCGCGACGGTCGGGTTCGGCGACTTCTCGTTCGCGACCCAGCCGCAGTGGATGGAGCTATTCGGGATCTTTCTAATCCTGGCTGGAACGACGATGGTGACCACGATCTTCGCGTTGCTGACCAACGCGCTGGTGAGCCGGCGGATCGCGCAATCGCTCGGCCAGGCTCGGATTCCAGGGATGCGGGGCCACGTCGTCATGATCGGGCTCGGCTCGGTCGGGATGCAGGTACTCGACGGCCTGCTCGCCCGCGGTCGAGAGGTGGTGGTGGTCGAGCGCGACGAGAGCAATCGCTATCTCAACCAGGTCCGCCAGCGCGGTGTACCGCTCGTGCTCGGCGACTCGACGCTCGGTCAGACGCTGGAGTCCGTCAATCTGTCGCGCGCGGCCTCGGTGGCGATCCTGACCTCCGACGACCTCACCAACATCGAGACCGGCGTCGCGGTGCGCGATCGGCTGGGTGACCGCTGGACCGAGGTGCCGGTGGTCCTGCGCGTCTTCGATCGCGAGCTCGGCCGGCGGCTGGAGCAGAGCTTTGCCTTCCGGCACGTGTGGTCGACGGTCGCCATCGCTGCGCCCTGGTTCGTCGGCGCGGCGCTCGGGCTCGAGGTCCTGTACAGCTTCTACGTCGGCAGCCACCCGTTTCTGCTCGCGCGGCTGCGCATCCGGGCCGGCGGAGGTCTCGAAGGACTCGCGATGCGCGAGCTGTCCGCAAGCATGCGCGTGGTGGCGATCGATCGAGCCGACGACCGGGGTGCGCTGGAGCATCCGCCGCGGCGGGGAACCCGGCTGCAGGCCGGAGACGACGCGTACCTCGCCGGGCCCTATGAGGAGCTGCTGCGAGTGCTCAAGCGCGAACGAGCGGGCGCCGCCGGAACGACGAATGGGGGCCCTGGCTAGTGCACTAGGCTTAAGCGATGCCCGCCCAGGCCTACGCCGGAAAAGAGTGTGTCTGCCAGCTGCGCCAGGGCATCTGCGACCAATCCTGTGTCCAGGGGATGCTCGAGACGCCGTTCTACATCGCGTGTTTGCGTCTGCGGGGGCGCCGCTGCCTGGTCGTGGGGGGTGGCGAGGTGGGCCTCGAAAAGGTCGAGGGTCTGCTCGCCTGCGACGCTGACGTGACGTTGGTGGCGCCCTCGGCCCACCCGGCGCTGGTCCAACTCGCCCTCGAGGGCTCGATCCGATGGGAGAGCCGGGAATACGAATCGGCCGACCTCGAGGGATGCTTGATCGCGATCGCCGCCACCGATGACACCGACATCAACATTCGCGTATTCGAGGACGCCGAGTCGCGCGCGATGCTCGTCAACGTCGTCGACGTGCCGCCGTTGTGCAACTTCATCCTCCCGGCGATCGTCCGTACCGGCCCGCTGGCCGTCGCGATCTCGACCGCAGGCGCGTCACCGGCGCTGGCCAAACGGATGAAGCGCGAGATCGGCGAACTGTTCGGCGAGCCGTACGCGCTGCTGGCGATTCTGCTCAACGACGCGCGCGGCTGGGCCAAGGCGACGCTGCCCACCTACCAGGATCGCAAGGAGTTCTTCGAGTCGATCGTCAACGGCGAACCTGACCCGATCGAGATGCTGCGCGCCGGCGACGTCGAACAGGTCCGTGACCTGATCGAGCGAGCGCGCCGCGCCTCCAGCCCGCCGTGGGCCCCGGCAGCGGGCTGACCTGCTGGTGCAGTGAGCGAGCTGACCCATCTCGACGGCTCCGGGCGGGCTCGGATGGTCGACGTCGGCGCGAAGCCCGCGACCGAGCGTCGCGCGATCGCCCGGGCGATCGTGCGCGTGACCCCTCACACCGCCCAGGTCGTGCTGGCCGGTGACGCGCCCAAGGGAGACGTCATCGGGGTGGCCCGGATCGCCGGGATCCAGGCGGCCAAGCGGACTTCGGAGTT